>MWWF01000294.1_pt1 | contig 10310 bp, 11 predicted proteins | sample 1047351 | NCBI WGS metagenome assembly MWWF01 (sample SAMN06349970, study PRJNA376086) | soil metagenome | isolation source: MGM-3 sample Antarctic (ecotone) soil | place: Antarctica
CTATAACGAGATTAAAAAGTGTATTCCTTTGTGTGCTAACTGTCATCGAATACGGCATGATATAGAACGATATGGAGAAGATTGATTAAGGTTCTTGATGGGATTGATTAGGGTGAGGTCAATGGGCTATAGGGATACTCGATACATCCACACGCACGGATAGCGATAGGCTGAGAAGGGACGGAACAGTATAGATAGCGATGCTCTTTGAAGGAGAGCAAAAGCGTGTGGAGTATACGGCAAGATAAGCACCCCTACGGGGTGAAAAAGCGCACCCGCTTTTTTCTTGCCCTTCGGGGAGGAACCCGCTACAATTGCGGGGCACTTGGGGTAGGTTGCCGAACGTGAGCGACCGCCCCAAGTCGAAGAAAATCCAATAGGAGAAGGCTATCATGCGCCGCAAAGCCACGACCAAAAAGAATGTCAGACTCACCGATGAGGGAATCGGTTCGATCCAAGCATGGGCGACGGAGCATGGGCTATCATTCAGCGCTGCGTTAGAAACTGCTGCATTATTGGGAATTAAAGAGAACCCTACCGACGCATTAGCGCCTGCTCTCATGTCTCTGATGAAATCCACGATTCGCACTGAATATGATCGGCTGATTCGGCTGGTGTTATTCAATATTGTTGAGACGGGGTTTAGCTCACGCATGGCGAGCGCTGCCGTGAGAATGCAGGAACCAGATCTTGAGCGTTTTATAAAGATCAGGGAAGCGGCCAGGGCAGATGCTCGGCGCAGTGTTGCTCGTGGAAAAATTGCTGTGGTAATTGGGGAGTTATTGCATGGCAATTCTGAAGATTAACTATGTTCAACGGCATGGTAAAACCAAAGGTACAGGGAAAGCATGGTCAGGGGGGAAACTGGCTAGCACACGGGCAGGAATGAGAGCCGCGAATTATTACCGTTTTCGTGATGGTGATGAACGCGACCAGCAGCAACGCAGTTGGCGCGATAAGGATGGAAATGAGATCAGCCATGCCGATGTGTTAAAGGCTATCGAAGAAAATGCGGTACAACACGATTACTTATATCGCTGTATTGTCAGCACCAAGGACGCAGCTCTTACGCCCGACGATTACCGCACTGTTTTAGATGGTCACTTCACGGCCTATTATGTAATAGAACACCACAACACCGATCATCCCCATGCGCATGTTATTGGCCTACGTGATCGTGTGATTAAAGATGATGAGCGTAAAGAAATCTATAATACGATCAAAGATCGAGAGCGGGAGCGGGAACAGGAACGCGCCAGAGGTATTGAGCACGAGCCACGCGGTACGGAGCTAACCACATTTGATAATGCTTTAGCTGCGGCTACGATGTACGAACGGGCAGGGATTGAGGGTGAATTGAAGCACCTTGCTGATCTGATTAATATGCCTGAGAGTGAGCCCGACCGTGATTTTTATGCCGAGCTGGATGAGATCCGCAACACACCATATGCTGATCGGACTAGCCGCCATGCTGAAACGATGCAGGCTACCAGCATGGGTGATGGCTTAGTCGCCAGTTTGCACCAGCACCGTCGTGAATTGCAAAGCGAGATTGCGAGTGGTTACGCTATTGCAAGTCTGTCAATTGGCGGCATGATTACGAGTGAAATTGTCAACCAGGTGAAGGGTGAATTAATGCCAGTCGCCGCGCCGCAGCTCAGTGTTAGCACTGAGCAGGATTTTGATACTCTGCTCGATGAAGTCAGTACCAGTTATTATGCCGAACGCGCAGCCCAGCAGCGCCAACGTGACCAGCAATCAGTGATCGAACGTGCCCCAATGCAGGAAATTCATCAAAACCAGCAGCAACGCCAGCGTGAAATAAGTGCTGATGAGCCAGAACTACGGCGGCCAGAACGTGATTTAGACCTCGGCTATTAATCACAGGAGCAGCCCCCATGAGTGATACAGAGCGAATCAAAGAACTACAAGCACGAATATTTGACCGCAATGACTTAACTAAAAAACGGATGTCAATAAAGGGTTATTTTATCCCGTTTTTATGGGTGCTGATTGGGTATGTAAGTCATGCGATTGATTCAGCATCACTGCTTGAACAAACCATGCTATATGGCCCAACCTGGTTTTTTTTTCGTATCTTTCAATCCGCTGAGGATACCAGCCCATACATCGGTTTTGTCCTTGTGTGTATCCCCACGCTAGCGTTTTTATTGACCTATGTAGCCCGTGCTGTTACTAAGCCCGATGCACGAGCTACATACAAGGCAGAAGCGTTGGCTATGGCGCGGGACCAGGGACTTTACCCGATCAGCGAAACCGCCAAAGCTCTGCAATTATCGGGCGCGGGAATCCCTTTAGCCACGCTTAACAGTACATTGATTGGTATTGACCAGGGAGCGGATGCAGGTCATATTGCAGTATTTGCTCCAAGTCGTAGTGGAAAAGGACTTCATCTTACCGCCACTTTGATACAGTGGACAGCCGCCGCCGTCGTCATCGATCCGAAAGGAGAGCAATGGGAACGCACCGCGAGCTTAAGAAATAGCAGAGGTCGAGTATATAACATCCCATATCACTCAATTAATATTCTGCAATTTTTTGATGTTAATGATCCTTTGGAATTACGTGAACTGTATACGATTTTGCTTCAAACATGGCGCGATAAAGATCCGATTTTTGCTGAAAAAGCCTTTAGTTTGTTTGAAGCAGCCAGAGATCAAGGCCGAGCTACTGATGAGAACATGCTACGAATTCTTGCTCGTTGGGCAAATAGTAGCCCAGTTTTAGCTCTTCACGAAGCACAGGAGCATGCCCCCTACGCAGTTGCTCGATTCACCGACGGTAGCCCCGTGGATAACATGAATAAATTTAGTCTCAGCGCATGGGGGACATTTACGGCACGGTTTACGCCCTACATCTCATTGATCGACACAATTAGCCGTGGTGAAATCCCCCCCGAATGGGCAACAAAAAACCGCACGATTTATATAACATACTCACTTCAAACGCTTAGGAGTGCGGGTGCAGTTGTCAGTGCCATTATTGCCGGATTGATAAAGCATCAACAGCGTCAGGTCAGGAAAACTAGTGTGTTGATTGCGATTGATGAACTTCCCGAAACCGCGATCCCAAATATTGATAGCTATCTAGCTACGGTTGGCGGCTACGGTATGACAATGTTGCTGTACGCTCAGTCTATCGCTCAACTACGCGAGATTTATGGTCACGACCGCGCCGAAGCGATCATGGCAAATCTCAATACACAGCTTTACTACCGCGCCGCCGATCAAGCAACTGCCAAGTACTTAAGCGCTGCACTAGGGGAGCAATTAGCCGTCAATCGTAGTGTGAGTACCCAAACCAGCGAGGAACGTCACGAGGCGCAGCGAAAGGGTAAAGAAACTGAAGATCGGCAGAGTTTTAGCCAAAGTTACAAACCGATTTTGCAGCCAGCAGAGATTACAGCGCTACCGACCGCCGCCGTACTGATTTTTTGCAATGGAATCAAGACGTTAGGCGAACGGTTAAACCCGTTCAACAATTCGCGGTTACAGCTACCACCACCACCCCCCTTACAGCCCAAAATAAAGTCGATTACGACTCAGCATCTCATACTACCATCTGAGGTTGTGGCAGTATCACCAATAATTGAACATAAATCAGCCACAGGCCCAGCACCCGAATTAGTCCGATCAACATCACCACAACGTACTGGACCAATGGCAGCACCGCCACCATGGATGGATGAGCAGCCACCAATTGACGTATACCACGATACCCCAGCGCCCCGTACAGTGCCACTAGTGAAGCCACAGCCATCAATAACAAGTGATGAGGACGACATCTACTTTTAGATTCGCATTGTCAGCAGCTAACAAATGCCTCCACGATTCAATAAATAAACGCGACATATACCCTGTGGATAAGTATGAATCGGATTTATTTTGAAGGAGGATGTCATGTCGAACCGTACATGGGACAAAATGACAGAGGACGAGCGCCGGGCATTTAATAATCATTTGTGGGATACCAGTGGGCAGGTCGATAAAGAGATGATTAATCGTTATCGAGAACAGGGTATTAGCATGTATGGGTCTCATCCTGATTATCCAGGCGAGGTTATTGAGGCTGCTCCTGATGGTTGTCATTTCATCGTTCAGAGGGAGAATGATTGTTTCATCCGTGTACATGAGGTAGTCATTAATGACAGGTGGTAATTAATGACTACTCAACGTCCTGACAGCCGTCACACCACTGTACAGCGCCCCCTGACTCGTGGTAGGGGAAAACCTCTATACTTTTGGCTTTCCAAAAGTAGGGCGGTTTTCCCCACAATGTTCCAACTATGTTGAGATTTGTGGAACCCCTTTCCCTCATCAAAAGAAAAAAACCTCCTCCGCTATGTTGCACGGAAACAACATACCGCAATCGCTACCGCCGCAGGCCCGTACTTATCCGCCGTTCGTTCCCTCTCTTCTCTCACCGCTGGGGACACTGCCCCAGCCCGACACATCATCCACCGCCAGCACACAGCCGCACCAGGCCGACAAAACCGAGCCACTTCACCCCAGCTCTGCACAGTTGCTCTATGTGATATTGTATGTTAGTCTTTATTGAGTTGTACTTACTTGTAAAGTAATTGGGAACAAGAAGATGGATTCATTCTTCTCCGATATGGGAGGTTAGGATGCGTTATGCCATTGTGATTGAAAAAACTCCTAACAATTACTCAGGGTTTATTTTGGATGTGGACGGATTAGTTGCTACGGGAGCAACCCGCGAAGAAGTTAAACAACGACTTGAGGCGGCAGTCCTCGATCATCTAGAGGGCGAGATCGTGCCAGATTCTACGACTACTGTCGATTATATTGATATTGATATTGTGAAGAAATAAGAGGTTATATGAGTGAGTTACTTACTGTTAATGATGTAGCGGTTAGGCTCCATGCTGATCCACAAACAATACGCCTGTGGATCAGAATAGGCATTCTTAAGGGAGTCAAAGTAGGCCGACGCTGGCTAGTCTTAGAGAGTGAGATTAGGCGAGTCGCCAATGAAGGAACTTCCCAACCAACAAATAAGGATTCGGACGTGGATACAAAGGCGGGCTAGCCGCTGGTGAGATAGCGCTAGCCCAGGGCGGGACTCGTTAAGCCACAACCGCCATAGGTATTATAGCCTGTGGCCTAGCCAAAAAGGACGTAAGGCCATGAAACTAGTTTCAACCCTCACAGGATTATTATTTGTCGTATTACTCATTATTCTAGCTCCCAGCATCAGCCGGAAACTAGATGGTACAGACTCAGCTTATCGCCAGCAAGTTGCGCTAGACCTACAGCAGCAAGCTTTTGATCAATCTCAGGCCCAAGCATACACGCAGGCCGTAGCCCCAGGGCGAGTCGGCTTATCCTATGCGCTCACAATGACTGCTATTGCAGCATTATCGTTAGGGCTATTCGTTGCCTATGATCGGCTGTATCGCACTCCCCTGGTACGTGCTGATGAGTATGGCAGGTTGCCCATGCCCAGGCGTGCTATTGCTGAGTTATCGCCTAGCACCGATCAAACTTTGATGTTAATAGCTCAGTCAATGCAGCAAGCTTTTGAGCTACAAAAAGTCCAGGCCGAATCAATGGCACGGCTAGCAGACAGTGTACGCATGTCTATCACCGTTAAGGACTCGCACCAGGCCGCTGTAGCGCTCCCAGCAGGCCACGACGTGCCGCAATTGGTTGCACCATCATTCGATATGCTTACGGGTAGGATTGACTTACTAGAGCGTTTGCACAGCACCAGCGCCGACTCGCTTTTGCTCGGAGTTGATCAGAGCGGTACAGAATTGCGGGGGAACCTATCCACGCTCATGCATACAGGACTCCTAGCGCAGACAGGCGGCGGTAAAACTACCACATTAGCGGCCTACGCTTTGCAGCTCGCTGGCGATAGTAGAGTCCAGCTCGTCATAGCTGATCCTCATATGATGGAATTAGCTATGCTAGAGGAAACTGGATCATTCTGGCGATCTGCTCCCAACAACATGCGGGAAGCTATCGCAATCTTAAAAGACACTCAAAAAGAGATTCAGCGACGTGCTGAAATTGCAAACAAGTTAGCCCAGCGCGTACAGCAGCAGACAGGGCGGCGCGTGGTACTGAGTAGTCTAGATCGCTATAACGCGCTAGCCCAGCGCGTGCAAGGCGCTGAAACCTTCCCAGCCTTGGTGCTATTCGCTGATGAGATCAAAGCCCTAGCCGCTGCTAGCGATGATACAGATGCAGCATTACAGAGTATCACCAGCGAAGGGCGAAAGTTTGGCATTTACTTCGTGGGAGCCAGCCAGTCATGGAAGTCAGATGTACTCAGCACTGATGTTAGGAGTCAATTCCATACCAGGCTAGCCCTGTATGGCGCTCAATTCCGGCAAGTTTCAGAGTTATTTGAGATTACGCAGCCTGATGCTAAGGGCTATACCGCTCAATTGGTTGCACCAGGTTGCGCCGCGATCTGGCGACGTGCTGGCGGAATTAGCGTTGTCAAAACTCCCTACGTCGATCTTGATTCTGATGCTGGTGTTGATGCTGTCTATCAGGCTATGCACGTCATCAGGGAGCGCCGCAACGTAGCACGCAATGGCTATAGCGCTCCCAGTGTTGTCAATGGCTCCCAGGACGTTGTGAGCAGTGTTGCAAGTAGCGTTGCAAGCGATGTTGCATTAGCGCTGGGAGCCGATAAAACACCGTTGCTAACTGAAAATCTGGTAAGCATTGATATTGCCCCAAAGAAGGCAAAACCTAGTATCAGCGCAGACGAGCGCAACACCATAGCTCAGGCCGCTGCTGGTGCTACGAGCCGACGCTCACTGTGTCACACTTTGTATGGTTCAATCGGTTCTGCCAACTATGACAAAGTAAAAACTGTGTGTGACGAGCTAGGGCTGCTGGGGGCTACAGCATGAGCGATATACCTAGCATCTGGCCTAGACTCCAACTTGCTGAGAATTTTACTGTGAAGTTTGCACCAGGTGGAGCAATAAGAATTGAGCAGCTACAGGACGGTACAAAAGTCGATGTATGGCTAGAGCTAGAACAAACAGAACGCCTGATGCAAGAACTAATGCACCAGGCGCAACAAAGAATTATAACAAGAACTATGATGAAATCATAAAACCGTTAGACTGCACTATAGCAGGCTGATGGCTGTAGGCTAAACGTGTGAGTCGCCCGTTCTCGACAAACAAGCGACTCGGTAGTGGTAGCAATCTAAGCAAAGAAAACAAATAAGAGAGCCTAGATTGTACCACCTATCACGAATTATCGTCAAGTGACTTCTTTCAAGTCGCTGTGTTTAGGTGACAATCATGACCATACACACACATATACAGGTACAACCACGGACACCGGATATCGCTGATCCATATGCCACCGTACCGCTAGAGCTACGCCAGCGCTCCCAGTGGCTGGTATGGAAACACCACAAAGGCAAAAAACCACCGTGCAACCCTATAACCGCGCTTCCAACTGATCAAGCGGATAAATCCATTTGGTTGACGTTTGACCAGGCCGTAAGCATTGCCCAGGCTGATCAGCGCTTTGCTGGGATCGGCTATTTATTCACGCCAGATGATCAGCTCGTAGGGATTGATCTTGATGATTGTCTAACCGATGGCCTGCTCGACTCGCGTGCAAAACGCATTGTTAGCGTGTTGAGTAGCTACACTGAAATCAGTCCTAGCGGAGCTGGCGTAAAGACCTTTGTACGTGCTCCCCTGGAGTCTAATCCCGTTGCCCTAGTGCCTGGTGTAGAAATCTATACAAGAAATCGGTTCTTTACGGTTACAGGGCGGCAGTTCCCAGGCACCCCAGATCAGATCAATCGAGTTTCTGATGAACTGCTAACCGCAATCATCGAAAAATACACGGCTGAGACTGCACAGAATGAGCTAGGACGCACAGCAACGCAAAAAATAGCCAGTATTAGCACCAATTCCCAGCAAAACACCACAGGCCGAATCATTGATAATCCGATTCTTATTTATGCAACTGATGTTGATCCCCGCCGCGTGTTAGATCGTAATGGCGGGAAGCCAGATGGAAAAAAACTCTACCATTGCCCATGCCCAAAGCTCTGTCATAGTGGTAAATCTGGATCGTTGCTGATGAAACAGTCGCCTAAATATGGGATTGTGGTAACTGGACTAAACCCAGGCTGTGCTTTTTTTGGAAACTGCTTTTCGTCATTTGATGTAATGAAGATTCTAGAGTGTGATGGTGATCTAAATCGTGCGATTGCAAAAGCACGCGATGAGCTGAGCATCCCTATTCAACGTGACTATGAACCACTGGTATTTAAGCCAGTCGCACCAGCACCAGCAGAAGCGCGGATTGTTACAGATCCGGCTAGCGTCCTGGTGGATGTGACACAGCGCATGGCCGCTGATCTAACCATGAAAAAATCAGCCCGCGCTGTTCTCACTGCGTTACTCGGAAGTGCTCGTAATGGCTATGTATCGCTCACTGTAACCCAGCTTGTGAATCTTACTGGACTATCTGAGTCATCAGTTCAGAGAGCCACCAGGGAGTTACATGGTAGGTACATTGCAAAGCACCAGGACGCTAGCGATATAGGCGGGAATGTAGCAAACGTATATCAATTCATCGCTACCGAATCCAGTTTTGACACCCCCTTACTTAAGAAGCACCAAAAAGCAGAAATTGACACCCCCTTACTTAACCATGAAAGTAAGGGGGGGGGGATTAAGGAGAATAGATCAAAATCTGAAATTCAATCAGAATCGCAAAATCTTCAGAAATCGAATCGAGTAGAGAGAGAAGAATCGGAATCCGTTGGAGAACAAAGTCACAACGAAGATATAGATGAGCTTAATCCCCCCCCCCCCTTACTTTCCCAGTGTATCTAACTCCTCAGGTGCGATATTTACGCCCAAGCCTGAATCCATGCCGGAAACTGAATCCATGCCGGTACAGACGAAAATGTATACTCCCAAGCGTACTGGTTGGCTGGCTGATCTGCCCAGCGATATAGAATCCTTACGAGTATACGAGCGTCAGCATAGGCTTGAGTGTTACCGTCACAGTAAAGCAAAGCGTAAGCAGGCGGCGGGTATGGCTATGTGGAAAGCGAACCAAGCTAAAGCGGAGCTTGAACGGCTAGAGCAGCGGGAGCTAGAGCGGAGGGGACACTATACGCCAGTGGGGACCAATGCCGAGGTTAGATCTCAGGATGTTGTGTGTCTTACTGATCCTCGCGCTGGTATGGCAGATGCGCCTCTTGAACTGCTACGTATTGCCTGTGAATATATCGCTGATTCTGCATTTGCTGAGTATGAACAATTCAAGGCCCAGCACAGCGAGTTTTATTTTGCTAGTGATGAGCGGTATAGCTATCAGGTCTGGTGTAGCTTGGTGGGAGATCATGTTGTGCCAGACATGGTTATAACCATGACAGCCTAAAGAGATGGCTTAGGATTCTCAGTTTAGCTTGTCGTATGAATCGTGGTGAGGTTATTCGATGAAGGTTGTCAAAAAATATTGTAGTGATTGTGATGTTGAACTTATAGATTCGAATTATGTAGTTCGAACTCATAGAGGGAAATGTTATGTAACGAAACGATGTAAGAAATGTCATTGTGTTTGGAAAAAAAGTAGGAGATCGGAGGAGGAGAAGGCGAGGGAGAAGGAGAAGAATAGGTTACGAGCTGTGCTTGTGTATGCGAAACGTCGAGAAATTTATCTTTCTACAAAGCGGGATGTGTGCTGTGTAGATTGTGGGATCAAAGATTACCGTGTTATTGATTGGCATCATATTGATCCAAATACTAAATTGTTCTTCGTATCTGATTACTTGATGCGAACAAAAATAAGTATTGATGATGTCTATAACGAGATTAAGAAATGTATTCCCTTGTGTGCTAATTGTCATCGTATACGTCATTATAGAGAACGTTAGAATATAGAGGTTGAGAATTATTAATGGAGATTATCAATTCAAAAAAACATTGTAGTGATTGTGGTGTTGAACTTCTGGAGTCAAATTATGTGCTTCAACCAGGCAGAAACAAATTTTATGTAACGAAGCGATGTAAGAAGTGTCGTTCTGCCTGGACACAAGGTAGGAAGTCAGAGGAGCAGAAGGATAAGGAAAAATCATGGGTTGCGCTTAGGTATGCGGAGCGTCGAGCAACTTATCTTCGTATAAAGCGGGGTGTGTGCTGTATAGATTGTGGGATCAAGGACTATCGTGTTATTGATTGGCACCATATTGATCCTGCTACTAAGTTGTTTGGTATCTCTGATTACTTGACGGGAAAAGGAAGCATTGAGGATCTCTAT
>MWWF01000295.1_pt1 | contig 10299 bp, 8 predicted proteins | sample 1047351 | NCBI WGS metagenome assembly MWWF01 (sample SAMN06349970, study PRJNA376086) | soil metagenome | isolation source: MGM-3 sample Antarctic (ecotone) soil | place: Antarctica
GTACAATCGCGGTGCCCGGTACCTGACGCTCACACACAATATCGCACCAACCTGGGCGACGAGTGCTGCAGATGAAACCAGTGGAAAAATTTTGCCACATAAAGGTTTGACAGATTTTGGAAAACTAGTCGTTACACGCATGAATGAGCTGGGCATGATGATAGATATAAGCCATGCCGGTGATCAGACTTTTTGGGATGTAATTGCAATAACAACTAAACCAATTATTGCTTCGCACAGTTCGGTTTATACACTCACCCCACACCGTCGAAATCTAAAAGACGAACAAATAAAAGCCATTGCAAAAAACGGCGGTGTGATACAAATTAATTTTAATCCCGGTTTTATTGACAGCAGTTTTTACAAAAAGGAAGAAGCATTTCTTAAAACCCATTCTGGTGAAATGGATTCTCTTAAAAAGGCCGGTATGCGTGGGCATTATGCCGTAGACTTTCTGTACTATAAATATGCGGCTGAGGTGTTGAGTATACGTCCTCCACTATCCAAAGTAATTGACCATATTGAATACATCATTAAACTGGTGGGAGTAGATTACGTGGGCCTGGGTTCAGACTTTGACGGTATCAATGTAACCCCCCTTCAATTGGATGATGTAACAAGCTATCACCTTATTACAAAAGCTCTTTTAGAGAAAGGTTACCATAAAAAAGACATTACAAAAGTTTTAGGCGGAAACATTTTAAGAGTTTTAAAAGCAAATGAAAAAAACTAATCCAAAAAAATTAAAATCATGAAAATTTCAAGAGGCAGCAGTTACTTTTTAGCATGTTTACTTCTACTGATAAGCCCTGCTTTGCTGGCTCAACTTTCTTCTAACCAGGTTGATTCATTGGTGCAAAAAGCAATGGAAAAACTTAATGTGGCAGGTGTAGCCGTGGCTATTGTAAAAGATGGTAAAGTGGTTCATAAAAAAGGATATGGTGTAAAATCGATCAGTACCAAATTGCCCGTAGATGAGTTTACCAATTTTCAAATTGCCTCAAACAGCAAAGCTTTTACCACCGCTGCGTTAGCTATATTAATTGATGATGGAAAGCTCTCCTGGAAAGACAAGGTAAAAAAGCATATCCCGGAATTTAAAATGTACAACGATTATGTAACAGAAAATTTTATGATCGAAGACCTGCTTTGCCACAGAAGTGGCCTCGGCCTGGGCGTAGGTGATTTAATGTTCTTTCCGGATGGAACTGATTTTACCATGAAAGACATACTCAACAGTTTTCAATATTTTAAACCCACCTCTGCATTCCGAACCCAATTTGATTACGATAACCAGTTATATTTTGTAGCCGGTGAAGTAATTGCCCGTGTGAGTGGCATGACCTGGGAAAAATTCGTTACATCAAGAATTCTGGAGCCCCTGCAAATGAAACATTCGTTTACATCTCTCCAGGAAGTAACAGACAAAAGCATTTTAGCCATACCACATTCTACCCTTACACAAGATGGTAAAATGAAAGCCATCGCATTGTTTGAAGAAATTATCAGTGGTGCGGCAGGTGGCATATTATCCAATGCAGATGATATGAGCAAATGGGTTCTGGCTCAGTTAAACAAAGGCAAATATGGAGAAAACCTGGAAAAGAAACTATTTGCAGAAGCAAGACAAAGAGAGATGTGGCAAATATATACGGCGATGCCATCGGGTGCTTTTCTTAGATATAATACTCATTTTTCTGGTTACGGATTAGGATGGTTCCTGCAAGACATGAAGGGAAATCTCAATGTATCACATACAGGTGGGTTACCCGGCATGTTATCAAAAGTAACCTTGATACCTGATATAAATCTGGGCATAGTGGTCCTCACCAATACAGAAAATGGAGGCGGTGCTTTATTCTCCACGGTAAGCAACACGATCGTTGACAGCTATCTTGGTTTAGATAAATTAGACTGGACAGCCAGATTTGCCAGTAGAATCGAATCAAGCGAAAAGCAGGCTGATTCCGTTACCACAAAAGTTTGGCAAACGGTGGAGGCTGTTAAAAGTACAAAGGTCAACAACCAAAACTACACAGGTATCTATAAGGACAACTGGTTTGGTAACATTGAAATATTCATGAAAGGAAATCAGCTATGGTTTAAATCTTACAGGTCACCTAAACTAAATGGCCCCATGTATTTTTACAAAGACAATACTTTCGCCATTAAATGGGAATACCAGGATATGCCCGCTGATGCTTTGGCCATGTTTACCCTGGATAAAAATGGAAAAGCCCAAAGAATTAAAATGAAAGGCATCTCACCCAATATAGATTTCAGTTTTGATTTTCACGATTTAGATCTGCAACGAATAAATAAATAATTAACAGATCGAACTTTAAAAATGAGGGAAAAAGGCAAACATGAATTCATAAATAACACGTGTTGCGTAGTTGTATTAAAAGAAAAATAAAATAAAAATAAAATAGTTGTGGACACATAAAACAAATTGCTTGCTATAGATATAAACTATATCGTAGCCGCTCTGATTGTTATTTTTTATTTGCTTGAAAATCTTTTTCAAACTCAGTTTAAATTCGACAAAATGCGTTTGCACCTGTTTCATAATATTATGATCCAACTTAGCATTTTCCTCGGTGGTTTTGTTACGGTTGCTGTAATTGTAAACGCGGTTGAGTGGCTACATAATAACCAGGTGGGTTTGTTTCATTACATCCAGATGCCGGTTTGGCTTAAGCTGGCGCCGGGAGTGGTGGCATTTGATTTTATAAATTACTGGTTTCATTACACGGCACACAGGATACGGTGCTGTGGCGTTTTCACCGGTTGCATCATAGCGATACCAGGATGGATGCTTCCACCAATCTGCGTGCACATCCTGTTGAACTACTTGTTTATTTTGGATTATCAAATATTGTTGCTGCTGCTTTATTTGGCCTGGATCTAACTGCTTTGGGTTTATATTTTCTGATAATTATGTCGCTTTTTAATAGCTGGATTATCATAGACAGCTGGCGACTATACAAAGGCATTAATGCCAACATAACGCCCGGCAATAACTTGAGGCAGGAACTGCAAAGAAATTACGACAGTTTTCAACGGTGGTGGCAGTTGCAAGAGCGCGTAGCCTTGTTCATAAACCCTATAGCTGTAGTCGGCGCCTTCATGCTGGGCGGCGTTGCTGGTTCCGGAAGGTCACTTAGTGAATTCTTGTATAAAACACCTGTACTTATAGTATTAGCAGTCTGCATAGTGGTACTGGTGTCGGCCTGTTATTACTTTGCGCGCTGGATGTTTATTTACGCTTTTGGTAAACAACTCAAAAAACTTAAAGCGTTGATTGACGAAATGGAAGAAAATGGGGAATAATTGAAAAGATGAAAATGGTAGAACAAGTCATTTTGAAATTGTCTTAATAAATCCTAATGTTTTTAGCTTAGCTAGCTAAATTTCCGAATGCGCAATTTCTTTTTTGTTAAATACCGAAAAAGAATGCAATAATTCAACTGAATGTTTTTCTATTGCCATTAATACCAGTTGAACTTTGACTTCTATTTTAATGCCTGCAAGTCGTAAAAGCATAGCTCCATTATGTACAGTTTTTCGGAAAACAATTTCATCTCCAAAATATTTATCTTCTGTCAATATATATGCCCCTTTAATAGACTGCTAGTTTAATAATATCAACATCATCTACTCCAGGCAACATTTCCTGAATAGAAAATAGTTGGTAACCTGCTTCTGTCAATACTTTAATTATTCTTGCATCAGTACTTTCATCTGCAATAATGAGGGGAAAATTATTCAACATCTATTAGAGTTTCATTGCGAACAGATGCCGCAGCATACGATATACAAGCAAGTATAGCTTCTTTTTTTATAAAAGGATAAGCGCTTAAAAGTTCTTCAATTGTTTCTCCTGCTTCAATTTTTTCTAATATAATATCTACACCTATTCGGGTTCATTTTATTACTGCCTTGCCTCGCAATACGCCAGACTTTTGTTCTATATAATCAACTATCATAAGAAAAGATTGATACTAAAGCTACCAAATTAGGATTGTTTTTTCGCCGTTTTGCTATAATAAACTGGATAGATGCTTTAAGTAGGTCGATGTAAAGAGAATTTTTTTTTCGCCTTTGCAGGTGTTCTTCACCTGCAAATTTTATAAGTGAAACCTAATTGAATCTTCTCTTAATTCTATGAATTTTAGTGAATATTATCCCGATTACTTTACAGCGACAATACTGGTATGGAAATATCTCCTAGCACAGATAAATTCAAGTAAATCATTGTTTCAAATCTTCCGTTTTTCCGCAATTGTTGGTTTTTGTGCTCCAACAAATCACCAAACAGGACTCACATAATTATTTAAGTACCATACACAAGGCCCGACTTTCTTCTCCTTTTTGACGCCACCAATGTGTACAATAGCAGAACAGCAGCAAGTGCAGCACCAGTGAGCTGGCCTACATGCGCTGGTAGGCCAAAGCCCTCGGGGGCAATTAAAATATAGGACGTAGTAACGGCGGTCATAAAAACGGCTGGCACCAGTGAGATGAAATAAAACTTCTTTTCTTTTAACAGAAAGGCGGTGATCGTCCACAATACAACGGTGGCAAGTACCTGGTTAGACCAGGCGAAATAGCGCCAGATGATGGAGAAATCGAGACGGGTGAGTACAAAGGCCACCAGGAATAATGGTGCACTGATCAGCAACCTGTTTACGATTGGCCCTTGCTTGTTTTTGATGATGTCGGCAATAATTAGTCGTGCACTTCTAAAGGCTGTATCGCCCGACGTTATGGGTGCAGCTACAACGCCCAGTAAAGCGAGTATACCCCCTATTTTACCCAGCAACGAATTGGAGATTTGATTTACCACGTAGGCAGCATTTCCCCCGTTTGCTTCCATTACTCCGTTAAGCTGTGTGGCGCCCCCATAAAAGCACATACCAATGGCAGCCCATACCAATGCCACTACACCCTCGGTAACCATGGCGCCATAAAAAACTACGCGGCCCTGTTTTTCGTTGGTCATGCACCTGGCCATCAAGGGCGACTGCGTTGCATGAAACCCGGAAATGGCACCACAGGCAATGGTTACAAACACAAAAGGAAAAATGGGAAACTTACCTGGGTTGGTATGAAAATTCTGCAGGTTGGCCAACGTTAATTCCGGAATGGGCAAACGGTTGTAAAACATCATTATTAATATTCCCAGGGCCATGAACAAGAGGGCTAAACCAAACAAAGGATAAATTTTGCCGATCAGTTTATCAATAGGAAGTACAGTAGAAAGTAAGTAGTAAATAAAAATGAGGGTCACCCAGAAAGTCAATCCACCAAAATTGTTGCTGATGTCAACCAGAATTTTAGCGGGGCCGATGATGAAAACAGTACCTACCATAAGAAGTACCAGCACCGAAAAAAACCGCATAAAGTGTTTTGCTCCATCGCCAAGGTAATGGCCGGTGATCTCAGTAATGCTTGCACCCTTGTGTCGAATAGAAAGCATTCCTGAAAAATAATCATGTACCCCACCCGCAAATAAGGAACCGAGTACGATCCACAAAAACGCGACTGGCCCCCACATGGCGCCTGCTACTGCGCCAAATATAGGCCCCAGCCCGGCTATATTCAAAAACTGGATCAGGAAAATTTTCCATAAGGGCATAGACACAAAGTCAACCCCATCAGCATGGGTGAGTGCCGGTGTTTTATTGTTAGCATCTGCTCCGTAAATACGTTCCGCTACTTTAGAAAGAATAAAATAACCAACAACCAAAACTACAATGGAGATAAGGAAAGAGATCATAATGGTGTATTGTTTAAGGTTTGTAGTTTTTTGATGTTCTTCGATAAAAATAGGATAAGTGACTGTAATTCCTAATTCAGTTATGTTTCTGAAATAAAAAGGCGCGCCGGTTTGAATTCTGTTTTTTGATAGTCCGTTCAGAACCCAGTACGAGTTTTCAAAATGGATGAAAATTGATCTTTCTTAGCGTCCCTTTGTGTCTCGGCGCCTTAGCGGTTAAATGAAAAGCCAACACATCTAAGAAAAAACCGGTAAAACAATTTTCTGAAAAAAACTTCATCATTTAATAATGAATTCAGTCCCTTTTCTTGTCTTTGCAATAGTTGCATTTGGTTAAACTGGCTCAACATACGCTATCACCATGCTAATATTGTCGGTGAATATTTGAGAAAGCCATTTGAAACCCAATGATGATAGGAACAGTTGCACCAGGTACCTAAAAACCAGAAAGCCATAAATATTGACAGCTATTGAGTAGGTTTAATTGCCTACGTTTATAACTGAACTGCCGAACGATTGCTATAATGACTGAACTGCTTCAACTAGACATTCTCTTTCTTCAATCGAAAGTGGCGTATGAACGTGACCAACGGGCATACAAGCAACTTTTCGTGCATTTCCACAAAGCCCTTCACCAGTTTGCCTTTTCTATTACCGGAGACAGGGAGGGAGCCGAAGAAATTGTTTCGGATGTGATGATGAAAGTGTGGAGGCAGGGCGAAGGACTGGCTAACGTCCAAAACTTACAGGTTTACCTTTTTAGGGCGGTAAAAAACACATCGCTTAACTTTTTGGCCAGCAATAGTAAACACCGGAGTGTAGCATTGGATAATATTACCATAACGCTAAATAGTGAGTGCTGCCATCCTGAAAAGCATGCATTGTATCGGGAATTGCATGGTAAAATTCAAGCAATCGTAAGCAGCCTTCCACCTAAGTGCCAGATGGTGTATAAACTAGTAAAGGAAGATGGATTTAGTTACAAAGAAGTGGCTGAAATAATGAACGTGAGCGTGAATACGGTGGATAACCATCTTTTCAAAGCGATCAAAAAAATAACACTTTCCCTGAAGCCTTACCTCCAATAATAATTTGCGGTTCAATAATGAATCGTCGTTAGATGCCTGTCATTATTAACCGGAACGAATACAATTGAAATGAACCCTCGCATAGCTTATCTAATTCAACAAAGTGTGGCCAAGGAAATCTCTGATGATGAACAAAAAGAGCTGTCACATATTGTAAATAAAGACAAAGAACTTTTTAATTTATACCAATTTTTGATTGCAAAAAGCACCGGTAAAACGGAGGAAGACCTGCTAAATGCTGAACAAGCTTATGCAGCCCACTTTGTAACAATGGAAGCCAACCGGCAGTTTGAGCCGGTAGCACCTTCCTTCCAGGAAGTAGCGAAAAACAGCAGTGGCTATTGGCGGAATAAGGTATACTACTATGTAGCAGCAGCTTGTTTGATCGCCGTGGTTTTTACTACGCTTTATCACTTTTCTGTAAGAAATACCACTACCCAACCTACAGCCAGTGCGGGGGCAGCAAACAATATCATTACCACCAATAAGGGTTCTAAATCGCATTTAACCTTGCCCGATGGCACCAAAGTCTGGCTGAACGCAGATAGCCGTTTGGAGTATGCAGGTGACTTTACGGGAAAACTTAGAGAAGTGCAGCTTATCGGTGAGGCATTTTTTGAAGTGACAAAAGATACTTCCCGCCCTTTTTTAATTCATACACCTGCTATTAATATAAGGGTGCTTGGTACAGCCTTTAATGTGCGTGCTTATCCCGGCGAGAGAAACACGGAAACAACACTGGTGCATGGCCTGGTAGAAGTAACACTTCAAAACCAACCTGAAAAAAAAATGACACTGTGGCCGAACGAAAAGTTGATGGTAGCCAACAATGCCGATAGCATTCTTAAAGCCGTTCCCGTAGTAAACGACAATAAAAGCCGAACGGAAAGTTCCAGCATTTTCAATCTTACAAAAATTAAATACATTAACCAGGACAGCTTGAGTGCGGAAACCTCGTGGATAGAAAATGTACTCACTTTTCAATCGGAGCCTTTTGAGAAAGTGGTATCCAAGATAGAAAAGTGGTATGACGTGGCCATAGTGGTGCAGAACCAAAAGCTATACGAGAAACATTTTACTGCCGACTTTAGGGACAACACATTGCACGAAGTTTTGCAATCGCTGATGCTCACTGGCAAATTCCGGTATGAATTAAAGAACGGCAAAATCATCATTTATTAACCGATGGTGTTGACGGGCCGAATAGAAGGTAAACAGTACAAGAGTGCGACGCAACAGATGCCCCTTGAAGGTAACCTGCCCGGTCCAAAGAAAATTCCTAAGTAAATGATATTGATTTATTAACCCTGAATTGTAACCCTAAAAACTGCTAAATGACGTAACAGAAAGAACATAAAAAAGCCGGAAAATGCGCCAACATTCTCCGGCCGTTAAACAAAAGAGTCAATAGTGCTACTAACTCCTATTTATTAACTATTCAATTCAAAAGTATGAAAAAATTGAGTTGCGGGGGGCGATATGCCGTTCCTCCGTCAATCATCAAATGCTTGCTAATGTTGAAGTTTACGCTGTTTATCTTGTTTTTTTCCACCCAGTGTTTTGCCTTCGATCTCATTGCCCAGGAGAAAGTGACGCTGAACCTGCAGAACAAATCCATCCGTTACGTTTTCCAGGCCATCGAAAAAATATCGAAGTATCGCTTTATTTATAACGATGAAATTATAAGCGGTGTGCAGCGGTTTTCCGTTCGGGTAAAAGAACAACCTGTACCGCAGGTTGTTGATCAGTTGCTCGAGAACACACTTCTGTCGTACAGAATTATTGGCAACAATCTCATTGTAATTACCGAAAGTAATGACCCCGAAAAAGAGGACATACGCAAAGCGGTAATTATAACGGGAAAGGTGGTAAATGCCAGTAATGAGCCTTTGCCCGAAGTAAGCGTGATGGAGAAGGGAACATCAAATGGTACAACGACCCGTGCGGACGGTACTTTTTCTTTACCGGTTAATACTGGCACTGCCCTGATGTTTAGTTCGGTGGGTTACGCAATGCAGGAAATACCGTTGAATGGAAGAACAACCATAAACGTGACCCTTGCCACCGACATAAAGCAAGGCGAAGAAGTTGTAGTAGTGGGATATGGTACACAGCGTAGAAAAGCTGTAACTGGTGCAGTATCGAGAGTAGATTTAAAGACCCTCGAAAATACACCCGCTACAAACATATCGCAGGCCTTAAGAGGTACAGTGGCTGGTCTTCAGTTCCAGGACAATGGACGCCCCGGGCAGGGAGGCTCGATATTGATCCGCGGCCAACGATCCATTACTGCCAGCAACGATCCTTTGGTTGTGCTGGATGGTATCATCTACAGCGGCAGTCTAAGCGACATCAATCCTAATGATGTAGAAAGCATGGATGTATTGAAAGATGCAAGTGCCGGCGCTATTTACGGTACACGGGCTGCCAACGGCGTAATTCTAATTACTACCAAGAGAGGAAAAACCGAAAAGCCAACAATAAACTTCAACAGCTATTATGGTGTACAGAACTATTCAAACAAGATTAAATTAAACACACCAGAAAAATACATACAGGCTGTACTTGATTTCCGTTCGCAGAGCGGCCAGACTTCTGACCCGGCCAGAGTGGTGGACTATCTTCAGCCACTTGAAAGGCCAAATTTCCTTGCTGGTAACACGCTCGACATTTATGATGTGATTACCCAGGATGCACCGATACAATCACATGAACTCGGTATTTCAGGGCGTACAAACCGGGTAAACTATTTCTTTTCAGGTGGGCTCACAAACGAAAGAGGCCTTATTATTAATGATAAAGCTGATCGGATTTCCGTTAGGGCTAATATTGAAACTAAGGTTACCGAGTGGTTTAGAGCCGGTATTACCTCACAGTATACACAGCGCGATCTTTCGGGCATTAATGCAGACCTGAACCTGTCGACAAGCCCTTACGCCAACCTGTATTTTGATGCAGAAAAAACACGGCCCCGTATATACCCGCTGGGCATATCGTCTACATCAAATCCCCTCTTTAATGCAAGCAGGCAATTGAACGATGAAAAATCTTTCAACCTGTTTGCAAATATTTATGGCATAGTAGATATTCCCTTTGTAAAGGGACTAAGCTACAGGATCAACTATTCACCTAACCTGCGGTGGAGTCGCGATTACTTATTCAACCCTATTTATATCAGTACGGTAGAAAACGTAAGAGATTCGGGCATGGGCAGAAAATTCAATACCCAGACCTTTGATTACTACCTGGAGAATATCGTAAACTATAAGAAATCGTTTGAAGGTGAACATAGCGTAGACCTTACCCTTTTGTACGGAAGAAACAATTCGAAATTTGATCGTACAAATGTTACGGCGGAGCGTTTTTTCAATGATGGGCTGGGCTATAATAACCTCTCTTTGGGCCGCATCCAAACCATTCTTACAGATG
>MWWF01000296.1_pt1 | contig 10295 bp, 7 predicted proteins | sample 1047351 | NCBI WGS metagenome assembly MWWF01 (sample SAMN06349970, study PRJNA376086) | soil metagenome | isolation source: MGM-3 sample Antarctic (ecotone) soil | place: Antarctica
GTGTGGGAAGAGCCAATGTTTTTCCATTTGCCCGTCCTTTTGGAAACAACATTGCTTTTTACAATGATGTAACCACATCGGACAAAACGGTTGGCACTTATAAAGTGGCAAGAATACAAATGCATGATTCTTACGAAGGCAGGACAGAGGTGATGAAAGAAACTACGCTGGCTACTTTCAAATCTCGTCCAAATGATTTTAAAGAATGGCGTGAAGAGCTGCATAAAGAATATTCGCCGGTTTCGGGACAAAATGGTAATGAAACCAGTTACCGTAAAGAAGGTACATTATATACAGACCCTGATACAAGAACTCACGAGATCAAATGGGGAATGTCCATTGATCTGAATAGTTGTATTGGCTGTGGTGCATGCGTTGTTGCATGTCATGCAGAAAACAACGTTCCTGTTGTTGGTAAAAATGAAGTTTTACGTGGACATGAAATGCATTGGCTGCGCATTGACCGATACTTTGTAACGGATGAAAAAAATCCGGATGATCTGAAAACGGTATTGTTTCAACCAATGCTTTGCCAGCATTGCGACAATGCTCCTTGTGAGAATGTTTGTCCTGTTGCTGCAACTATGCACAGTTCAGAAGGTATTAATCAGATGGCTTACAACCGTTGCATTGGTACTAGGTACTGTGCTAACAACTGTCCTTATAAAGTTCGTCGTTTCAACTGGGCAGATTACACCGGTGCAAGTACACATGGTAAACTTGGACCAAGCAGCGGCGTTGGTGAATTGAACAATGTGGTGCATCAGATGAATGATGAATTAACCCGCATGGTATTGAATCCTGACGTTGTTACAAGAAGCCGTGGTGTGATGGAGAAATGTACATTCTGTGTTCAGCGTACACAGGAAGGAAAATTGAAAGCGAAAAGCGAGAACAGGACATTGAATCCAAATGAAGTGAAGTCGGCTTGCATGCAGGCTTGTCCAACCAACGCCATTGTTTTTGGCAATGCTTACGATGTTAACAGTGAAATAGCGCAGGTGCGTAAGAACAATACACAAAGGGCTTTCAATGTATTGGAGCAAATTCATACACTGCCAAACATAACTTACTTAGCCAAGATCAGGAACACCGAAGAAATATTGCCGGGAAAGGATAAGGAAATGGGTGAGCATGCTAATGAACAGCATAAAGAAAGTGTTACACCATCGAATGAACCGGCGAAGGAAGAGCATTGAGTAATAGGACGATAGACGATAGACGATAGACACTTAGGATTGGCGGCGCAAGGTAGCAATGATTGAATTGAAAGAATGGCTGAAACTGTACTGAGTTACGATTTTTAGATATGTTATTATCAGTAATGCCCTTTGCAAATGCTGAAAAAAGAAACAGAACGTAAAAGTGAGTGACACAACAGAAGTTTAATAGAGATATTCAGCCGGCTCAATTAAAAATATGCGATAAGAAATTTTTGGTCTGTTTGTGATTTGAAGTTTCTTATTTGGAATTTATAAAAGAATTTATGGCATTACTTAAATATGAATCGCAGGTAAGACCACCACTGGTTGACGGAAATAAAGATTATCACCAGGTAACTGAAGATATTTGCCGTCCTGTAGAAGCAGCTCCAAGCAGGCTTTGGTGGATTGGCTTCCTTTTTTCTGCGGCTTTGCTGCTATTCGGGATTATATCTGTAACCCGTGAGGTTTGGTTTGGCACAGGCCAGTGGAACCTGAATAAAACTGTGGGTTGGGGTTGGGACATTACCAATTTTGTATGGTGGGTTGGTATTGGTCACGCCGGAACATTAATTTCTGCCATCTTGTTATTGTTTCGTCAGGGGTGGAGAACTGGTGTAAACCGTGCAGCAGAAGCGATGACGATTTTTGCGGTAATGTGTGCTGGTCAGTTTCCTATCTGGCACATGGGTCGTGTATGGAATGCCTTTTTTACTTTACCTTATCCAAATACCCGTGGCCCTTTGTGGGTGAACTTTAACTCGCCACTTCTTTGGGACGTATTTGCCATCTCAACTTATTTTACAGTTTCACTTTTATTCTGGTATTCTGGTTTGCTTCCTGACTTAGCAACTTTGCGTGACAGGGCAAGATTGAAATGGAGAAAAATGTTTTATGGAGTTGCGGCATTTGGATGGACCGGATCAACCAAACATTGGCAAAGACATGAAGCATTATCATTGGTGTTAGCGGGTTTGGCCACACCGCTTGTACTTTCTGTACACACAATTGTATCCTTCGACTTTGCTACATCTGTTATTCCAGGATGGCATACTACAATCTTTCCACCTTACTTCGTTGCAGGCGCCATCTTCTCTGGTTTTGCTATGGTGCAAACGCTTTTATTGGTTACAAGAAAAGTGTTGGCATTGGAAGACTATATCACTATTGAGCACATTGAAGTCATGAACAAGGTAATTATCCTAACGGGCTCTATTGTTGGTATTGCTTACCTCACAGAATTATTCATGTCGTGGTACAGTGCAAGCGAATATGAATGGTTTGCTTTCCGGTATAATCGTGTTGATATTTCAAGTCCTTATGGATGGGCATATTTTCTTATGATGGGATGTAATGTATTGTCCCCACAGATTTTTTGGTTCAGGAAAATGAGAAGAAATATCTGGGTTACATTCTTCATGTCAATCCTTGTAAACATTGGTATGTGGTTCGAACGTTTTGTGATCATTGTTACTTCATTGTACCGGGATTATCTTCCATCATCATGGAGCGTTTATTATACACCAACCATTTGGGAGGTAGGATTTTATATGGGAACATTTGGATTGTTCTTTACCTGCTATTTCCTTTTCTCCAAATTTTTCCCGGTAATTGCAATAGCAGAGATCAAGCATATTCTGAAAAAGAATGGTGAGAATTATAAAGAGAAGATGGATGTGGTGGAGAAAGAAACAGTGGAAGAGTTTGCACATGATTATGTGCACTAAGAAGTTTGTAGTTTATAGTTTGTGGTTTGTAATTATGTCTTAAAGTACAATAGTAAACATCGGAACAAGAAACTAAAAACAAGAACAAGAAACTAATTTATGCCAGTAAAAAAATTTGTTGTCGGTGCTTTTGATGATGAAGCGGTTTTGTTTCCAGCAGTGAAGCAGGTGCGTAAAACCGGCTATAAAATTCATGATGTCTATACACCAATGCCAATACATGGCTTAGATACAGCAATGGGTTTAAGGGAAACAAGTCTGCATACTGCAGGATTTATTTATGGCATAACCGGAACACTTACAGCACTTGGTTTTATTAGTTGGGCTTTGACTTACGACTGGCCTTTAAATTTTGGAGGCAAGCCTTTCTTTGCATTACCGGCATGGATACCAATAACTTTTGAATTGACCGTGTTATTTGCTGCAGTTGGAATGGTACTTACATTTTGTTACCTCTGCCAAATGGCACCTTTTGTAAAGAAAGAACATTTTCATCCACGGTCAACAGATGATTTATTTGTGATGGCAATTGAATGCACAGAAAAAACAAATGAAGTGGAAGTAACACAATTTTTAACTGGTATTGGAGCAAAAGAAGTAACTACTAAAATGGTGGAAACCGGCTGGTGGCTTGGCCGTTATGATAAAGATGATAGTCCGTCGCGGAAAGTAGCGCAAGTTGTAAGCCATTAAATTATTTATTGAATGAAACAACTAATAATAATTGCAGGATTTTTAGGGTTGACTTCCGGCTTTGTAAGTTGCGGTGGAGCTCATGGCAACGATCCGGGAGAAGCTTATATGCCCGACATGTATTATGCCCGTGCTTATGAAACTTATGGCTATAACAATGTTGGCGGAGAATATGACTCGTTGAAAAAAAGAGGCATTTATTATAACGGCTTGCCTGTTCCTGGCACTGTTGCCCGTGGCGAAATGATGTCGTATCATTTGACAAATGATTCAACAGGCTTGCAGTCTGCCGAAGGTTATAAAAATCCTTTGGATTCTATGGCTGCCACCAAAGGAGCAATGAAAGATGCAGAAAGATTGTACCTGGTTAATTGTGGTATTTGTCATGGTGTGGCTTTAGATGGCAATGGGCCAATACTAGCAAGCGGTGGTTATCCAGGAGTGCCTGCTAATTTTAAAGCACCAAATATTATATCTCTTTCCGATGGACATTATTTTCATGTGGTAACATTTGGAATTCGAACTATGGGTAGCTATGCATCTCAACTTACGCCTGAGCAACGCTGGTGGGTTATAAAGTACATAAGATTGAAACAAGCAACCGGTGGCAAGGCTGTAGTCGGCGATTCTTCTCAGGCAGTTATCAAAGCGTTACCTGCAGGCGACATGATAGACAGTACAAAAAAATAATGATTGTTATAAAAAGATTTCAAATGGCATCAACAATTAAAGAAAGATTCGGCATTCCAAAAAGATACACAACCTGGTCTTTTGCCTTGATGGCAATAGGAATTATATCTATCATTATTTTATATATCACCCACGGTTCAAAAACAGGAAAGGATCCAGAAAGCCTTCATGAGAATGCAAGGTTCTGGGCTTCTCTTTTGCAAAACAGCATTTACTTTTTATTGATTACTAATGCCGCCATGTTCTTTATTTGTGCAACCACCTTAATGTGGGGCGGATGGCAAATGTCATTCAGAAGAGTAAGTGAAGCCATATCAACCTGCGTTCCTGTAATTGGCATTATTGGGTTTGTAGTATTAATGGTTTTGGTTTGGGGACCAAATCATACGCTATATCATTGGGCTGATCCGGAACATGTTAAACACGATCCTATATTATTGCACAAATCAGGATTTTTAGACCGTACATTTTTCACTGTCTGGACTATCATTACCATTGCAGGATGGTGGTTATTAGGTAAAAAAATGCGCCAACTTTCCCGCAGCCTCGATAACCAGAAGCCAACCATTGAAGAAGGCAAAAAATACATTTGGAATAATACTGTTTGGGCAGCCATCTACATTGTACTGTTTGCACTGACTGTTATGTCATCAATTCCATGGTTATGGCTAATGAGTTTAGATGCACACTGGTATTCTACCATGTACAGCTGGTACACATTTGCAAGCACCTTTGTTGCAGGTATTGCATTGATCACCATTTTTGTGATTTTCCTAAAAAATCTTGGCTATTTGGAGTTGACAAATAAGGAGCATTTACATGACCTTGGAAAATTTCAATTTGCCTTTTCAATTTTCTGGACTTACCTGTGGTTCTCCCAATTCATGTTGATATGGTATGCCAACATTCCTGAAGAAACAACTTATTTTATAACAAGAATTGGATCCGGAAGTTCATCAGGTGCTTATCGGGGAATATTTTGGCTGAACCTGGTCATTAATTTTTTAGCGCCTTTATTAATATTGATGACAAGAAGTTCAAAAAGAAATTATGGAACTTTGACAATGATGTCCGTTTTGATCTTGTTTGGTCACTGGCTCGATTTCTATCAAATGGTAATGCCTGCAGCTTCACCTGCTCATGTGCCAAATATGTTATTGGATTTTGGAATTGGATTAGGCTTTATTGGATTGATCATGTTTGTTGTATCAAGGTCATTGGCTAAGCATCCGATGATTGCGAGAAATCATCCGTTCCTGAAAGAAAGTATTATTCATCATACGTAGAAACAAAATTTCAAACCTATGTGGTTTAAAAAACCTCATAGGTATATAAAATAGATTTAGAATTATGTCAACTACCTGGATAATTGTTGCGCTTATATTAGGGTTCCTCATCGTTTTTCAAATTGCTAAGGCAAGTGAGTATGTTGCTATTTTGAGAGGTGAAGAAAAGACACGCAAAGAATCTAACCGTATCAACGCCTTCATGTTGCTGGCTTTTCTTGTTGTAGGAATGTTTGGCGTATGGTATTGCCATTACCGCCTTGTTGGAAAAATTCTTCCTGAATCAGCCTCGGTACTTGGAGAAAACATTGATACCATGATCATCATTACTTTATGGATCACAGGTATCGTGTTTGTTATAACCCAGGTTTTATTGTTTTGGTTTGCTTTTAAATACCAGGCAAAAGAAGAAAGGAAGGCTTATTATTTTCCTCACGATAACAGGCTTGAAGTTATCTGGACAGTTATTCCTGCTATTGTATTGACTGTGTTGGTTGGTTTTGGTTTGTACTATTGGTTTCAAATAACAGGTGATGCACCCAAAGATTCACAAATAGTGGAAGTAACCGGAAGCCAGTTCAAGTGGGAATTCAGGTATCCTGGAAAGGATAATAAATTAGGCAAAAAATATTATAAAGAAATCAATCCTACAAATCCATTGGGACAAATCTGGAGCGATCCTGATAACCGTGATGACAGGTATGCTACACAAAAAATGCACATTGTGGTGAACAAGCCAGTGAAATTGATCATTGGTGCAAAAGATGTGATACATGATGTTGGTCTTGTACACTTTAGAATGAAGATGGATGCAGTGCCGGGCATTCCAACAACCATGTGGTTTACACCTAAGTTCACAACAAGAGAAATGAAGGCGAAGTATGGAGATGATTTTAATTACGAACTTTCCTGCGACCAGATGTGCGGCGCCGGACATTATACCATGAGGGGTGAAGTGATTGTGGAATCGCAGGCTGAATTTAATGTATGGCTTTCTCAGCAAACCATACAATATGATGCAGCTAATGCAAAACCGGAAGTACCTAAAAAAGATTCAACAATTAAAACTGTTGCTTTAAAATAAATGATTTTTTAACCGCAAGGTAAAATGATATTGATATGAACAACGATCAGACAATACATGTGCATGAAGGGGCAACGGGAACGCATGAGGTGCATCACGATGGCAACGGCCATCATCACCACAAGCAAAGTTTTGTATCTAAATATATATTTAGCCAGGATCATAAAACCATTGGCAAGCAGTTTTTAGTTACAGGAATTATATGGGCTGTTCTTGGTGGATTGTTCTCTGTTCTTTTTCGTTTGCAGTTAGGCTATCCCGATGAAACTTTCCCAATGCTGGAAACATTTTTTGGACATTGGGCTAAAGGTGGAAGAATTGATCCCGAATTTTATTATGCATTGATCACTATGCATGGAACCATCATGGTGTTTTTTGTATTGACAGCAGGATTGAGCGGAACCTTTGCCAATTTATTAATTCCACTTCAAATTGGTGCCAGGGATATGGCTTCGCCTTTTATGAATATGCTCTCTTACTGGTTCTTTTTTATGGCAAGTATTGTAATGATGATTTCTTTGTTTGCAGAAACTGGACCTGCAAGCGGAGGATGGACAGCGTATGCTCCATTGAGTGCATTAAGGCAGGCATCAAGCGGTTCTAAAACCGGTATGGATTTATGGTTGATCAGCATGTCTTTGTTTGTTATTTCATCGCTGCTGGGTGGTTTAAATTATATAGCCACTATCCTGAACATGCGTACCAAAGGAATGAGCATGACCCGTTTGCCATTAACCATTTGGGCATTATTTTTCACCGCTATTCTTGGTGTGCTTTCTTTCCCGGTTTTGTTGTCAGGCTTTATTCTTTTAATGTTCGACAGGAACATGGGGACGAGTTTTTATTTAAGTGATATCACTGTTGCCGGTCAAAATTTGGCCAACGAAGGTGGCAGCGCTATTTTGTATCAGCATTTATTTTGGTTCTTAGGGCATCCGGAAGTGTATATCGTTATTCTGCCGGGGATGGGAATGGTATCGGAAATTTTGAGTGTCAATTCCAGAAAGCCAATTTTTGGATACATGGCAATGGTGGGTTCTTTATTTGCCATTACGATTTTAGCTTTCCTTGTGTGGGCTCACCACATGTTTGTAACAGGGATGAATCCATTTCTTGGGTCGGTATTCGTGTTGCTTACATTATTAATTGCTATTCCATCTGCCATTAAAGTTTTCAACTGGATCACAACAATCTGGAGGGGAAATGTAAGATTTACACCGGCAATGCTTTTTTCAATTGGCTTTGTGAGCATGTTCATCTCCGGTGGATTAACAGGTATTTGGTTAGGAAATTCAACCATTGATATTCATGTTCATGATACTTATTTTATTATTGCCCACTTCCATATTGTGATGGGTGTATCTGCCTTCTTTGGAATGTTTGCAGGTGTTTATCACTGGTTCCCTAAAATGTTTGGCAGGTACCTGAACAACACTTTGGGATATATCCATTTTTGGGTATCGTTGATTGGAGCTTATTTAATTTTCTGGCCAATGCACTATATGGGCTTGGCAGGTGTGCCGCGTCGTTATCTTGATTTTTCTTTATGGACAACATTCAACAAATTCAATGACTTGAATAAGATGATTTCTATTGTAACCATAATCGTATTTGCTGTGAACCTGATGTTTGTATTCAACTTCTTCTATTCTATTTTCAAAGGAAGAAAAGTAAGAACAACCAATCCATGGGAATCAAATACATTGGAATGGTCAACACCAATTAATCCTGGCCATGGCAACTGGCCTGGTGAAATTCCAGAAGTGCATCGCTGGGCTTATGATTACGGAAAAGATGGAAGAGATTTTATTCCGCAAACAGAACCGGCTAAACCAGGCGAAACGCTTCATTGATGATTGAAGTTGATTCAAGAGCTAAAGGGAAGTTGGTTAGGTTGATAAGTATGAAAACAATTTGGATTGAAATAGTGAGAACCAGTTTTTTGAAATAGAGGTGTTTGCAAGGCACTGTAAACAATTGCAGAAAGCAAAGAATAAATGCAAACAGAATTAAACAATGGAAGTAACAATAAGCTGAAAGATTATTTGCAGCTTACCAAGCCATCATTAAATATTATGGTGGTGTTTTCCAGTGTTATTTGTTTCCTGTTGGTGCCGGAGGTGGAGAAAACTTATCCTAACCAATGGCTAATGAGTGTTCTGCTTTTCTTTGGTGGGTTTTTGGTAACAGGCAGTGCCAATGCTATGAATATGGCAGTGGAAAAAGACACAGATGCGCTAATGAAAAGAACAGCAAAGCGTCCTGTGGCTTCGGGCAGGATGAGTGAAGGCGAAGCATGGGCATTTGCGATTATTATAGGATTAACAGGAGTGTTTATTCTTGGATATTTTTTCAATTTGCTTTGTGCAAGCCTTGCTGTGGCCAGTTTGTTTTTGTATGCATTTGTTTATACGCCATTGAAAAAAGTGAGTGCTGTAGCTGTGTTAGTTGGTGCATTTCCCGGGGCGTTGCCATGTCTTATAGGTTGGGCAGCTGGAAATAATGCGGTCTTTGAAAATGGTCATGGCTGGAAGGATTATGGAGGATGGGTATTATTTGCTTTGCAATTTCTTTGGCAGTTTCCACATTTTTGGGCAATAGCATGGGTGGCTCACAAAGATTATTCAGCTGCCGGATTTAAATTATTGCCGGCAGAAAAAGGACCAACAAAATTCACTGCACTGCAAACAATTGTTTATGCGCTTTTACTGATACCGGTTTCTGTGCTTCCATATTTAATTGGACTTACAGGAAATTACAGTTTGATAATAGTGATGCTGGCAAATTTCTTTTTAGTGTGGCAATGCGTGAGATTGTATAAAGAGATGGAACCAAAAGCTGCAAGAAGAGTGATGTTCAGCAGCTATATTTATTTGCCGGTTGTGTTGTTGGCGTTGCTGGGAGATAAGTTGCCTTAATCCATGAAGGGGACGAAGGAATCATCTTGAAATTTGTAAATTCTTTTTTGTTTAGGAATATTTATTGAGAGCTTGCAGGCACCGGAATTTGAAGATCGAATTGAATGAATGGTTGATATTGTTTTTATAGTTTTTTGCCAAAGTCAGACGAGGGAATTGAGACTTTAATTTTTGGAAATGTTATTATCAGTAGTGAACATCGCAAATGCTGGACAAGAACAAAACGTACAAGAGTGCGACGCAACAAAGCCTAATAGTAGTAATGCTGTTCGGTTCATATAAAAAGAGAATTAAAAATGTTGAGCGATATAAATTTGAAACATTCTGATAACAGCTCTTCCGGAAATGGAGGGAAAATTCATCCGCACAAATTTACTTTGTGGGTGGCTATTGGCAGCATCATTATGATGTTTGCAGGATTGACCAGCGCCTTTATTGTGAAAAGCGGACAAGCTAATTGGCAAGGCGTTCAAACGCCAACTGTTTTTTGGTATTCAACTGCTGTAATGATCATTAGCAGTATTACAATACAAGCTTCGCTGCGTTCTTTTAAGCAAAAAGAAATGAAGCAATTCCGCAGCTTGTTTTTGGCAACCCTTGCTTTAGGAATTTTATTTGTGATTTTGCAATGGACCGGATTTAAATGGCTTTGGAATCATGGCGTTCGATTTGAAGGCGCAGGAGCGGGACAGTTC
>MWWF01000297.1_pt1 | contig 10292 bp, 8 predicted proteins | sample 1047351 | NCBI WGS metagenome assembly MWWF01 (sample SAMN06349970, study PRJNA376086) | soil metagenome | isolation source: MGM-3 sample Antarctic (ecotone) soil | place: Antarctica
ATTATGGACAACATCGAAAACATTACAGTATTAAAGGGACCATCAGCAACAGCACTATATGGGCAACGGGCTGCCAACGGCGCAGTGGTTATCACTACAAAAAAAGGCACCAGAAAAAAAGGCAGCAGTGTAGAATTAAATCTTGGTGTAACAATGGAGAGAATTTCTGTCATTCCGCCTTATCAGAATCAATATGCAGGTGGTTATTCTTCTTCTTATACAAATAAAAACTCTTTAGGCACTGGGTTTTTAGATGACCAGGGATTTTACATATTCAAATATGACGCAACTAAGCATCCGGCTTCATGGGCTCCATTTAACGGCCAAAGAATGTTAGAATATGGCGCTGATGAAAGTTGGGGACCCAAAATTGACGGTTCCATGTACCGCCCATATTACAGTTGGTATCCTGGTGCAGAATTCGGACAACTATCTTCTCTAACCGCTAATCCCGATAACGTTAAAAACTTTTTTCAAACAGGCCGTAATTTGAATAACTCTGTATCATTTACAAGTGGTGCAGAAAATTTTAATTTCCGTTTTACCTATGCCAATCAAAACAGAACGCTGGTTTTACCCAATGCTAAAAGAGAGCAAAACCAATTAGGTTTAAATGGCTCTTATGACATAGGCAGTCGTTTGACTCTTTCTTCAGACTTGACTTATACAACGGCAAGCACAAAAGGCAAACCTCTGGAAGGTTACCGGCTTGATGGATTGAATGTTGCGCAAAATTTTAATCAATGGTTCCAGCGCCAGTTGGATATTGAAAGAATGAAAGTTTACCGTGAACCCGATGGTAGTTTAAACTCCTGGAATATTGGCGACCCCAATAATTCAAGTAATATAGCCGTGTATGGCAAACCCCAATATTGGGATAATCCTTATTTTGTAGTTAACGAAAATTACGGTACACAATTACATAACAGAATTGTGGGGAATATAGGGTTGAATGTAAAACTCAATAACCACCTTAATGTACAGTCGTATGCCAGAATGAGCAGTTATTCAAATGAGAACGATTTCAGAGTTGCCACCGGAGGGCTACAACTTGATGCTTATGAAATTGCACAGAATTACTACCGTGAGATGAACTATGAAACGAATGTAAATTACAGAAACAGGTTTGGAGCTTTTTCGGTTGACGGCCTTGTGGGTGGAAACATCAGAACGAATTATTATAGCCAACTTTTTTTGGCTACAGCCGGTGGTTTAAGCACTCCTAATTATTTTGATATAGGAGCTTCTATTGCCCGCCCTACTACTACCCGCACATACGAAAAGAAAAGAGTGAACAGTGTGTATGGTAAAGCTTCGTTAGGCTATAAGGATATGATATTTGTTGAAGGTACTTTACGAAATGACTGGTCGTCGGCATTGCCGCAAGAAAGCAATTCATACCTATATCCATCGGTAAGTACAAGTTTTGTGTTCACAGAATTGTTGAAGGGCTCAGGCATTACCAATTGGCTCACCTTTGGTAAGTTACGTGCTTCTTATGCATCTGTTGGCTCTGACTTAGATCCACACCAGTTGGATATAGCCATTAACAATGGCTCCTTTTACGGTTCTAATGCTTCTGTAACTATTGGTAATCAATTTAGAGGCGGCGGCATTAAACCTGCCCTTACTAATTCATGGGAAATAGGCACGGAGTTAAGATTCTTTAAAAGGATAACTTTTGATGCCACAGTTTACCAAAATAATAATACCGATCAAATTTTGGATGTTGACGTATCACCCGCAAGCGGCTTTACTACTGCACAAATCAATGCTGGTAAAATTGTGAATAAAGGGGTAGAACTTTCTTTATCTGGCTCACCGGTTATGGGAAAAAGCTTTAGTTGGGAAACCACTTTGAACTGGGCTAAAAACAGCAATGATGTAGTAGAGCTGTCACCAAAATTCGGCATCAACAGTTATCTATTTGCAACCAATCGTTACGATACCCGTCTTGAACATCGGGCAGGTGGTAAATGGGGAACTTATGTTGGCCGCAAGTGGAAGATTGACGAGAAAACTGGCAGAACCCTTATCAATGCATCAGGACAGCCAGAGTATGACATTAACCAGGAAATAGGTAATGTGTTGCCAGGCTGGACAGGTGGTATGTTTAATTCATTTAAGTACAAAGGCATTGAACTTAGTTTTTCGATTGACTTTCAAAGCGGAGGATTATTTTATTCTGAAACAAGAAACTTTAACAGCGGGGCTGGCTTATCAGCAGAAACTGTGGGTGTAAACGATAAGGGCAACGATTGGAGGGATTATCCAGGTACTTATGTATTAGCAACAGGTAATGCCGGCAATGGCGGTATTCGTATTCCCGGAGTTTTTGCCAACGGACAAGAAAACAACAGGTATCTTTCTGCAAGATCTTACTGGTACACTGCCCGCCAACGTGATGCCCGCAATGTATTATTGGATGCGTCGTATATTAAACTTAGGGAAGTACGCTTAGGTTATAGCCTTCCATCAAAGCTGTTGCAGAATATTAAGCTGGTTAAGTCGGCCAACATTGGAGTGATTGTTCAAAATGCCTGGCTTATCTGGGCTACTACCAAGAAGTATGGCGTTGACCCTTCAGAGTTAGAAGTGTTTTATCGGGAGGGCGGCCAACTTTCAGCCACAAGACAAATTGGAGTAAACCTTAGATTTGGTTTTTGAGAAGATAGAATATGAAGGTTCATCATCATTTAAAAAGTAAAACATAATTATGAAAAAGATATTTATCATTATTGCAGCCGGGTTGTTTATAACAAGCTGTAATAAATTTAAGGATACCAATATAAATCCTACCAGGCTTACTGCAGCCTCTACAAAAGGGTTATTCACAAACTCAATGCAGGCAATGTCTAGCTTAATGTTAGGCAATACTGCTATCAGCCGTTTGCCTGCACTTTTTGTTCAACATCTTTCTGAAGGGCCATATCCCGGACCTTCTTTGTACAGCGATAGAAATACAACATTCAGTGCCTGGTACACCGGGCCACTGTACGATTTGCAAACCATAATAAATTATAATAATGAGGACAATAAAGGCGCTATAGGAAATGGGTCAAAAAACAACCAGATAGGTGTAGCCAGAATTTTAAAGGCCTGGTATTTTTTAAATCTTACCGACCGCTATGGCGATATTCCCTACTCTCAGGCTTTGAAGGGAGATGCGGCTTTTTCTCCGGTATATGATAAGCAGCAAGACATTTATACCAATTTATTTAAAGAGTTGACCGAGGCGGTTGCCCAAATTAATGAAAGCGAAACTAAAATAGTAGGGGATGTAATGCTGAATGGTGATATGGCTTCCTGGAAACGTTTTGCCAATACAATACGTATGGTAATGGCTTTGCGCCTTTCAAAGGCCGATGCTGCAAAAGGAAAAGCCGAATATGCATCCTCAATAGCTGCGGGGGTTATTAGCAGCAATGCACAGAATATTACTTACAAGTTCCTTGCGGCAGATCCAAACAATTACAACCCTTGGTATAATAATTATTCTGTGAGCAATCGTAATGACTATGCAATTAGCACCACTATGATAGATTATATGGCACCTAAAAATGATCCTCGCTTACCAATTTACGCCGAGGTATTATCAGGGGGTGTAATAAAAGGATTGCCCTATGGACGAAATGCTGCAGTGAATATTCCTGCTGCCTACAGCCGTATTGGTAAATATTTTGGTGGTCCTGATGCTGCAAAATCCGGCGCAGGTGCTCCGCTTGTCCTGTTGTCCTACGCACAGGTTTTATTTATGAAAGCGGAAGCTGCTAAAATTGGTTATACAGCCGGTGGAGACGTTGAAGCTGAGATGAATTATAAAGCAGCCATTAAATCTTCATGGGAACAATATGGTGTATTTACACAAACCGCTTATGATACATACATAGCGGTGCCTGCGATTGCCTATAGCGCTGTTGATGGTTACAAAAAAATCATGACAGAAAAATGGGTGCATGCATATCTGAACCATAGCTGGGAAGCCTGGAACGATTGGAGAAGAACTGGTTTCCCTGTTTTAACAGCCGCAGCCGATGCTGTTGATGCCAGGGGCATTCCATTCCGCATCGGTTATCCTGCCAATGAATCAACTTTGAATGGTGATAACTATAAAGCTGCCGTAGCATCATTAGGCACTGATGATAATTATGCTAAAATGTGGTGGGCAAAATAAATTAATATTATTAAGTTTAAGAGCCGCCTCACCAGCGGCTTTTATTTTTTTAGGTAATGTAGCTTCTTTCCTTTTACAGTAATCACTTCTATTACTCCTCTTGCTTCCATATCTTTTTTAACCGTTACTGCATACCATCCAACCGCACCTTCAAACTCTGTCTTTTGCTTTTTAAGGCAATCGTATATGCCTTCAACGAGTTGCGTGTAAGTAAGTCCGCCTTCTTTTTTTAGCACATGGTAAATAGCTTTTGAAAAAAGATCGTAGGTGCTTTTGTCAATATTCATCCTGCCACCTGTGTTAGGATTAAGCATTCTACTTTTTGTGTTTTGGCCGGTGTTGCCATAATTATCTTTTTTGTTGAAAGAAAGACTTTATTAGTGCAGCACATTCTTCTTTTAATATTCCTTTTGTCAATTCTGTTTTTGGATGAAATGGCCATGCCTCTTTGGTAATATGAAGGTACCCATTCTTTTCATCGGATGCCCCATACACAATGCGACTAATCTTACTCCAGTACAAAGCGCCGGCACACATAAGACAGGGTTCAACAGTCACATACATAGAAGCATCTGGCAGGTATTTGCTGCCTAAAAAGGCGAAGGCAGATGTAAGTGCGATGATCTCTGCATGAGCGGTTGGGTCGGCTAATTTTTCAACCTGGTTGTAACCTCTTGAGATGATCTTATTGTCAATTACTACTACTGCACCTACAGGCACCTCGTCAGCCTCAAATGCAATCTGTGCCTGGCGAAGGGCTTGTTGCATGAAATGTTCGTCGTTCATAGTACCGAAAATAAATTTTATCAGTGAGGTGCGGGAAATAAATGCTTTGTACAAGCTTCTCCCAATTCTCATCCTTATAATGGTACAAATAAATACTGAAGCCAGGCCCATAAAAAACCCAACCAAAAATTGATTGAGTTAATAAATATTACAAAGCCACGTGTAAGTATTAAAACAAAAACATCCGGTCCCTTCCACCTACTTTTTTAGAGGCACCCATATTACGGATATTGTAAGTAAATGAGAGTGCTCCGTAACGGTTCAATACGTTTGACTGGTTATCAATAATCTGGTTTTGGTTGGTAGTGCGATAGAAGCCATTGTTACGGTTTAAAATATCAAACACGCTTAATTTTAATAAACCCAGATCGCCTTTGAACATCAGTAAAGTAACTGCCGCATTCCACAAAATATTTTCTTTCGGAAGTCCGGGAGCTACCTGGCTGTTATAGCGGTATGCAAGGTTGGTTTCCCATACTAACTTTTTCGGCAGGCGAATGATCAACTCGTTTTCCAAGTAATGCGTAACGGATTTAATGTTAGTAAACGATGGATCGGTATAAGTGGTACGACTAATACCCGGACTATACATTGGACGCATCTCAACCAAATCGTTCCAGTTTAAGCCCAAATTAAAATTGGGGCCAAACTGTAAGTTAGAAGCGGTGCTCACATTGTTATTGACTATTAGCTTTCGTTTATCGAAATTGATATAAGGCGAGAACCGGAAAGAGAAAATAAATTTCTGTTTGTTCTTGAATTCTTTTCCAAAGCCAATACCTGCATACAGGTTAACAGTTCCGCTGGCATTTACCGGTTTTACGGTTTGTACTCCATTAGATGAAACAGTGCGGTTCATGACAACATCATTATCCGTAAAGCTTCCGTTGATGTAAAAGTTATAACTGGTTCCGGTGCCTTGCAGGAATACAAAATTGTTGGCAGAAAAAGATGTCCGCTTTGCCGGCTTTAAAGCCGGGTTTCCAAAACGGATGTAAAATGGATTGGTGCTGTCAGGTACAGGTGCCAGGTTAAAAATACCGGGTGCATTTACGCTTTGATTTATTTGGGCTGACAACTGTTTCCAGTTAAAAGAAAAAGAAGGCAGCATATTAAACAAAGAGACATTAACAGGCGCTGAAACATTTTTAAAATTATTGCGAATGGTTTGCCATAGGCCATTTACACCTGCCGAAAATGTTACTTGTTTTATTTTATACGATAACCCAAGATAGGAGTTGATACGGTTTTGGTCTCTTTGAAAACCTCTTGCCTGGGCAAAGTCAAGCGCATCGTATTTAGTAGTGATACCATCTTTATTATAAATTGAAACATCCTGCTCATCTTTTATAAACTGGTATTGATTGTTGAAACGGAATGTTAGTTTTTTTGATAAGGGCTCGCTGAAATTAACGTTGGTGTTTACAGAAAGAGAAGGCACATCCTGGCGGCGCAACTGATTGAATAAACGTCCATAAGAAACCGGGTAGTAATAATCGCTTTCGGATTCAGTGATATTGCGTTGCAGGTTGTTGGTATAATTTAGGGAATGATTGATATTCAAGGTTCTTCCCTTCCTGGCTTTGAACCGGCGTGTTAATGACAGGTTGTGATTATAATTAGCAGCAAAGGTTTGTTTTGCTGCATGCCTAAACCCGTGCTTAGCTGGCCGGCTTTATTATTTACTACGCTGATATTGGCATTTATATTATCTGCATTTGTTGAATAAGAAAAGTTGGACCGGAAGTTAATATCCGTAAGTGTATCCGGTTTTAAGTTTGTGCCGGCAGCTACGTTATGGGAATAAGCTTCACGGTTGTTAATGGTGTTAGTTAAAGTAGTAATGGTTGTGTCCCTGATAAATTGTTGTGCATTGGTTAGTTGTTGAATATAGTTTTTTGTGTTCCCCAAAAAATATTGCAAAAAGAATGACTTGTTCTTATTGGGAGCATGGTTTAAATTAAAGCCAGCTCCAGTTGTGCGGGCAATGCCGGCATCTGTGCCGCCAAATGAAATGCCGTTTAATGCAAAACCAGTTTGCCCACCCCTGCTCATAATAGAAACAGAGCTAAAGCCACTGCGACTAAAGCCACCAATATCCTGTATTTCCTTAAATGAAAAGCCGCTTCGGTTAAGGTTATTACTAAAGGCCAGTACACTTAGTTGCATCGTATCACGATAGATGTTGGCAATACCACCAATCTCATAACGGTCTTTTGTGCCAATGCCGCCGTAAACCTTTCCAAACCAACCTTTCTTTATACCCTTCTTTAAACTAAGGTTGATTACCTGGCCTACGTTGGTTAAATCACCATCACTGTTGCGGGCTATTTCATCCTTATCAGCGGTTACCTGTATTTTATCAATTACATTGGCCGGCAGATTTCGTGTTGCCATCTTAGGATCGTCGCCAAAAAAGGCTTTGCCATCTACATTAATGCGGTTTACTCTTTTGCCGTTGGCAGTGATATTTCCTTCCCTGTCAACTTCTACTCCCGGAAGCTTGCGCAGTAAATCCTCTACCAAAGCTGTCGGCAAGGTTTTGAAAGAAGAAGCATTAAATTCAATGGTGTCACTGCGCACAGTTACCGGTGGTCTTTCAGCAATTACAAATATCTCATCTAAGGTTTTAGAACCGGGTATCATCGTAATATTTCCCAAATCCATTACTTCTCCACTTGTTAGCGTAAACTCCTTGCGGTAGGCATTATAACCAGAGAAAGAAATCACTACCCGACACCCAACATTTAAAGGAAGTCCGGGTACTTTAAATTCACCTTCGGGATTGCTCAGGCGATAAGTGATCAAGGCTGTATCAGCAGCTTTAAACACCGTTACTGTTGCCAGTGCTAAAGGATTCTTCCCGGTTGTATCCACCAATTTTCCTTTGATTGTTCCTTGTGCACTTACAAAAGAAGCAACAATGGCTAAGGATAAAAGCAGGGCAACTATTTTTTTCATTCAGTCATTAATTTGGGTAATCAATGATACGATGCTATTCGTAAAAGATGCCTGCTTTTTACGATTAGCGGTTGATTATAAGGATAAGGATAGCATCTTTGTAATGATGGATGTAACAGCAGCACTTCAAAACTTAAGCACTAACTTATCTGTTGATGAAAAGTCAATTATTAAAAAGGAATTGTCGGCTTATCTTAATTATTTATTGATAAATGATTTTGCCGCCCTTGTTCAAATTCTTTACCGGGTAGATGTTTCGGAGCAAAGGCTTAAAACGGTTTTGAAAGAAAATAAGGAGGCCGATGCGGGTGATCTGTTAACCGAATTAATTATACAAAGGCAGGAAGAAAAATCCATATCACGCCGTGGCACGCCGCCCGCCGATACATTAGCCGATGAGGAAAGCTGGTAAATTAATTACTCAATTGTTCTACCTTTTTTAAAAAAAGCATAGTGCCTTTATCATACCTAAAACTTACCGGCTTTGTCTCTGTATCAAACACCTGCCACTGCAAAGTATTGTCACTAACAAAACGTAATAAACTTTTCAGAGTAAGTACTTGCTTTGAACCTTTTATCGAAAGTTCAAGCCACAAGGGATTTTGTGTAAAATCGGCCTTGCTGGTATTGGCTAAGGTTCGCTTAGCGCCATATACAATTGCTATCCAATACATCTAAACCCACACCATTACTGTTATGCCAGCTTCCTGCTAAATTTTCAAAAGTATACTTCTGTGCCGGAGCAACAAAATGAAGAAAGAGAAAGAGTGAAAGAGCAACCATCATCTTTTTCATAGCACCACATTTTAGTTATATAAATCATCTATAGTTTTAGTAATACATACTCTATGCCATGGATGTTTTCAATAAAATTTTACAGGCATTGTTTTTTCTGTTATTGGATAAACAATTGAATTATGAAAAGAGATGGCGCTACAACCAGCTTATGGCAAGCTGGTACAAATGATTACAATGCAAAAACAACAGGCATTGCTGACACAACTTTTGATGTGCTTATTGCCGGTGGTGGCATTACCGGCATAACCACTGCATTACTATTGCAAAAGGAGGGTAAAAAAGTAGCTATTGCAGAGGCACACAGCTTGTGCTTTGGTACAAGCGGCGGCACTACGGCGCATATCAATTCGTTTTTAGATGCGTCGTATGATATGATACAAAGCGATTTTAGTAAAGAAGCCGCTCAATTAATTGCAAAGGCAACACGGTCATCAATCAACCTTTATAAAAAACATGTAGAGGAGTATAAAATTGATTGTGGCTTTGCCATGAAGGATGGTTATGTATATGCACAAACACCGGAGCAGGCCGAGGAGTTAGATAAAATGTACGAGGCATCTGAACAAGCCGGTGCTGTTATGGATTATGTGCAGGAAATACCGGTGCCTTTTGCCTTTGAAAAAGCACTGGTGTACAAAGACCAGGCTCAATTTCATCCAGCCCGTTACGTGCAGGCCTTAGCAAAAATATTTGAAGACGACGGTGGTGTAATTCTGCAAAACTGTGCCGTAGACACATTTGAAACAGAAGATGATATTCTAAACATTACTACAGGCAACGGAATTATTAAAGCCAGGAATTTAATCTGGGCTACACACATTCCCCCAGGCGTCAATATTTTACATTTTAGAAATGCACCCTATCGCAGTTATGCAATTGCCGTAAAACTGAATGGCGATTATCCTGATAATTTAGCTTACGACATGTACGACCCTTATCATTATTATCGCACACAGGAAGTTGATGGCCAGCAGTATTTTATTGTTGGCGGTGAAGATCATAAAACAGCACACGAAGAAAATACGGAAGCCTGCTTTACTAAATTAATAGCACACGCCAAACTGCATTTTAATGTGGCTGAAGTATCGCATAAATGGTCATCGCAATATTTTGAACCGGTGGATGGATTGGCCTACATTGGCCACTTACCCGGCAATCCCGAAAACGTTTATGTGGCCACAGGTTATGGTGGCAACGGCATTACATATAGCCATATAGCTGCACAGGTGTTAACCGATCTGATTACAAAAGGCGATAATGAGTATAAAGATTTGTTCAGTCCGGAACGTATAAAACCAATGGCAGGTTTTGCCGCTTTTGTACAAGAGAATGCTGATGTAGTTAAAGAATTTGTAGCAAAAAGATTATCAGCAGAAAAGATAGAAGCCTTATCAGATCTGGCGCATGGCGAAGGCAGGGTAGTGAAGTATGAAGGGGAAATGATTGGTTTGTATAAAGATGAAGGGGGCAATATACATGCGGTAAGCCCTGTTTGCACACATGTTAAATGTATAGTGGGATGGAACAGTGCGGAAAAAACCTGGGACTGTCCCTGCCACGGCGCCCGCTACAG
>MWWF01000298.1_pt1 | contig 10248 bp, 13 predicted proteins | sample 1047351 | NCBI WGS metagenome assembly MWWF01 (sample SAMN06349970, study PRJNA376086) | soil metagenome | isolation source: MGM-3 sample Antarctic (ecotone) soil | place: Antarctica
TCCTTCAGATGCGTTCTTTATCAAATTTTGCAGGTGAAAGAGATAAAAATAAATGGGTGATGGATATTGCCATTGCCAATTTGAATATTGAATTGCAAAGAATACTTTTAAAATTTTTGAACCGATGAAATTCAGTTTAGGGTTTTCTCCTTGTCCCAACGATACTTTTATTTTCGATGCTTTGATCAATGGCAAAATTGATACAGAAGGTTTGGAATTTGATGTTGTACTTGAGGATATTCAAACTTTAAACCAATGCAGCAATGAAGGCAAATTAGATATTACAAAACTTAGCTTTCCTGCTTTCTTTAAAAATAACCATCAATATACAATGTTGAATTCAGGTGCGGCTTTGGGAAAAGGCGTTGGCCCTTTGCTCATTGCAAAAACATTGGTGAACGTTCCTGATATTGCTCATTGCAGTATTGCCATGCCGGGAGAAAATACAACTGCTAATTTTCTATTAAGCTTTGCTTTTCCTGGAGCAAAAAATAAAACAGCCTTGCTGTTTTCCGAAATTGAAGATGCTGTTTTGATGGAGAAGTTTGACCTCGGCGTAATCATTCATGAAAACCGTTTTACTTATCATCAGAAAGGATTGATTAAAGTTTGCGACCTCGGAGAAATTTGGGAAGAAAAACAAAATGCTCCAATACCGTTGGCTTGCATTGCTGCAAGAAATTCTCTATCAGCTGAAATTCAAAACAAGATTAGTGAGCTGATTAAAAAAAGTGTTGAGTATGCTTTTGGTCATTATCCCAAAATAACAGATTACACAAAGCAGCATTCACAGGAAATGGATGAAAATGTAATGAGGCAGCATATTGAATTGTATGTAAACAATTATTCTGTTGACCTTGGAGAAGACGGAAGAAAAGCGATTGATAGGTTGGAGAAAGTTTATGAAAGAATGAATGGAATCAGCAATTCATCAAGTGAAAGTCGCCATTTGTAAATTATTAAGACATTCTTAACCTGTGCACTTTTACTTTAGTTGCTTAATTGCCTGCCATGAGAAAAATAATGATCAGTTGCTTATTTGTATTTCTTTCAATCTTTTCATTTGCTCAATACCTTCAAAAAGAAAAGATCAAATTATTTGTTGATTGCAGTTCCACCTGGTGCGATATGGATTACATTAAAACTGAAATTAACCTGGTTGATTATACTCCTGATAATAAAATTGCTGATGTGCATGTGCTCATTACTGAACAGAGTAACGGGGGCGGCGGAAGCCAATATCAATTGATTTTTTTTGGACAAAATAAATTCACCAATATAAAGGACACCATTCGTTTTAATTTAGATGCAAACAATACAGGTTTTGAAAATAGAGAATTGCTTGTAAAGAATTTGAAGCTTGGCTTATTTTCATTTGTTTCCAAAACAGAAGCGGCAAAAAATATTGTAATTCAAATGAAGCAAACCGATGAAGAAAAGTCTAAAAATAAAATTGCACCTACAAAAGACCCCTGGAATTATTGGGTATTTAATATTAATACAAATGGACGCCTCAATGGGGATAAAAATTATAAAGGAACAAGTTTCAGTGGCAATGTTTCTGTAAACAGAATTACTGACTTGCTTAAATTAAGCTTTTCAGTTTATGCAAATAAAAACAAAACAAAATATTCTTACGAAGACCCAAGAGGAGTAGACCCACCCTTCAAATACGTGGACGACAACCACAGTTTTGGATTTGAACATCAATTGGTAAAAAGTATTAACCAGCATTGGTCTTATGGCTATAACCTGAATTTGTATAACAGCACTTTTTCTAATTATAAACTTCAATCGGTTATTGGTCCAGCTATTGAATACAATATTTTCCCTTACAAAGAATCGAACAATAAATTTTTGACTATACGTTATTCTGTTGACATAAGAAATAACCAATACATTGACTCCACATTATATGCTAAGAAACATGAAACGCTTCCCGGGCATGGGGCTTCTGTTGCATTATCATTCAATCAAAAATGGGGCGGCGCGTCTGTTGGCTTTAATTACCATCATTATTTCTTAAACAATTGGAAATATTTCAATCTTGGTCTCAACGGTTCCCTCAACGTAAGAATAACAGGTGGACTAAGTTTTAGAACTGGTTTTTTTGGTGGTTTGGTAAGAGATCAATTATCGCTTTCGGGAAAAAATGTTGATCAAAATGATATTCTGACACGAAGAAGACAGTTGGCTTCTAATTATAATTATTACACTTATTTCGGTATTACCTATCGTTTTGGTTCCAAGTTGAACAATTTTGTTAACCCAAGATTTGATGGTGGAAATGGAAACTTCTTTTTTTAATTAACGCAATGCTTCTTTATAAACCTTCAAACATCTTTCTCTTGCCAACTCATGTTCAACCATTGGCAAAGGATAAGAAAGGCTTTCAAATTCAGGCACCCATTTATTTATATATTTTGCTTGAGGGTCGAATTTTTTTGTCTGTATTGCAGGGTTGAATATTCTGAAATAAGGAGCTGCATCGCAACCGCAGCCTGCTACCCATTGCCAATTACCATTGTTAGCTGCCAATTCGTAATCTAATAATTTTTTTGCAAAATATGCTTCGCCCCAACGCCAGTCAATTAGTAAATGCTTTACTAAAAAACTTGCAGTTACCATTCTTACACGGTTGTGCATAAACCCTGTTTTATTTAATTGGCGCATACCTGCATCCACAATTGGATAGCCTGTTTCGCCATTACACCATCTTTCAAATTCTGCTTCGTTATTTCTCCATTCTATGTTTTCGTACTGCGGTTTAAAACATTGATTAACTACCTGTGGATGATGCCATAATATTTGCATAAAGAATTCACGCCATATCAACTCGTTCAAAAAAGTTTTATTTAATTCAAAAGCTTTTGCCGCTAATTGCCTGATGCTAACAGTGCCAAAACGAAGATGAATGCCCAATTGCGATGTGCCATTTAATGAAGGAATATCTCTTGTTTGATTATAGTTGGCAATGATATTTTGATCAATAAAAACATCAGTACGAAAATCATTTTCAATAAAATTCATCTGTTGCAGAGAAGGAATTACTTTTTGCTTTTGCCGATAAAAATTTTTAAAATATTTTTCTGTATTGTAAGATTGAATGTTTTCTTCTTTTACAACCGCCAACCATTTTTTTGAGTAGGGTGTGAATACGCCATAAGGCTCGCCATTGTCTTTTACTATTTCTGACTTTTCAAAAATTACCTGGTCTTTAAAAGTTTTGAAGCCAATTTCTTTTGTTGAAAGGAAATCCTCAATTTGTTTATCCCTTTCTTTTGCATATGGCTCATAATCATGGTTAGTAAAAATAGTGTTTACATCATAATCAATTGCAAACTCATTAATAATATCCAGGGGCTTTCCATAACAAACATCAATTGTACTATCTAATTTCAGCAATTCCATTTGCATCACATTCAAAGCATCATAAATGAAATTCACCCTGTTATCCAGCTTATCCTCTAATTCGTCTAAAATATTTTTATCAAAAATAAAAATGGGAACAACCGGCAAGCCTGCATGCAATGCATGAAATAATCCTGCGTTATCACTTAGACGGAGATCCCTGCGAAACCAAAATATATTAACCTTATCGGGCATTACAAAATAACAAGTCTAAGAATAAATAGTTGAAATGAATTGCTTATAAATTGAGAATGTTTTTGAATGCCCATACTCTTTTTGCCTGAACGATTTTACCCAGCGTATTCCGTGAATTGCATTGGTTAAAAAAACTTCATCTGCATTCAACAGGTCTTCTTCCGTAATTTCTTTTTGGTGAATTCGTTGTCCGTTTGCTTTTAAAGACTCTAATAAAAATCTTCTCATCACGCCATTAATGCAGCCCTGATGCAAAGCAGGCGTATAAGCTTCATCATTCTTTATTAAAAAAATATTTGCCCTGGAAGAATCGCAAATATTACTAGCAGCATTCAGCACGATAACATCATCTAAATTTTTTTCTTTTGCAAATCTTGCAGCCATAACATAAGGTAAAAAATTTGCTGTTTTCAAATTAGAGAAAGCATCCATGCTTTTTCTTGCAAAGGGATACAAATCAATTTTCAATCCTTCCTCACTCCATTCCATTGAATTTATTTCAAGAGGCGATGCTTCAATTACATATGCTGCTTTGTTTTCTTCATTACGATAAACAGCCAGCCTTACTCTTGCCAAATCAAAATTATTTTTTTTGCACAGGTCAATAATGTTTACTGATAAACTGGGTTGATCAAAGGTTTTATCAATTTCAATTTGCAACAGGCGGAGGCTTAAAAAAAGACGGTCGAAATGCAATGACTCCAATAAAATTTTCCCGTTAAAAATTTTCATGGTTTCAAAAACTCCATCGCCCCATTTGAAGCAAGGATTACCGGCTGTAAAAATGGGTTCAGACGTTGGAAGAAATTTTCCATTGAAACAAACAAAATTCATAGACCAAAAATAATTGAGTTAGGTGTTGATAAGAAAATGATTGTTTCTAAGTTGATGAGAAGATTTTTAAAGCCCGGAATAACCAAATTTTCACGAATGGACTTTATTATTCGTGCTCATTAGTGGCATTCTTGACAAAAAAAGGGATGCTTTTATTGCATCCCATTCCAAAAAACTTATTATTGGCCTTAATCGAAATCAGAAAAAATTAATTGTCCCGGCATAATTTGAAACTCTAATTCTTCATCCATTTCAACATTCAACCGGCAGCCTTCATCTGAATGAATCAATACTTTTTCTTTTGTTACTTTTTTATAGCCCGATTTTTCAAAAACCAGTTTGTATGTTCCGGGTTTCAGGTCATCAAAATTATAAGCGCCATTGTTATTTGTAGTAATTGATTTCTCTTTTTTAGAATTGACATAAGCAGTGATGACAACATTAGCCAATGGCTTTTTTGTGTCGGCATTTACAACGCCGCCTTCAATGTCGGTGTTCTTGCTTTCTGTGCCATTGCCTGTACCTGGACCGTTGTTAGCAGAAGCAATAAAAGCTGCTGCAGAAAAAACAATAGTTAATAGCAGTAATTTAATTTTCATAACTTTTGAGTTAGAAATGAACTCCCTTTCCCGTTCCAATTTCAGTATTTAAAAATAGATTTTTTTATTGGATTGGCTAATGCTTCAGTGAACTCTTTCCAAATAATTTCTACAATTTTTGTCAACGGCAATGAGTCATCCAGACAACCGGCAACACCTGCCTGTAAAATAAAGTCGGGTTTTTTTGTCAATAATTTTTTTGTGAGAGCATAAGTTGCTGCCGTTAATCCAACACCTGTAATTAATATATCAACAATTTGATTGTTTGTTTGTTTTAAATATTCAATCGTGGGTTTTATTTCTAATTCTGTAGCAGAGCAAAGAAGTAATTGCATTTGCAAAAATAATCACTGATTAAGGGATTGATAAAAATGATTTCACTGATGGGAAAATAAAATGATATAGCAGAAAAATCACTGAAATCGTTTTCAAAATCAAAACAATCTGTGATTACCTTTGAAGTTCTATCAATCATTATGAATAAAAAAGTAGCCGTCATCCGCCGTGAACATTTTAATGCAGCACATCGTTTATATAAAGAAAGCTGGAGCGATGAAGACAACCTGAAAATTTTTGGCAAGTGCAGCTTTCCCCATTATCATGGTCATAATTATGAGCTGGAAATAAAATTGGTTGGAGAAATTGATCCCCTTACCGGCTTTGTAATGGACCTGAAAGTTTTATCTGACCTGGTGAATGAAAAAGTATTGGAAAAATTTGATCATAAAAACCTGAATGTGGATGTGGAGGAATTTAAAAAATTGAATCCAACTGCAGAAAATATTGCTGTTGTAATTTATGACCTATTACGACCTCATATAAAATCTTCATTGGACTTATTCATCCGCTTATACGAAACACCACGCAACTTTGTTGAATATCCCGCGTAGTTAATAATCTAAATCTGCAATAGCAATGGCATACCATAAAAAAGAAGAATTTGACAAAGAACCAACGGAAGCATTAATGAAGAATTATCAAAGCATTATTGGCTTGTTGGGAGAAGATACACAAAGAGAAGGGCTGCTAAAAACACCTGAGCGTATGGCAAAAGCCATGCAATATGTCACACAAGGCTATCATCAAAACGCCGTTGATATTTTGAATGGAGCAAGGTTCAAAGAAGAAGTGAGTGAAATGGTTATTGTAAAAGACATTGAATTGTTTTCCATGTGCGAACATCACCTGCTTCCGTTTTTTGGCAAAGCACATATTGCTTACATACCAAATGGCTACATAACTGGCTTAAGTAAACTGGCAAGAGTGGTGGATGTATATTCAAGAAGATTGCAGGTGCAGGAAAGACTTACTACGCAAATATTAAAAGCAATAAAAGAAAGTTTAAACCCAATGGGTGTTGCAGTAGTTATTGAAGCCAAACATTTATGCATGATGATGAGAGGGGTTCAAAAACAAAATTCTGTAACCACAACCTCGGCTTTTGACGGAGAATTTTTGAATAATCATGTAACAAGAAATGAATTTTTGAAATTGATTTCTGCAAAATTGAGTTGAGAAACTATTGCTCAGAAAATAAACTTTTTACATCTACTTCAAGGCTGCAATTATTTGTCAGTTGAAATTGCTTCATTGTATTTGATTGCTGGTAACGATTGTCAATAAGATGGAAGATTTCTATCTCTTTTGTTTCAATGTTGGCTATGAGATAGAATTTTACACCATAAGCCTGGTATAAATTAAACTTGGTGTTCCTGTCTTTTAAAATACTGGAGGGTGAAAGAATTTCAAGAACCAAAACAGGGGGCTTAGTTACATGCTGTCCTTCGATGGGTTTGCAAACGATCATTACATCTGGCCTGACAACAGTGTCTTCACTTACAATCCAGTCAGATTCATAAAGTACTACACAACTGCAATCATTTTTTGAAAGGTTAATAGCATTTGAAAAAGAGGTCACGAATGCACTTCCAAACCTTTGATGCCTCCAGTTTGGTGCAGGGCTCATGGCATAGGGTATACCACGGATCAATTCCCAATCCCCTTCCCATTTTTCATAATCCTTGCAGGTGTAATGAGGTATGTCCTGTATCGTTAATTCAAAGCTCATAGTTGATCAAATTTAAAACAGTTTTGTTACAGTGCCTTACATTTGTTGATTATGAAACATGCATTTGTATTTCCCGGGCAAGGTGCACAATTCCCGGGAATGGGAAAAACATTTTACGACACGAATTCTTTTGCAAAGAGAATAATTGAACAGGCAAATGATCTGTTGGGATTCAGAATTTCTGATGTGATGTTTAACGGAACCGAAGAAGATTTGAAGCAAACAAATATTACACAACCCGCTATTTTTCTTCATTCTATTATTGCTTATAAAAGTATTGGAAATGCAAAGCCCGATATGGTTGCAGGACATTCTTTAGGTGAGTTTTCTGCATTGGTTGCTAACGGAACTTTGAGTTTTGAAAATGCTTTGCAATTAGTAAGCCTTAGAGCACAAGCCATGCAAAAAGCCTGTGAATTGCAACCTTCAACAATGGCTGCGGTGTTAGGATTGGCAGATGAAAAAGTGGAAGAAATTTGTAAGCAGGTTTCTAAAGATTTTGGTGAAGTGGTTGTTCCGGCTAATTATAATTGTCCGGGACAATTGGTTATTTCAGGAAGTATAAAAGGAGTGGAGATAGCTTGTGAAGGCTTGAAAGTAGCCGGGGCAAAAAGAGCTTTGATATTACCCGTTGGCGGCGCTTTTCATTCGCCGTTAATGGAGCCTGCAAAAAAGGAATTAAAAAAAGCAATTGAATCAATGGATTTTCATTCTCCTTCTTGTCCTGTTTATCAAAACGTAGCAGCAAAAGGTGTTGTTGACAAAGACGAGATCAAACAAAATTTAATTGAACAATTAACAGGAGCAGTAAAATGGAAGCAGTGTGTGCAAGCTATGATAGCAAATGGTGCAACAAAATTTACAGAAGCTGGTCCCGGAAAAGTATTGCAAGGTTTGATATTGAAGATCAATAAAGAAATGCTGGTTGATGGAGTGAATTAATTTATTGATGAGTTCAAAACTTTCAACCCGTATTTTTTTTTGACAGAAATATATTATCTATATTTAGTTTCTTTAAATCAAACCTTTTATCATGAGAAAATTTTTAGCACTCTTCATCGCCTTATCATTTACACTTAGTTCTTTTGCAAGCGGTTCTTCTGTACTTGAACCTGTTAGCAAACCTGTAAATCCCAAAGCCACTGATATTATTATCCCCATCGGATCATCAGGCCAAAAGATTTCTTTATCAGATTTCTCTACTATGTCTATTAAAGAAGCAGAAAAACTAACGGGAAAAAAATTCAGCTTGGCAAATAAGCTTGGATTTAAAATCGTTCAAAAGAAGTTGAGAAAATCTATTTCTTCAGACGGCAACATCACTGTAAATTCTAATGGAAAATCTAAAGCTGGGGCTTCAATTCCAAAAGTACTTTATGTTATTATGGCATTAGTGGGTCTAGGCTGGTTGGCTATGGGTATTTTAGATAATTTCAGCGGTAGCAATTGGTGGATTGGCTTACTCCTTTACTTCTTGTTTTTTATTCCCGGAGTGATATTCACCTTGATTAAAATGAAAGATTATTATAATTAATCAAAGCATATTTCTGTAGTTTATATTAATGGCTGCAAGTTGCAGCCATTAATATTTTTAAGGTGTTCATTTAGCAAAAAAATAATCCGCTATTGATCAACTCCGGCTCGAAAGCTGTAATCTATTTTTTATAAAATTTTTAATAGCAGTTCATTTCATTTCAACACCTGCCCTTTATGCCATTCAGCTTTCCGCCTTTTGCTTCTGTCAGCAATTGATCGAAAAATAATTTACTAATCACCAGTCAAAGAAAAGCCCTCCAAAAAGGAAGGCTTCAAAATTTATCACCCATTAGCATCACTTGTTCTTAGGTTTACTGCTCATATAATCAAACCGCTTGGCGCTATATTCCGCCATGTCCGGAATGGCTTCTGATTTATATGCTCCTTCGTCTAATTTCTTTTTTGTTGCAGTGAAAGCTTTTAATGTTTCCTGAATGTCTTCATCTGTATGCGCAGCAGTTGGTATCAACCTGTAAATAATATGTCCTTTTGGAATAACAGGATATACAACTACCGAAGCAAACACTCTATAATTCTCCCGAAGATCCATCACCATAGCAGTTGCTTCTTCCACACCGCCTTTCATGTAAACAGGTGTAACAGGCGTATCGGTTTTACCAATATCAAATCCATTTTCTTTCAACCCGTTTTGAAGTTTCATTGCATTCTCCCACAATTTATTTTTTAATTCTGGTTTTGTTCGAAGCAATTCTAATCGTTTCAAATTACCAATCGTTAATGGCATTGGTAGGCTCTTTGCAAATATCTGGCTTCGAATATTCCAACGGATATAATCAATAATAGCCCTTTCGCCTACAACAAAAGCGCCAATAGAGGCCATTGATTTTGCAAAGGTGGAAAAGTACAAATCAATATCATCCTGTACACCTTGCTCTTCGCCTGCGCCTGCGCCGGTTTTTCCTAAAGTGCCAAAGCCATGTGCATCATCAACAAGCAAACGAAATCTATATTTTTCTTTCAGCGCTGCAATTTCTTTTAGCTTTCCCTGGTCGCCGGCCATGCCAAACACGCCTTCTGTAATTACCAAGATTCCACCAGCATTTTGCTTATCAATCAACTGTTGTGATCTCACCAATTGCTTTTCAAAATCCTCTAAATCGTTATGCTTAAATACATAACGATGACCGGGATGCAAACGAACGCCATCAATAATGCAGGCATGACATTCCGCATCATAAACAATCACATCGTGCCGACTGCACAGCGCATCAATAATACTCACCATTCCCTGGTAACCATAGTTCAATAAACAGCAATCTTCCTTGCCTTCAAATTCGGCTAATTCTTTTCCAAAACTGGAAGGGGAAATTGGCAGCCGAATGAAATTTCGTGGCAAAGAAGTAATTGTGTGGAGCCTGAATAATTATTTGGGATTGGCTAATCATGCAGAAGTAAGAAAGGCTGATGCTGATGCGGCAAAAGAATACGGACTGGCTACGCCAATGGGTGCCCGCATGATGAGTGGCAACACCAATTTTCACGAGCAGTTGGAAAAAGAATTAGCCGAATTTGAAGAAGTTGGGAAGTAAGGGAAAAGGCACAAGAAACAAGGCACAAGTAAGAATAAAAACTTAGCGTATGAAC
>MWWF01000299.1_pt1 | contig 10246 bp, 11 predicted proteins | sample 1047351 | NCBI WGS metagenome assembly MWWF01 (sample SAMN06349970, study PRJNA376086) | soil metagenome | isolation source: MGM-3 sample Antarctic (ecotone) soil | place: Antarctica
GCTTTGGATAGTGGCGTAAAAAAAGTGATCATTGGCAAAGCAGAGAATATCCATCAATTAATAAAAGGTGAATCAGGTACAACCATCAGTAATTAATGAAGAAATACTTTCAATACTTCAGCAGGAAGCAATAAACCTGCTTAAAAAACTTATTGCCACTCCCTCATTCAGTAAAGAAGAAAATAAAACCGCTGACATCATTGAAGAATTTTTAAAATCTAAAAATGCACAAACATATCGGCACATAAATAACGTTTGGGCAAAGAATAAATTTTACCACGATTCAAAACCAACCTTACTTCTTAATTCGCATCATGATACAGTAAAGCCAAATTCCGGGTATACGCTTGATCCATTCTATGCTGAGGAAAAAGATGGAAAATTATTTGGTTTAGGAAGTAATGATGCAGGAGGTAGCCTGGTTTCGTTGATCGCTGCATTTCAATATTTTTTTGATAAAGAAAATTTAAAATACAATATTGTTTTAGCTGCAACCGCTGAAGAAGAAATTTCGGGTCATAATGGAATTGAATCTCTTTTAAAGGATGAAGAATTTTCAAAGTTATCCTCAAAACAAAAAGATGAACTCCCATTCATGGGATGGGCGTGTATTGTTGGCGAACCAACGCTTATGCAAATGGCTGTAGCTGAGAAAGGCTTGCTGGTGCTGGATTGCAAAACAATTGGCAAAGCCGGACATGCTGCAAGAAGCGAAGGGGATAATGCAATCTATAAAGCATTAAAAGATATTGAATGGATAAGCACCTATAAATTTCCTAAAGTTTCAGATCTTTTAGGGCCTGTAAAAATGAGCGTAACAAATATTGAAACAGAGAACAAAGCTCATAATGTTGTTCCGGCTTCATGCAATTTTGTTATTGACATCCGGGTTAATGAATTGTACACCTTTGAAGAGATCTTAGAAATTATAAAATCAAATATTACAAGTGAAATTGTTCCAAGAAGTACTCGACTGCGTTCTTCATCCATATCTTTAGATCATCCTTTGGTTAAAGCCGGCTTGAGTTTAGGAAGAACATCTTATGGCTCTCCAACAACTTCGGATAAAGCTTTAGTTAATTTTCCTGCATTGAAAATGGGCCCCGGATTTTCCGCAAGAAGCCATAGTGCAGATGAATTTATTTTTATTGATGAAATAAAAGAAGGAATTGAACTGTACATTAAAATGTTAAACCAGTTGCTATGAAATTATGGCAAAAAGAAAATACAATTGTATCTGAATTGATTGAAAGGTTCACTGTTGGCCGTGATAAAGAATTTGATATAATCCTTGCCCAATATGACGTACAGGGTTCCATTGCCCACGTAAAAATGTTGGGAGAAGTTGGGTTAATGACAAAGCAAGAATCTGAAATTGCTGTAAAGGGGCTTGAAGAAATTTTATTTGAAATTGAAAATTCTAAATTCCAAATAGAAGATGGAGTTGAAGATGTTCATTCACAGGTGGAGCTTTTATTAACCGAAAAAATTGGAGATACCGGTAAAAAAATTCACAGCGGCAGAAGCAGGAACGACCAGGTAGCCGTTGATATAAAATTATTTTTAAGAGCAGAAATATTAAAATTAAAAAATGAAGTAAAATCATTGTTTGATCTTCTGATCTTACAAAGTGAAAAATATAAAGACAGACTTTTACCTGGCTATACTCATCTTCAAATTGCAATGCCATCTTCGTTTGGATTGTGGTTTGGCGCTTATGCAGAAAGTTTGGTCGATGACCTGGAAGTTTTATCTGCAGCGTTTATAGTTACAAATAAAAATCCCTTGGGAAGTGGCGCCGGCTACGGCTCCTCATTTAAGTTAGACCGATCATTAACTACTAATATTCTAAACTTCTCAACCCTAAACTATAATTCAGTCTATGCACAAATGACCCGTGGCAAAACAGAAAAAATTGTTTCATTTGGGGTAAGCAGTATTGCAGCAACTCTTAGTAAACTTTCAATGGATTGCTGTTTATATCTCAACCAAAATTTTAATTTTATTTCATTTCCCTCAGAGCTTACAACAGGCAGCAGCATTATGCCTCATAAAAAAAATCCTGATGTTTTTGAATTGATAAGAGGTAAATGCAACCGCATTCAATCCATTCCAAATGAGCTCACAATTCTTTTGAATAATTTGCCATCGGGTTATCATCGTGATCTTCAATTAACCAAAGAAATTTTATTTCCTGCTATTGAAGAATTGAAATCCTGCATACAATTAGCAATAGTAATGTTATCAAGTATTGAAATAAAAGACAACATTCTGGAAGAAGAAAAGTATAAATATATTTTTAGCGTAGAAGCAGTAAATGAATTAGTGAATAAGGGAATTTCTTTCAGAGAAGCCTACCGGCAAGTGGGCAACAAGATTGAAAAAGGTGATTTTAAGTTTGATCTTACAAAAGGGCTTCACCATACACATGAAGGAAGTATTGGAAATTTAATGAATGAAAAAATTACGGAAATGATGAATATCGTAATGAAAAAATTTGGCTAGAGATTCTAATTTTTAATGCTATCTGTTTTAGTTTTTTCTAAAATGCGAATTTTAGCAGTATCCCTAACCGGCATTGGTGGTTTTATTTGCGGAATTGCCTCACCATGATGACAACTGTAGCATGTTACTGCCTGTATAGTTTCAGCTTTTTTATCTTCTTCATTTTTAAAATATTGCTTGTTGATTTTATTTGACATCAACATCATTTTACGGGCAACATTTTTAAAGGGAACATCATCACTTGCAAAATCCCATTTTTTTTCCTGCTCATTTCTTACATGGCAAAAGCCGCATTTTTGCCCTAGTGACATTGAAAAAAAATGCATCACACTATCAAGTTCGTTTTTGGAAATATCCTTTTTTAGTATTTTAAGATTTTTGTATTTGGGGCCTTCTGTCGGGATAAATGTAAAAGACAATGCGATCATGCTTATTAAGATGGCGATCACCAATATTGATTTCTTCATATTTAAAATTTGTAATTGTAAATTAAATAATTTTGAAGGAATACAGCTAATCAGTTCGCTTTTCTACCATCTTTCGGTAAGTAATTTCGTTTACCGCCTTCTCACTTTTTGCAATAACTACAGTAGCAACAGTATTTCCAATAAAATTAATGATGGCTCTCCCCTCACTCATAAAACGATCGACGCCGATAAGCAAAGCAAGCCCTTCGATCGGAATAACTTTTAAAGAAGTTAAGGTAGATGCAAGCACAATAAATCCGCTACCCGCCACTCCTGCAGCGCCTTTGCTTGTAATTAATAAAATTCCGATAATGGTTAATTGCTGGCCTAAAGAAAGATCAACATTAAATGCCTGCGCCAAAAAAATAATGCACATGCTTAGGTAAATAGTAGTGCCATCAAGATTAAAACTATAACCTGTAGGAATCACTAACCCCACAACTTCCTTTTCACAACCGGCATCTTCCAGTTTTTTCATAACAGAAGGCAGCACTGCTTCACTGCTGCTTGCTCCCAGCACTATCAAAATTTCTTCTTTGATGTATCCCAACAATTTCCACAAACTAAATTTATAATAACGGGCTATAAGATTAAGAATGATGAATACAAAAAGAAAGCCGGTTATATAAAATGTGACCAACAGTTTACCAAGCAAAGCAATACTTGCGAACCCAAATTTACCAATTGTGTATGCCATCCCACCAAATGCACCAATGGGGCTTAACTTCATTATAATTTTTAGGATATTGAATAATATTTTATTCAATTTATCAAAAGTGATGAGTACACTTTTACCACTATCACCAAGCTGTTTTAATCCTATGGCAAACAATACGCTAAAAAAAAGTACCTGTAAAATATCGCCTTTTGCAAATGCATCAATAATATTGGATGGAACAATGTGAGAAAAAAATTCACCCCAGTTCAATTCCTTTGCATGGTTTGAAATATCTGTAACCTGCGTGTTGGGCAACACATTTACAGGTATACCCCGGCCGGGTTTTATTAAATTGGCAACAACTAATCCTACAATAAGTGCAATAGTGGTAACCACTTCGAAATAGATCAAAGCTTTTCCGCCTACTCGCCCTACTTTTTTCATATTGCCTGCACCAACAATTCCTGAAATTATTGTAAAGAAGATGATAGGTGCTATCATCATTCTTATCATATTGATAAAGGTTTCACTTATAAGTTTTGCAGAGGAAGCAAATGATGGAACCAACCATCCAACAAATATCCCGGCGATAATTCCTATTAAAACCTGGATGTACAAAATTTTAAAAAATTTCACCGGATGTTTTAGCAGTTAATGTACAATAAAAAAGTAAAGAGTGATGAATGCCTATCCTGTTGAAAATTCAAATATCAGGATTTGTGTGTCATCGCTAAAAAATAACTTATAAAAAAGAGGGAAAAAATTCTATCAGAAAATTTATAGGAGAATAAAATTATTTTTTATCGGCTGTAATTCTCCAGATGGTATTACCGGAGTCATCAGTTACCAGCATTGATCCGTCTTGTGCAAAAACAACACCCACAGGCCTTCCGTAAACTTTGTTACTTTCATTAGCAGCGGTAAATCCTGTTAAAAAATCCTGCATTGGCCCGGATGGCTTTCCATTTTTAAAGGGAACAAATACAACTTTATAACCTGAGAGTGCGCTTCTGTTCCATGAGCCGTGTTGTGCAACAAAAAGGCCTCCGGGATAATCAGCGCCAAAATAATTTTTATCATTAAAAGCAAGTCCAAGTGATGCAGTGTGTGCGCCCAGCGGAACATCAGGCACTAAAGTTTTTGCTACAAGATCAGGTCGTTCACCTTTCCTCCTCGGATCTTCATTTTTTCCAAAATATGCATAAGGCCATCCATAAAATCCGCCGTCCTTTACGCTGGTTGCATAATCGGGTACAAGATCATCTCCCAATTCATCTCTTTCATTTACCGCAGTCCACAAAACATTAGTACCCGGCGCCCAGCCTAAGCCAACAGGATTGCGAAGACCGCTTGCATAAATTCTTTCACCAGTACCATCAGGGTTTATTTCGAGGATATCTGCCCGGCGGATTTCATTATCTATTCCATGTTCTGCTACATTACTTCCGGAGCCAACAGTTACATAAATTTTTTTCCCGTCCCTGCTTGCTATTAAATTCCTTGTCCAGTGATTATTGTATCCTCCTGCCGGGAGTTCAAGAATTTTTTTCCCTTCTGCAGTCATTTCTAATTGGCCCTGCTCATAAGGATACACTATTAAAGCATTGGTATTTCCCACATAAAATTTCCCATCTAAGATCAACATACCAAGCGGCCTGTTAAGCCCTGTTAAAAACACTTTTTTAATTTCAGGTATGCCATCATGGTCTGCATCTCTCAATAATAAAATACTGTTTTTACTTTTTGTTTTTGGCTGAGGATCGCCGTTTGTTTTTGCAAAGCCATCGCTGATAGTATTTGCTTCAGCAACAAAAACATCTCCATTAGGCGCAACATACATCCAGCGGGGATTATCTAAACCATCGGCGAATTTTGTTATCTTAAAACCGCCCGGCACTATTGGAGTATTTCCCTGTGACCATCCGGTTGGCCTTGGAGAATTTCTTACAGAAGGAGTGGCGTAAGGTTCTGGCAATTGAATATTTTCAACTGTTGTTTTTATAACTTTTTCGTTATTATTTTTTTGTGATTTGGAAGGACGGCAACCTGCTAACAATAAAAATGAACACAGAAAAAAATTCAAAGACATCTTAAATAACATAATTAGTTTTTTTTTAAAGAGATCAAAAAATATCTATAACACATAACAAGTGAATCAAAAATATTTTAATAAAAATTGCTTTTTGCAAAGATGAGTTAAATAAAGAAGTATAATTTAAAAAATAGAATTGTTAAGCAGCTTTAAGTTGCATAACAAATCAAGATCTTAAACTCCGGTGTTAAAATCAGGATTGAGCAGCATTAATAATTTTGGCGCCCATTTGTATCACCCTTCCGTTGTCCGTATTTTCCTGGATTTCTTGAAATAATTGCAGCTTTATATCTTTATCATTTATGCTTGCGATTGAGCAGGCCCGCTCAAAATCATCATGCATTCCATAGCTTTCCAATACATCCGGTACATTTTTTAAATCAGGAAAGGTTATGAATTTTTTTACAAAATAGTGGTTGACACCCATTATTACTTTTGAATAAGCTGTGTAGATATTTTTCATGTGTGGTTTATTATGTATACAATAATTATAGTGCCAGAAAACCATGCAAATCCATGGACTTAAAGAGTTAAATAATTTTTAAAAAAAAATCTTGTTAAATACGGCCTGCGTTGACTTCTGATTTGTTTAATACACCATAAAAAAAACAGGCTGCAACCAATGTTACAGCCTGTTTTGTTTATCATTTCAAATTATTCAATCACTGGTTAAATTTTCCCTCAACCTTTTTCCAGTTCACAACATTCCAGAATGCGGCTAAATAATCTGCCCGCTTATTTTGGTATTTTAAATAGTAAGCATGCTCCCAAACATCGCAACCTAAAATGGGAGTTCCTTTTACTTCTGCAACCTCCATTAACGGATTATCCTGGTTGGGGGTGGATGAGACTGCAAGTTTACCGTTCTGCTTTATGAGCCATGCCCATCCGCTTCCGAAACGTGTGGTGCCTGCTGCATTAAATTTTTCTTTTAAACCATCCAATGAACCGAATGCTTCATTAATTGCATCTGCTAATTTTCCTTCTGGTTTACCGCCTGCATTGGGTGCCATGATTTCCCAGAAAAAACTATGGTTCCAATGGCCGCCGCCATTGTTACGTACTGCCGGGTTTATACTTCCTGCATGTTTCACTAACTCTTCAATGCTCTTGTTTTCATGCTCGGTGCCTGCAATGGCTTTGTTTAAATTGTCAACGTAAGCCTGATGATGCTTATCATGATGAAAGTGCATTGTTTCACTGTCAATATGCGGCTCTAATGCTTCGTAAGGGTATGGGAGAGGGGGAACTGTAAATGGCATAAAATTTATTTTTGATTGTTATAAAATGGTTGGTTACAAATTTACTTGGTTAATGTTATAAAAAAGGTGAGCTGCTTAATAATTTCCTTATCACGGAAACTGAGCTACCGCTTTATCTTGAAAAAATCTTTTATTAATCCAGCACATTCATGTTTGCAAATGCCATTGACAATTTGAGTTTTGGGATGAAAAGGATTTTTATCTGCTGATGTAAGATATTTTTTATAGCCGTTTTTTTCGTCGTCGGCGGCATAAACGATTCTGCCGATCTTACTCCAATACAAAGCGCCGGCGCACATCAGGCAAGGTTCTATGGTTACATACAAAGTTGCTGTCGGTAAATATTTTGAGCCTAAAAAATTAAAGGCAGATGTGAGTGCAATGATTTCTGCATGGGCTGTTGAGTCATTTAGTTTTTCAACCTGGTTATAGCCACGTGCAATAATTTTATCCTGCATTACTATAACAGCACCAATGGGCACTTCGTCTTCTTCAAAAGCCCGCCGGGCTTCCTTTAATGCTTGTTGCATGTATTGTTCATCAGTTTCTGCCATAAAAAATTACAAATGGTTTATAAGATAAAATTAATATAAGAAACTTATCCTAAAACAAACCTCGGCAGAAACTAAAGCAAAGAAGAAAGAAATGCATAAACTTTGTATCACTTTGAGTCTTTGAGACTTTGTGGCAAAAATTACTAATAAAGCAGCAATCTTTTTTTAACCAAATTGATTTCTAAAAAAAATTATGGGCATTTTCAAAAAGATCATCACAAAGATTTACGGAACAAGGATGAAGTTTTCTAAACATTCCGGAATGGGCATTTCCATCACTTCTAACAAAAAACAAATGAAAGCATTGCATTCATTTTACAGTCTGCAGGCAAATGCAAATAATGGTCAGTTAATAGACTTTGAAAGATTTAGAGGAAAAAAAGTTTTACTGGTAAACCTTGCCAGCAAATGCGGCTTCACTCCTCAATACAATGAGCTAGAAAAATTGCATCAGCTTCATAATGATAAAATCATAGTTCTCGGATTTCCTTCTGATGATTTTGGAGGGCAGGAACCTGGAAGCGATGAAGAGATAGCAGAATTTTGCAGAATAAATTTTGGTGTAACCTTCCAGTTATTTCACAAAGATCATGTTAAAGGATTGGTGAAGCAACCGGTTTATCAATGGCTTTGTAATGCTTCAAAAAATGGATGGAATAATGATGAGCCTACATGGAATTTTTGTAAATACCTTGTTGATGAAGATGGAGAATTACAAAATATTTTTTCGTCTTCCGTTTCACCGTTAGGTGATGAAATTATCAAAGCAATTTCTTTATGAGTTATGATGAAATCATCGGCGCCATTGGTGTAGGATTGATCCTGATCGCATATTTCACGAATGTTTTTTCATTTATACCAAAAGATGGGAAATTATTTTTTGCATTAAATATTATTGGCGCCGGACTAGCATGTTATGCATCTTACCTTATCGCTTACTGGCCTTTTGTAATTTTGGAAGGAACGTGGTGTTTGGTTTCTGTTGTTGGATTAATAAGGGAATGGAAATAAAATCTACACCGGGCAATGCTCATGATAATTGATAAGCTCAATTGCTGATCTTTCAAAATCATAACCGGAATATTGCCTTACAATTTCATCCAGCACTTCTTCAATTTCTTCAATTTCTTTTAGTGTTACCAATTTACTGCGGTACTCTTTTATATTGGGCATCCCTTTTAAATAATTTGCATAATGCCTGCGCATTTCATTAATGCCAACAACCGGCCCTTTCCACTGGTAAGATCTTATCAAATGTTTTTTGCAAACAGAAACTCTTTCCTCAATGGTTGGGGGAGCTAATAATTCACCTGTTGCAACAAAATGTTTTATCTCGGTAAATATCCATGGGTAACCGATGGCTGCACGGCCAATCATAATCCCATCAACTCCATATTTATTTTTATACTCCACTGCCTTATGCGGAGAATCAATATCGCCATTTCCGAAGATCGGGATTGTAATTCTTGGATTCTCTTTCACCTTTGCAATCAGTGTCCAGTCTGCCTCTCCTTTATACATTTGTGTTCTTGTGCGCCCATGAATGGCCAATGCTTTTATGCCAATATCCTGTAACCGCTCTGCAACTTCTTGGATATTTTTTGTGTTGTCATCCCAGCCTAATCTTGTTTTAACGGTAACGGGTAACGATGTACTTTTTATTACAGCATCCGTTAAACGAATCATTAACGGAATATCTTTTAGCACACCTGCTCCTGCTCCTTTGCAGGCAACTTTTTTAACCGGACAACCAAAATTTATATCGAGCAGATCAGGATTTGTAGCATCAACAATTTTTGCGGCAAGCGCAAGACTGTCTTCATCGCCACCAAAAATTTGAATGCCTACCGGTTTTTCATAATCAAATATGTCAAGCTTTTTTCGGCTTTTAATTGCATCACGTATCAACCCTTCACTGCTGATAAACTCGGTGTACATCAGGTCGGCGCCATTGTCTTTACAAACGGCACGAAATGGCGGATCACTTACATCCTCCATGGGTGCAAGCAATAAAGGAAAATCAGGAAGCGATATGTTACCTATTGAGATCATGTAAAAATTTCTAAATTAAAACTCTAAAATCCTCACTCGCCTCTTATCACTTGTCAACTCATTACTCATCATTGAAATCCTGTAAATTTACGCACTTATAAATTAACGCTATGACGATAGACGGCAACTCAAAAAATATAGGATACCCTTCACAACTGGGAATTTTTTTAGGATTTACAGGAGCTGGTTTTATATTAGGATCAATACTCGCAATTACAATATGGAAAGCGATGACAGGGCAATCCATTTTTACAATGGAGAAAGACATGGTAAAACCCCAATTCTATAATGCTATAATGATCATCCAGATAGTCTCTACTTTGTTTTTATTTTTCGCTCCTGCATATTTTTTTGCATCGGTTTGTTATCGTAAAGCAGGTAAATTTCTTGGCTTTAATTTGCATTTTAATTTTAAGCAGCTGTTTTTGGTAATTGGTATTTTGCTAATCACATTCCCGTTATCGGGTACATTGGCAGAGTTAAACAAAGTGTTACCAATACCACTTAGCTGGGCAGCAAAATTTAAAGCGGCAGAAGCCGCAAGAGCATTACAGGAAGCAGCACTTATCAATATAAACTCCTTCTCAAAATATTTGATCTCACTTTTTATCATAGCTTTTTTACCTGCACTTTTAATAACCGTCACACACAATACA
>MWWF01000300.1_pt1 | contig 10225 bp, 9 predicted proteins | sample 1047351 | NCBI WGS metagenome assembly MWWF01 (sample SAMN06349970, study PRJNA376086) | soil metagenome | isolation source: MGM-3 sample Antarctic (ecotone) soil | place: Antarctica
TTTTCTTCTGGTTGCAGGTAAGCCAATAGAAAATACGGAAAATACTGTAGCCGTTTTGTTCAAACCTAAAATAGACAACGTATCTGTTCTTAAAGTTTTTGCGTGGATAAGCTTTATTTTTGTTCTGGTGGGCAACATTTACCTCGTTTCTCAAAAAGGAATTGCTCTACTTGCTGATGATCCCTCTGCTGCCAAAGGAGAAAATTTTATACAGGGCGATGGCCTTGGATTGGTGCGGCGTATTAATTGGGGATTGCTCTATCTTTTAGCATTGGTACTTATTTACCTTTTTCTGTATAAAAGATCACTCAAATATCTTTGGTTATGTCTTATACTTTTATTGATTGTGTCAATTTCCGGTTCAAAAGGTGTATTTATTTATTTTATTACACTAATCCCTCTCATAGGGCAGTTTAAAGATGTAAAAAAATCCCCTCAATTTATGGCTGTTAATGCATCAAAATATCTTCTGATTTCAACGGGGTTTGTGTTGGCGCTTTTCATTGTAGGTGCAGATGGTGAGGGAGCTTTTGGTGAGGCTGGATTACGTTTGGGAAGCCGGATGCTTTTTTTTGGCGATGCGATGTTGTATTATTATGATCCGCTTTCTGTGAAACATTTCTCCAACCTAAATTTTTTTGATTTAGTCAAGGAGGATTTTAACTCTGTTGCTGGTTTATTGAGGCTAGTTCCCTACAAACGCCCTATTGGTTTCGACATGGTAGAGTATCAGGTCGGCATTTCACTGGATACTGTTTTTGGTCCAAATGTTCCATATTATGTGAAGGGCCATATATTTTTTGGAGCGCTGGGAGCTATTGTTTATTCATGTTTTGTTGGTGCAGTTGTTGGTTATGTTCGAAGGTTGTATTACAATTTGCTTAATACACAACACAGCATTCTTCACATGCTTCTCGTCATTCATCTTAACTTAATTATTGTCAGTTATCCACAGGATTCAAATTATTTTATTACGGTTGTTTTTGATACTATTATTTTATCGGCACCATTTTACCTTATTGGCTATTTAATTCTCAAGTCCTCAACCTTACAACCTCACCAAGTTGCCGATACAACGGCGCATAGTCCCAGACTTCCTTTGGGATAAATATGCAACTCCATTAAAGGGGGTAGTATGTTGTTTTGATTGTCCAATCTTTTTGATTTAGTTTAGAAAGGTGCACATGATGGCTTAATCGATTAATCAATAAATCACCGGTTTTTTTGTTACCATTAGCAAGCAGTGATCGAAGTGGAATGAGTTATTTAAATTGAGTTTTTAAGGAAAAGGTTTGAGGTTATTAAAGGGATTGAAAAAAGGAAAAACCGAAATACTATTTAACGCTTCTATGGTGACGCAAAACGCCACGGGGGTGGGCATTTACACAATCAATCTTTTAAAACAGCTACTACCCCTTCTCGCACAATCAAATATTACGCATACTATTTACACTTATGAAATAGCTTATTTTTCAGATCATGCTGGTGTGAGGAAAATTAGCCTTGGAAAGTTATTAGATTTTATTTTCCTAAGAAGACTTTCACTCCACAGACACTTGTGGAATATCTTTTATCTGGGTGTCATAGCTCGGTCTTTTAATCTGGTTTATTCTTTTTCCACTCATGGTACATTGTGCCATCGTAATCAGTTAATTACGATCCACGATCTTATTTGTTTTGCTTACCCTGATCAGCATAAAAGTCAGTATTATTATTTCAAATATTTTGTTGACCGGCTAATAAACAATAGCAGACATACAGTTACAATTTCAAACTTTACGAAAAATGAGGTTTTAAACAGATACAAGAAAGCATCAAAGGCGCAAGTAAGTGTTATTTCTAATGGTGTAGATCACTTCACCGATAGTTTTGTACACCAGGATGAAGTAGAATGGGTGAAAAACTTAACTGATCGGTCTCCCTTTTGTACCATTATAGGGGCATCATATAAACATAAAAATGTTGAGACTTTATTGCATGTGGCATTAAGACTTGAGCAAACCGGTATTAAGATAGTTGTTGTAAATAAGGAAAATAGTTACTTCAAACACTTAAAAAATTTGGCCAAACAGTTAAACGTACAAAACGTAATTTTTCTTTCTTATCTAAGCGAAGAGAAATTGGCTGCTTTGTACTCCGAAGCCAAATTAAATTTATATATTAGTCTCTATGAAGGTTTTGGTTTTCCGCCGGCGGAAGCGCTTTTTTTCGGAACACCCTCCCTACTCTCAAAACAGCCCGCACTTATTGAAATCTATGGTACTGTTTTTCCTTTCGTCAACGCCGATAATGTAGGTTCTATCACAGGGAAGATAGTGCAAATGTGTTCCGAGAAAGAAATGTTTTTGCACACGTTTAACGATCTTGCAAAGAAATATTCATGGAAAACATCGGCTGAAAAATCGTTTATTTTAATCAAGAGGTTGTTGAATTAAATGATCACTTCACCTTAGGTATAATTTTTAATTTTTTTATTCTATAACAAATCTGATATTAATGAAGTTAGCGAGGAAGTTTGGACGATTTGTTTTTGGTAAAATATTGCCAGACTTAGCTTACCCGGTTATCAAGGGTCCATTAAAAGGGTTTCGTTTTATATTAGGCACTCATGGTGGCGGCGGCGGGGGCGCAACCGTATACTTTAATATGGTGGAACCAAAACAAACCGATGCGTTTGTTGCTTATTTAAAAAAGGGCGATGTTTTATTTGATGTTGGAGCAAACGTTGGTTATTATACAGTATTAGGATCAACATTAGTGGGGAAGACAGGCAAGGTATTTTCTTTTGAGCCATTTGTACGTAATATTTCATTTTTATATCGCCATATCGAAATCAATCATTTAAAGAATGTTGTTATCGTTCCATCGGCGGTATCAAATGAGCTTGGTATGGCTGCCTTTTATACAAATGTTAATAGTGCAATGGGACATGTTGAGGGAGCTTCCTCAATTCAGACTAACCGGGAACAATCGGATGTTTTGTTGGTTTCAACTTTCTGCCTTGATGAAGTTTCCGAAAAATTAAATCAAATTCCTGATGTACTTAAAATTGATGTGGAAGGCGCGGAACTAAATGTACTTAAAGGTGCTTCCAAGAAAATCTTGCCTGCCCATCCGGTTATTTTTCTATCAGTTCATTCTTCAGTTCTGAGAGAACATTGTTTACAGTTATTGAAACCTTTCGGTTATCATTTTCAACCATTAGACAATTTGGACGAAAACATCGCGATGGAGTTTTTGTGCATATACAAATAGCATAACGACGCTATGACATAAAAACTATTGTTTTTTGTTTTAGCCCATTTTAAGAATTACATCCACAGCCGTAAGGTTCAATTACTTATAAGAAAAAGCTTTACTTCTTCAACACCAGTATTGGTATGGAACTGAATAAACATTTGGTTTCATCCTGGTAGTACTGTTAAAAACTCGATCTGAAGTTTTTTAGTTACTTAAACCAGTGGACGGCTAAACTTTTATCAGAGTGGCCTTAAATTGGATTGCCTTCTGGCTATAAAAGTCACTTATTGGGGGATACGAAGTTGTATTCGCATGTCTTTTCCACGTAATTTGCAAGACCATTAAGAATGATTAAGTTAAGACGACGAGCCATTGCTTTAATTCAAAAGGATCATTTGATTTGTTGTGAAGGTTTAAATTCGAATGCATGAAAATTTTAGTTTCCGGATCGATCGTGCTCTACAAGAACGATGTATCGGTAAGAAAGGCAATCAATAGTTTTCTAGAAACTGCTTTGCCTGTCAAACTATTTTTGATTGATAACTCCCCCACAGACATCATCAAACGTGATATTGTTGATTTTTTGGAAGATCCACGTGTTGAGTATATATTTAATAACAGAAATCTCGGATTCGCGACAGCGCATAACATTGCGCTTAGGAAATCATTAGATATTTCTTATTACCATCTTGTTTTAAACCCAGATGTTAATTTTGAACCTGACGTATTGCCAACAATAGTGGAGTATATGGAAAATAACGAAGACGTTGGATTACTTATGCCTAAAGTCTTATATCCAAACAAAAACATTCAGTATATATGCAAGTTGCTTCCCTCTCCAACAGACCTGATTTTTCGTAGATTTTTGCCGCTTCATTACATAGAGAAGCGCCTTAACAAATTTGAGTTGAGGTTCACAGGCTACAATACGCAATTAGAGGCACCTTATCTGTCAGGTTGTTTCATGTTTATGCGTACTGCTTTGCTTCAAAAAGCCGGTCTTTTTGATGAGCGTTACTTTTTGTATTTAGAGGATACCGATTTAAGCAGACGATTTAGTGTTATATCTAAAAATATTTATTTCCCCTCTGTTCATATCATTCATCATCATGAAAGAGGTTCTTATAAAAACTTTCGGTTACTATTGATCCATTCGAAAAGTGCGATTTCGTATTTTAATAAATGGGGATGGTGGTACGACGATGAGCGAAATCGTATTAATGAGAAAACGCTAGGCAATTTAAAAACTGAGTTCGGGTTAAATACATTGAAAGTAAAAACAGCATAGAGATAGGATTTCGTTATGAGAAGAGAGTTATTATTGTTGCTGTTTTGTTGCATTACATGTGTGACCTATTCACAGCATAAAACAGATTGGTTTAAAAATGCCGGGTATGGTATAATGGTTCATTATCTGAATTCTTTGCAAAACACAAAGATGCCGTGGAACAACAATAAGATTACTTCGTGGGACAGTTGTGTAAATGCGTTTGATGCCAACAAGTTTGCTCATGATGTGAATGCTACAGGTGCTAAATATGTCATATTTACTGTACAAAGTACTGATGAATATTTTTGTGCTCCCAACATCACCTTTGAGCGAATAACAGGGCTTAAAAGGGGCACAGCTACCAGCCACAGAGATTTGATAAATGACTTGCACAAGTCTTTGAGCGCCTACAATATTGATTTGATGCTTTATGTTACTGGCAACGGTCCCTTCAAGCATTTTGGCGCAATGGAAAGTTTAACCAACAACAATTTTCATAATAGGGTGGTAAACAACGCGTTTCAGGTAAGCAGGCCATTTGTAATCACCTGGTCAAAAGTTTTAAGAGAATTTAGTGTTAGGTATAAAGACAAGGTGAAGGGCTGGTGGGTAGACGGGGCTTACGCTTTCATTGGGTATAATGATATTACATTAGGTATTTTGGCCTCGGGACTAAAAGCTGGTAATAAAAAAGCGATTGTTGCTTTTAATCCAAGTCCAAAAGAAACCGTTAGTTATTATTCAAATCACGATGACTACACAGCGGGTGAGATTTATCACATAAATTCAAAACCTAAAACAAGAATGCTAAAAAAGGTACAATGGCACGCAACAACTTTTTTAGGCGCAGATTGGGGCCGGAGTGAAGTCAGGTTTAAGGGGGATGAATTAGCAAACTATATTAAAAGTTGCAACAAAAATGGCGGTGTCGTTACAATTGACGTTTTTTTAAATAGAGATGGCAGCTTAAATAAACAACAAATTGACGCACTGCAAAAAGTAGAAAAGCGTACGGGGAAATAGCAAAGACATTGTTAAGCGGATCTATTGGAAATAATACCTTTTTTATTGTCAATAGCTGCATACCTGGGCTATAGCGTAAGTGTAAGAACTATAGTTATTGAATCGTAATACAACTTTCTCCAAACCCCGCCTTCTCATCATCCTCAACCGCTTTGTAATAGGTGGGCAATCAGTTGATACCCTTCCACTCGCATGGTACCTGCAGCAAAGTTTTGAGCTATTGATTGTTTATGGCGAGAAGGAGCCGGACGAAGCAGAACCCCTCTTTCTACTGGAGCAATACCCCGGTCTTACCCTACGCAAAATTCCCACGCTCAGGCGCAGCATCAATCCTATAACCGACTTAACCGCCTTTTTTCAGCTCCTGAAACTGCTGCGTACTTTTAAGCCCCACATTGTACATACCCACGGTGCTAAATCGGGCTTTCTCGGGCGGCTTGCTGCATGGTGGGCAAAAGTTCCCGTCATTGTCCATTCATTTCATGGACATCTTTTCCATTCTTACTTCAGTCCGCCCTTTTCCAACCTCCTCATTGCCATTGAAAGAGGCCTCGCAAAAATTACCACCGCTTTTGTAACCCTTAGCCCATCGCAATGGAACGACCTGGTAAACAGGTTTAAAATAATGCCTGCTGCAAAGGCGAAAATCATCCCCCTTGGCTTTTCGGTAGCCCGGCCTGCCACCGATGAGTTAGCCAGGAGCGCCTTCCGCAACAAGTATGGCCTTTCTGCTCAGCACGTAGCTATCGGTATTGTAGGCAGGATAGTACCGGTTAAAAACCACAGCCTTTTTGCTAAAATCGTTAAGATGATACTTGATAAGTGTACGGGTATTAGACCGGCCTTTTTTGTAATTGGTGATGGCGAACTAAAATCGACTTTACAGGAGCAGTTAACCTCCCTCGGCCTTTCGTTTTCAAACGACAAATTTTCTGAGAATACACCCGTGGTTTTTACCTCCTGGCTTAGCAACATCAACGAGGTAATGAGCGGCCTCGATATAGTAGTACTAACGTCTTTAAACGAGGGCACCCCGTTAAGTGTAATCGAAGCCCAGGCCTATGGTAAACCAGTAGTGGCCACCAATGTTGGTGGAGTAAAAGATACCATGGTCAATAATACCACTGGTTTTTACGTTAATAAAGAAGATAAGCAGGCATTCACCAATAAACTATTGCTGTTGATACAGGACGAAGCGCTACGCAAAGCCATGGGTGCTGCCGGTCGTGAGTTTGTAATAGGGCAATTTTCAAGAGAAAATGAAATCGGCGCAACAACTGATTTTTATTTTTCTTTGCTCGGTTTTCAAAAACAGCAGCCTACACCAGGCCCGGGAAACACAGTTTAAAATAAAGCATACGATTAATTAAAAATAGTGTGGAAGAGGATAAAAATGGTGCGCATGCAACCAGTAGTCGCCGTTCGTTATCAGTAATGCATTAACATTAATGCGGATTGAAAAAAAGAAAGGCCGATTAGAAATATAGTAACACGAGCTAAAATGCATGAAAGCAGCAGACAGGTAAATAATGCCCTATGGTGTTTTTAAAAGTGCTCAATGGAATTGATTATAGTATAAGAGTGCGACGCAAGGATGTTTAATAGAAGTTCTACTGTTCGTCCCACAAAAAAACATTTTAAGTTGACGCATATGCAAAAACATGATGCTTCTAACGCGATGATCTTTAAGGCGTAGATATTAAAAACACCTGATCGGTACCAATTTTTTTTTAAGTATTGGCCTTGTATGAAAAATGTAAAAACGACAGGCACAAACAAATAAAATAAACAAATGAAAATATTAGTTACCGGAACGGCAGGGTTTATCGGATTTCACCTGGGCAACAAATTAATAGCAAGGGGCGATACTGTAGTGGGGCTGGACAGCCTAAACGATTACTATGATGTGAATCTTAAATACAACAGGCTGAAAGAAAGTGGTATTGAACACGAGACGATTGAATACAATGTGTTGCAACAAAGCTCAATCCACCCGAAATACAGGTTTATACAACTGCAATTAGAAGACAAGGCAAACCTGGACAACCTGTTTAAAACGGAAAGTTTTGATGCGGTAGTAAACCTTGCTGCACAGGCGGGTGTACGCTACAGCCTTACCAATCCACAAGCCTATATCGATAGCAACATCATCGGCTTTACCAATATACTGGAGTGTTGCCGACACCACAACGTAAAACACCTGGCTTACGCAAGCAGTTCAAGTGTGTATGGCCTTAATGAGCAGGTGCCTTTTACCACTTCGCAAAATGTTGATCATCCCATATCGCTTTACGCAGCCAGCAAAAAGAGCAACGAGCTAATGGCCCACGTATATAGCCATTTGTTTAAAATACCTACAACCGGCCTGCGCTTCTTTACCGTGTATGGTCCATGGGGCCGGCCCGATATGGCGTTGTTTATTTTTACCAAAGCTATTTTGGAAAGGCGCCCAATAGATGTGTTCAACGAGGGTAATATGGTACGCGACTTCACCTTTGTTGACGACATAGTAGAAGGGGTAGTTCGGGTAATTGATAACCCGCCCACTGCTAATGCACAATGGAATCCAAAGCAGCCTGACCCGTCTACCTCCGCTGCGCCTTACCAGATCTACAATATTGGCAACAACTCACCCGTAAAGCTGCTTGATTTTGTATTGGCTATTGAAGAAGCATTGGGCATGGAGGCAATAAAGCACATGAAACCTATACAGCCCGGCGATGTGCCTGCAACTTTTGCCGAAGTAAGTGACCTTGTAGCTAACCTGAACTATAAACCGGATACCACTATAAAAGAAGGCATTGGCAAGTTCATTGCCTGGTACAAAAACTATTACAACATATAATGAAGAGCATTTTGATCACGGGCGGTGCAGGGTTTATAGGCTCGCATGTTGTCCGTTTGTTCGTAAACAAATACCCGGAGTACAATATTGTAAACCTTGATGTATTGACTTACGCCGGCAACCTTGAAAACCTGGTGGATGTAGATACCCTGGCCAACTATTTTTTTGAGAAAGTTGACATTTTAGACACAGGAGCATTGGAGCGGGTGTTCACGCAGCACAACATTACCCATGTCGTTCACCTGGCGGCAGAATCGCATGTAGACCGCTCTATTCATTCGCCCCTCGATTTTGTGTATACCAACGTGGTGGGTACCGTAAACCTGTTGAATGCAGCAAAAACATACTGGGGAAAGAGAGTTGAAGACAAGCTTTTCTACCACGTTTCTACTGATGAGGTATATGGGGCCCTGGGCAGTACAGGTCTCTTTACCGAGACTACCCCTTACCACCCCAACTCGCCCTACTCGGCCAGCAAAGCATCCTCTGATCATTTTGTTCGCGCCTATGGCGAAACGTATGACTTTCCCTTTGTGATCACCAATTGTTCCAACAATTATGGTCCTTACCATTTTCCTGAAAAACTGATCCCGCTCTTCATCAACAACATACTTACTAAAGAGTCTCTACCCGTTTATGGCGATGGCCTGTATACCCGGGATTGGTTGTTTGTAAAAGACCATGCATTGGCGATCGACACGGTTTTCCACAATGGCAAAATGGGCGATACGTACAATGTTGGCGGCTTTAACGAATGGAGGAACATTGACCTGGTAAAATTGCTGTGCAAGCAAATGGATGAAAAATTAGGCAATGCAGCCGGTACCAGCAATGCTTTAATTACTTATGTAAAAGACCGCCCGGGGCACGATAGGCGATATGCCATCGATGCAAGTAAGATCAATAAAGAACTGGGCTGGAAACCTACCGTTACGTTCGAAGAAGGATTGAGTGAAACCATAGACTGGTACCTCGAAAACAAAACCTGGTTGAACAATGTAACCTCCGGCGCTTACAAACAATATTACACTCACATGTACACCGACCGGTAATAATGAAAGTCGAAAAAACAACACTCAACGACTGCCTGCTTATAAGGGATACGGTGTATACTGATGAACGGGGCTTTTTTATTGAGACCTTCAATGCTGAACGTTTCCGAAAAGACACGGGTATGGCTTTACACTTTGTACAAGACAACCAATCGCGTTCTACACAGGGCGTATTGCGTGGCCTGCACTTTCAGATGGGCGATTATGCACAGGCAAAGCTTGTACGGGTACTGCGCGGGCAGGTGCTGGATGTGGCCGTTGATCTTCGCACACAGTCTTCTACCTATGGCCAGTACTACTCTGTTATTTTATCCGAAACATCGCATACCCAATTGTTTATACCGCGTGGATTTGCACACGGTTTTTTGGTGCTTAGCGAGGTAGCAGATTTTTTTTATAAATGCGATAATTACTACAATAAACAGGCTGAAGGCGGCATTATATACAACGATCCGCAACTAAACATCAATTGGCAATTGCAGCCAGACGAATTGGTAGTGTCCGACAAAGACAAGAGCCTGCCCCTGTTTGATACATTCAAAAACATCTTTTAATTATGAAAGGAATAATACTGGCAGGTGGTTCTGGCACCCGGCTTTATCCCATTACCAAAGGCATAAGCAAACAGCTAATGCCTATTTACGATAAGCCGATGATATACTACCCGCTGTCGGTGCTTATGCTGGCCGGTATACAGGACATTCTCATCATTACTACCCCTGAAGACAGTGAACAGTTTCAACGCTTGTTAGGCAATGGAAAATCGGGGGGCGAATGAATAGAGCGGTCTACATG
>MWWF01000301.1_pt1 | contig 10215 bp, 7 predicted proteins | sample 1047351 | NCBI WGS metagenome assembly MWWF01 (sample SAMN06349970, study PRJNA376086) | soil metagenome | isolation source: MGM-3 sample Antarctic (ecotone) soil | place: Antarctica
CTGGGCCAGCAGAGGGCGAAACCTGCAACGCTGGCTGGCGCGTCTGGGGGCTGTTTTATTCCTGGCCGGTTGCTCCTCAGCAGAGCCGGTTACGCTTCAAACAGCCCCCAAACTTAAGTCCTTTTTCCCTTTTGTTCAGGATGACACTAGGTACGGCCCATAGTGAATGCCTCGTTCGGAGTTTACGAAACTCATCTCCTCGGCACGTTCCGTAAAATTTGATTCGTAGACGGGTTTCTTAAACTCGTCCGGCGCTGCAATGGCCTACTAGCACTTGGTGCCGGGCAGCTGCCAGGTGTTCACGGAAAAGAGGGTTCAACAAAACGGGTCGAATTCACTTCGTCGTTACCGACTGGATTTTGGCAGCACTGTGATGGAACGAAAGAACCGTAGGCGCTCGTCGGTTCCCGTGGTCCCGGTGCTGTCTCTGTCTGCGGGAGTGTAATTCAGGGTGTAGACCGTGTTGCTCACCACTAGTGCCCGCGCCAGTTTCACGACCACGCGCCCGGTCCCTTTGTTGAGGCCCCGGTAGCGGTAGTCCACTCCCTCCTGCCCAGACAAGGAAAAAGGTGACCGGTCCAAGAGTGTCCCGTGTTCGCTGCGCATAACCCCGGTCAAATAGTAGTCAAAGAAGGCGGCGCGCGCATCCGGCGGGGCACTAGTCAAGTCAGTTCCGCCAATCGTACGCACCAACACGGTGTATGAACCAAGGGCGTTCTGCGCCAGAAAACTGCGTGTTCCAGTGTTGCGCGCAATCACTTCTTCCGAGGCTCCTTGGGACCGCAGAATGCGGGCCAAGTCCAGTTCTCGAAGGACCACCGGGGTTTGCAGGCTCACCCGCGCATCCAGCGGAGTAGTTACCCAGTCGGCTACGGCGGCCGATAAGAGAAGGCCCAAGGACAAAAGCGCGAATAAGAAATACTTATGATTCATTCTCAAAAGTAAAAGGCAACAGCATGCAAGCCATCGTTTACCACAACATTAATGCGTTCAGCCAAACGGTACTACCGTAAACGCGCTCCGTTCAAAAAAAGGAGGATTCTATTACCTTCCCTTTATGGGGCCCGGATTATCTGACGTACAGGGCGAGGTCGTTGAAATAGTCCTTCTGCCGGGGGGTAGTGAACTTGCGCCGCGCCAGGCCCAGGACGGCGGCGACCACCTGGTGCTCGGGGCTGTTTTTGGGCGGCGACCAGAAGTGGAACGCGTGGTATTGGTCGTCTTGGGTGACGGCGTTGTACACGGTCATGCCGTCGAGGCCCCGCGGCCGGTGTTCGTCGGGGACCACCTCCAACAGGCGCACGCCTCCAAGGGACGCATAAAACCGCGCTAGGTCCACGGCCGTCAGGGGCACGCTGTCCAGCGCCGCGGCCGGGGCGCCGGGCCGTTCGCTGACCCGCGCCTGTGCGGAGTCCATCTCGGTTTCCCAGTGCGGTGCCCGGGTCAGCTTCAGCTGCCCGACGCGGCCGTTGGCGTGGATGACCAGCCGGCATGCGGTCAAGAGCGAAGGATAAAAACGGGCCTCGTACCGAAAGCGGCGCGGGGGCGCGGCGTGCTGCTCCCCCAGGTCGGACGAACAAGCGGCCAGCAGGGCCAGGGAAGCCAGCAGGGCAACAACCTTCATGTAAACGGCGGGCAGGGACACCCGGGGCGTACGGCTCGCCACGCACCGCGTAGCCAGTGCCCCGTTCAATGGCCCGAACTTACCGCTTTTTCAACGTGTCGTCCACAACCCATTGGCGGTTTATCTCAAATGGTGATTTTGCTTATCCTATGCTAAACGGGGGGATAGCGTCAAATACTGACAGTTGTTGTGGGTCACCTTGCTTTAACTTCTTCTTTTTGACGTAGCTACGGACAAAGCTTACCCGGTCCCCATTGAACATTATCATGGGGTTAATGAAGTACACATTCTCATTGTAGCCCCTAGCAATGATTTTGGCTTCTATCAAGCTCGCAAGAGCAGCATATATCGGCTTAATACTTTTGTAATGAGTGTATTCCATACATTCATCAATGAAAAATTCCAGCTTGTCAGATTTGGGCTTCATCTTCTGCATGATGTACCCAAAAACCCTAATAGCAGGCTTAGAAAGCTCCCAAAAGCTCTCAAACTGGCTTAAATAGAGCTTCGTGAATTTTTCCTCATCCACCTCAATTTCCCGGATGAACATGGTATGGCCCAAAATCTCGCCTGTGTTGGGGTCAAACGCCTGTAACATTGCACTTTCGCCAGTGCGAGTGGCTGTCTTGTACTTGCGCGAGATTTGGACCTCGTCTAATGCCTTATCTAGAAAAGGATTAGTCCTGTTCTTTTCAAAATCGGAAAGTTTCATTTTACAAAATGGGGCTAAAAAGGAAATTCTGATTTCCCTCAAAGGTAAAAGTCACTTTCTAAATAACAGCTAAAAAAGAAAGTATTACTTTCTTTTTACTAATCATTTTTGGCAAGTGAAACTTTCTAAGGTGGAAAGTCCCGCTTTCCAGTATGGAAAGTGCTTAGTATTAGTAGTCAGGTAGTTACAGATGGTTACTTCTTAAGTTCTTAAATTAAGGGTATTTCGGCCTCACATTACAGGCTCCTTCCTCCCCCTTGACTTTGCCCCTTACTCTGCTCTAAATCGCGTTGTGCGGTGCGTTGTACGGCCTGGTCGTAAGCTTCCTTCATCGGCACCCCACCCGGCTTCAGCTCGGCCAGCTCGAACCGGCTACCGGTGGCCATGTGGCGCAACTCCCCCTGTTTGGTGGTCGTGTCCTCCCGGTAGGTGTACCCTGGGAGCTTTTTTAGTTGTTCGGTTAGGTCCCCGGCTTGCCGAATAGGGGCCTTTAAGGCCTGATGAACGTGTTTTTCCGCTTCCGTCTGCCTGTCGGCGCGCACCTTCCGGGCGTGCTCCAGTACTTTCTCTGGCAAGGGTTCGCCCTGCAAGACCTGCACGGCGGCGCGGGTCCAAGCCCCCTGGTACAAGTCCCGACGCCCGATTTCCTTCGTTTTCGTGCCCTCTACGCTTGCCAACTGCCGGGCAAGGGTCTTTTCCCGGTCTTTGGCCCCGGCGCTGTCCTGCGCGATGCTAGCCGCCTTGCTGGCCCGCTCGTTGGCCGAGGCGAGCTGCCGGGCCAGCTCCGCGTTCAGCCGAGCCTCCTGCTCGGCCCGCCACTTGCTCAGGTTGACCAGGTCTAATCCGCTCGGCCCCTCGATGCTCAGCCGCGTGGCCGACTCCGGCCTGGTCAGCGTGGCCAGCTCGCCCCGGCTTCGTTCCTGGGCCCCGTAGACATGGCGCATGACCTCGTGCTTGGCCCGGCTGTGCTCGACTCCCCGTTCCATCCCGAACGGCTTCATGGCCTCGGCGTACTCGGTTTGCAGGGCGCGCAGGGTCTTCGGGTTGAACACGTCCTTGGCTGACAAGCGGCCGTCGGCCGTGAGAGGCACGACCACGGCGTGAAAATGGGGGGTTAGCTCGTCCTGGTGCAGGGTGCAGCTCACTACGTTTTGCTCCCCGAACTTGTCCTTCAGAAATGCAATATTGGCTTCGGCCCATTGGCTACCATGCCAGTCGTGCGCGGTTCCATCGTCCTGGCGCTTGAACGCCTCGGGACTGGCGGTCAGCAGCACCTCCACCCCGCGCACCGAATCAGGCCGGACTTTGGCCCCGGCCTCGGCAATGCGCTCGGTGGCCAACTCCCAATAATTGCGTTCGGCCATGTTGATGTACTCGTGATTCATCGGCTTGCGCTCGGTGTCGGCGTTGGGTGTTTCGCGCAGCCGGTAATTGTGGGCGGTCTTGGCCGCGCCCGCCTGGGCGGTCTTAATCTTGGCGACTCGACAGATGGCGTAGGGCATGGGGCAGTGGGGAACGGAGATTTACGGGAGCATAGGGCCGGCTGCAAGCCCCCCACCGGACGCAGTCCGGTATAGTGGGTTATACCGTTGTTTTTCTCGCGCGGTTTTGGGCCGATTATTTACGCTAATTACTTACGCTAACGGGTCTTTTTGAGGGTACATTTTAGGCAAAACTTACGCTTATCACTTACGTTAATACCCTTATTTACTCTTTTGGATGCGCTTCATTCGGGTGGCCTGGGCGTTCATTTCCTGCTGCTCGTTGTACTGCACATTCTCGATAATCGAGTTGTGAGCTACCCCGGCCCATCCCTGCACCAACGCCCGCAAACGACCGAACGCCTCGGCTGCTGGCATCCCCTCAACTTCCACCAGTGCTTCCGTGGCCGACCGCCCTACCGCTACCAACTTATCCGCTAAATACCGCTCGTCTCCACTCGCCGGCTTACCCCATGCCTCCCCCCGCTTGATGAGCTGGTGCTGCACCACCCGGCACGAGACTGAACAGAATTTGCCTCCTCGACGCTTTGGCTCATAGTCCTTCCCACATTTTTGGCACTGCGCTATCATAGGCGAAAATACAAAATACTCCCCGTTCCGGGGATAGGTTTTCTTCGGCATAGGCCCCGCCGCGCTGTCTCTTCTCTCCTTCCCTACTGCCCCAAACAGCGCGGCGGGGCCTATGCCTGAAAACCTAAAAAACCACTCAGCAGAGGGCGAACCTTCAACGCTGAGTGGTATTAGAGCTGGGCCAGCAGAGGGCGAAACCTGCAACGCTGGCTGGCGCGTCTGGGGGCTGTTTTATTCCTGGCCGGTTGCTCCTCAGCAGAGCCGGTTACGCTTCAAACAGCCCCCAAACTTAAGTCCTTTTTCCCTTTTGTTCAGGATGACACTAGGTACGGCCCATAGTGAATGCCTCGTTCGGAGTTTACGAAACTCATCTCCTCGGCACGTTCCGTAAAATTTGATTCGTAGACGGGTTTCTTAAACTCGTCCGGCGCTGCAATGGCCTACTAGCACTTGGTGCCGGGCAGCTGCCAGGTGTTCACGGAAAAGAGGGTTCAACAAAACGGGTCGAATTCACTTCGTCGTTACCGACTGGATTTTGGCAGCACTGTGATGGAACGAAAGAACCGTAGGCGCTCGTCGGTTCCCGTGGTCCCGGTGCTGTCTCTGTCTGCGGGAGTGTAATTCAGGGTGTAGACCGTGTTGCTCACCACTAGTGCCCGCGCCAGTTTCACGACCACGCGCCCGGTCCCTTTGTTGAGGCCCCGGTAGCGGTAGTCCACTCCCTCCTGCCCAGACAAGGAAAAAGGTGACCGGTCCAAGAGTGTCCCGTGTTCGCTGCGCATAACCCCGGTCAAATAGTAGTCAAAGAAGGCGGCGCGCGCATCCGGCGGGGCACTAGTCAAGTCAGTTCCGCCAATCGTACGCACCAACACGGTGTATGAACCAAGGGCGTTCTGCGCCAGAAAACTGCGTGTTCCAGTGTTGCGCGCAATCACTTCTTCCGAGGCTCCTTGGGACCGCAGAATGCGGGCCAAGTCCAGTTCTCGAAGGACCACCGGGGTTTGCAGGCTCACCCGCGCATCCAGCGGAGTAGTTACCCAGTCGGCTACGGCGGCCGATAAGAGAAGGCCCAAGGACAAAAGCGCGAATAAGAAATACTTATGATTCATTCTCAAAAGTAAAAGGCAACAGCATGCAAGCCATCGTTTACCACAACATTAATGCGTTCAGCCAAACGGTACTACCGTAAACGCGCTCCGTTCAAAAAAAGGAGGATTCTATTACCTTCCCTTTATGGGGCCCGGATTATCTGACGTACAGGGCGAGGTCGTTGAAATAGTCCTTCTGCCGGGGGGTAGTGAACTTGCGCCGCGCCAGGCCCAGGACGGCGGCGACCACCTGGTGCTCGGGGCTGTTTTTGGGCGGCGACCAGAAGTGGAACGCGTGGTATTGGTCGTCTTGGGTGACGGCGTTGTACACGGTCATGCCGTCGAGGCCCCGCGGCCGGTGTTCGTCGGGGACCACCTCCAACAGGCGCACGCCTCCAAGGGACGCATAAAACCGCGCTAGGTCCACGGCCGTCAGGGGCACGCTGTCCAGCGCCGCGGCCGGGGCGCCGGGCCGTTCGCTGACCCGCGCCTGTGCGGAGTCCATCTCGGTTTCCCAGTGCGGTGCCCGGGTCAGCTTCAGCTGCCCGACGCGGCCGTTGGCGTGGATGACCAGCCGGCATGCGGTCAAGAGCGAAGGATAAAAACGGGCCTCGTACCGAAAGCGGCGCGGGGGCGCGGCGTGCTGCTCCCCCAGGTCGGACGAACAAGCGGCCAGCAGGGCCAGGGAAGCCAGCAGGGCAACAACCTTCATGTAAACGGCGGGCAGGGACACCCGGGGCGTACGGCTCGCCACGCACCGCGTAGCCAGTGCCCCGTTCAATGGCCCGAACTTACCGCTTTTTCAACGTGTCGTCCACAACCCATTGGCGGTTTATCTCAAATGGTGATTTTGCTTATCCTATGCTAAACGGGGGGATAGCGTCAAATACTGACAGTTGTTGTGGGTCACCTTGCTTTAACTTCTTCTTTTTGACGTAGCTACGGACAAAGCTTACCCGGTCCCCATTGAACATTATCATGGGGTTAATGAAGTACACATTCTCATTGTAGCCCCTAGCAATGATTTTGGCTTCTATCAAGCTCGCAAGAGCAGCATATATCGGCTTAATACTTTTGTAATGAGTGTATTCCATACATTCATCAATGAAAAATTCCAGCTTGTCAGATTTGGGCTTCATCTTCTGCATGATGTACCCAAAAACCCTAATAGCAGGCTTAGAAAGCTCCCAAAAGCTCTCAAATTGGCTTAAATAGAGCTTCGTGAATTTTTCCTCATCCACCTCAATCTCCCGGATGAACATAGTATGGCCCAAAATCTCGCCTGTGTTGGGGTCAAATGCCTGTAGCATTGCACTCTCACCAGTGCGCGAAGCTGTCTTGTACTTGCGCGAAATTTGAACCTCGTCTAATGCCTTATCTAGAAAGGGGTTAGTCCTGTTCTTTTCAAAATCGGAAAGTTTCATTTTACAAAATGGGGCTAAAAAGGAAAATCTGATTTCCCTCAAAGGTAAAAATCACTTTCCAAATAACAGCCAAAAAAGAAAGTGAAACTTTCTTTTTACCCATCATTTCCGACAAGTGAAACTTTCTAAGGTGGAAAGTCCCGCTTTCCAGTATGGAAAGTACTTAGTATTAGTAATCAGGTAGTTACAGAGGGTTACTTCTTAAGTTCTTAAATTAAGGGTATTTCGGCCTCGCATTACAGGCTCATTCCTCCCCCTTGACTTTGCCCTTTGCTCTGCTCTTGGTCGCGCTGCGCAGTGCGCTGCATGGCGTGGTCATAAGCCTCCTTCATCGACACTCCGCCCGGCTTCAATTCGGCCAGCTCGAACCGGCTGCCGGTGGCCGTGTGGCGCAACTCCCCCTGTTTAGTGGCTACATCCTCCCGGTAGGTGTACCCTGGGAGCTTTTTTAATTGCTCGGTCAGGTCGCCCGCTTGCCGAATAGGGGCTTTTAGAGCCTGCTGGATGTGTTTTTCGGTTTCCACCTGCACATCGGCGCGCACCTTCCGGGCGTGCTCCAGTACTTTCTCTGGCAAGGATTCGCCCTGCAAGACCTGCACGGCGGCGCGGGTCCAAGCCCCCTGGTACAAGTCCCGACGCCCGATTTCCTTCGTTTTCGTGCCCTCTACGCTCGCCAACTGCCGGGCAAGGGTCTTTTCCCGGTCTTTGGCGCCGGCGCTGTCCTGCGCGATGCTGGCCGCCTTGCTGGCCCGCTCGTTGGCCGTAGCGAGCTGCCGGGCCAGCTCCGCGTTCAGCCGCGCCTCCTGCTCGGCCCGCCACTTGCTCAAGTTGACCAGGTCCAGCCCGCTCGGCCCCTCGATGCTCAGGCGCATGGCCGGTTCCGGCCTGGTCAACGTGGCCAGCTCGCCCCGGCTCCGCTCCTGGGCCCCATAGACGTGGCGCATGACCTCGTGCTTGGCCCGGCTGTGCTCGACCCCCCGTTCCATTCCGAATGGCTTCATGGCCTCGGCATACTCGGTTTGCAGAGCACGTAGGGTCTTGGGGTTGAACACGTCCTTGGCCGACAAACGGCCGTCGGCCGTGAGGGGCACGACCACGGCGTGAAAGTGCGGAGTCAGTTCGTCCTGGTGTAGGGTGCAGCTCACCACGTTTTGCTCCCCGAACTTGTCTTTCAGAAATGCAATATTGGCCTCGGCCCACTGGCTGCCGTGCCAGTCGTGCGGGGTTCCATCGTCTTGGCGCTTGAACGCCTCCGGGCTGGCGGTCAGCAGCACTTCCACCCCGCGCACCGAATCATGCCGGACTTTGGCCCCGACCTCCTGAATCCGTTCGGTGGCCAACTCCCAATAATTGCGCTCGGCCGTGTTGATATACTCGTGGTTCATCGGCTTGCGCTCGGTGTCGGCGTTGGGCGTTTCGCGCTGCCGGTAGTTGTGGGCGGTCTTGGCCGCGCCTGCCTGGGCGGTCTTAATCTTGGCTACTCGGCAAATGGCGTAGGGCATGGGGCGGTGGGGAAAGGAGATTTACGGTTGCGTAGGGCCGGCTGCAAGCCCCCCACCGGACGCAGTCCGGTATAGTGGGTTATACCGTTGTTTTTTCTGCGCGGTTTTAGGCCTCTTGTTTACGCTTATTACTTACGCTAGCGAGTCTTTTTTAGGGTACATTTCATGCAAATCTTACGCTTATCACTTACGCTAATACCCTTATTTACTCTCTTTGACGCGCTTCATTCGGGTGGCCTGAGCCCTCATTTCCTGCTGCTCGTTGTACTGCACCTTCTCGATGATGGAGTTATTAGCTACTGTTGCCCATCCCTGCACCAACGCCCGCAAACGACTGAACCCCTCCGCTGCCGACATCCCCTCGACCTGCACCAGTACTTCCGTGGCCGACCGCCCAACCGCTACCAATTTATCTGCCAAATACCGCTCGTCCCCGCTTGCTGGTTTCCCCCATGCCTCACCTTTTTTGATGAGCTGGTGCTGTACCACCCGGCACGAGGTTGAGCAGAATTTGCCCCCTCGACGCTTGGGCTCATAGTCCTTTCCGCACTTTTGGCACTGCGCTATCATAGGTGAAAATACAAAATACTCCCCGTTCCGGGGATAGGTTTTCTTTGGCATTTTCCCCGCCGCGCTGTCTAGTTTCTCCTTTCCCCACTGCCCCAAACAGCGCGGCGGGGCCTATGCCTGAAAACCTAAAAACCACTCAGCAGAGGGCGAACCTTCAACGCTGAGTGGTATTAGAGCTGGGCCAGCAGAGGGCGAACCTGCAACGCTGGCTGGCGCGTCTGGGGGCTGTTCTATTCCTGGCCGGTTGCTCCTCAGCAGAGCCGGTTACGCTTCGAACAGCCCCCAAACTTAAGGTCTTTTTCCCTTTTGTTCAGGATGACATCAGCCACGTCCCATCTCGGACACTTAACAGAATCGGGGCTGGTGCTACTTCGGCTAGCCGCCTCAGAACGACCTCCCCGATTGCTTTTTAGGGTTGATAGATAAACAGGAGAAAGGGACTATGTAGCGTTGTAGAAGGCATTTATTCTATCCAAAAGTGGGCTTAATGGCTTGCGGCCAATCATGATGCTGTAGAATTGGTTGTTGACGGAGCACTCTAATACTTGTCCGTCCACAATCTTTAATAGATACGGAAAGCCTTTTCGCTCTTTTACGTCCCCAAGCATCTTTGCCAAGTATTTACCATCAGGCCCAGCGTCAACTTCGCGCCGCTCAACGAAAACAACCTGAATAGATGGGGGTAATGCTGGCAGCAAAAATTCGCGGATATATGCAAAACTGCTTTTGCGATTATTGTAATAGAAAAAGCAGGTGCCGTTCATTCTAGCCAGATACTCTTTGTAGTCTTTCTGAAATTTTTTATCGCTTAAATGGGCATAAATAAAAATGAATGGAAGAGCCGGTATCGCGAGAATAAGGAGCACAAAAAATAGCGGCAACAGCCACAATAGCTCAGCATTATCAGCTATTTTCTGACGTAGATTCTCTAGGGTGCGGAGCATGGAAGATGGCTATAATCTCTTTGACATCTAATCAATACAATGTTGAGAGCTCAACAAAACGGTGCTTTTGCTTATCCTATGCTGAACGGGGGGATGGCATCAAACACTGACAATTGTTGTGGGTCGCCCTGCTTTAATTTCTTCTTTTTGACATAGCTACGCACAAAGCTTACCCGGTCCCCATTGAACATTATCATGGGGTTGATGAAGTACACATTCTCATTGTAGCCCCTAGCAATGATTTTGGCCTCTATCAAGCTCGCAAGAGCAGCATATATC
>MWWF01000302.1_pt1 | contig 10212 bp, 9 predicted proteins | sample 1047351 | NCBI WGS metagenome assembly MWWF01 (sample SAMN06349970, study PRJNA376086) | soil metagenome | isolation source: MGM-3 sample Antarctic (ecotone) soil | place: Antarctica
AAATGACAGTATCTGATGACGATAAAGTCACACAGCTTAACAATGAACTTAATATTCAGAAAGATAAATATGTAAGACTTTTTGCTGAATTTGATAATTTTAAAAGAAGAAATGCTAAAGAACGAATAGAACTTATACAAACTGCAGGAAAGGATGTGATTACTTCTATGCTTGAAGTATTGGATGATTGTGACAGAGCAGAAAAACAAATAGATACTGCTAAGCAGGAACAAATAAAAGAAGGTATCCGATTAGTTTTCAATAAGCTCAGAACTTCTTTACAAGGGAAGGGATTAAAAGCAATGGATAGTATTGATACAGATTTTGATGTTCATAAACATGAAGCAATTGCAGAGGTTCCCGTAGAGGAAGAAATTAAAAAAGGTAAAGTAATCGATGAAATTGAAAAAGGATATTATTTAAATGATAAACTTATCCGGTTTGCAAAAGTAATTGTAGGTAAATAACATAACCATCATACTAACTATTATTCTAAATTTTAACCCTCTTTATATTCACAATACTATTTTCCTAAAGAATACGCATGGCAAAAAGAGATTTTTATGAGATATTAGGTGTAAGCAAGACTGCGTCCTCAGATGAGATAAAAAAAGCCTATAGAAAAGTTGCTATGCAATTTCACCCTGATAGAAATCCCGGGGATAAGCCTGCGGAAGAAAAATTTAAAGAAGCTGCTGAAGCTTATGAAATATTAAGTGATCAGGATAAAAGAGCTCAATATGACAGGTTTGGTCACAGTGCTTTTGGTGCCGGACGGGGAGGTGGAGGGTTTGGTGGAATGAATACTGAAGATATTTTCAGCCAGTTTGGTGATATTTTCGGTGATGATGTATTTGGAAATTTTTTTGGTGGAGGAGGAAGAAAACGGGGAGAGAGAAGTAAAGGAGTTAGAGGTAATAACCTCAGAATAAAAATTAAAGTAAACTTTGAAGAAATTGCAAACGGAACTAATAAAAAGGTTAAAGTAAAAAAATATATTTCGTGTACCACCTGTAACGGCTCTGGCGCAAAAGATAAAAACAGTGTTCAAACCTGCGGAACCTGCGGAGGTAATGGCCAGGTAAGAAGAGTGCAAAATACTTTTTTAGGTCAAATGCAAACCGTTACAACCTGCCCCGCATGTAATGGAGAAGGAAATACTATTACAAACAAATGCACTGCCTGCAAAGGGGAAGGAAGAATATTTGGTGAGGAAACTGTTTCGCTTGATATCCCCGCTGGAGTACAGGACGGCATGCAACTTAGTATGGCTGGTAAAGGTAACATTGGCGAACGCGGCGGCCCTGCAGGTGACCTTATAATATTAATTGAAGAAGAACAACATGAGTTTTTGCAAAGGGATGGATTGAATGTTGCTTTCGATCTTTATATATCATTTCCGGATGCAGTTTTTGGCACCCAGGTTGAAGTGCCCACAATTGATGGAAGAGCTAAAATAAAAATTCCACCAGGCACACAAAGCGGTAAAATTTTTAGATTGAAAGGAAAAGGTTTTCCGGGAATTAGTAGTTATGAAAAAGGAGATCAGTTAATACATGTAAATGTTTGGACGCCCCAGCATATCTCATCGGAAGAAAAAACTATTTTGGAGAAAATGCAGGTAAGTGAAAACTTTCATCCAACACCCGATAAAAATGAAAAATCATTTTGGGAAAAAATCAGGGAAACCTTTAATTAATTCCTGACTATTGTTTTCTTTTTACCTTTCTTTGAATACATCTTTATTGCATTTTCAACAACAGTTACAAATTCACTCTGCAGATAGTCATCAATATTCTTTGATTCTTTTGCCATTTTTTCTACCTCACTCCAAGATGCGAATGAAGCATATTTTGAATCTCTTAATAATAATCCAAACATGGTAAGAGAAGATGCAAACTTAAGATCATTGCCTAAATGTTGATAATCTTTAAAATTATTAACACTGGTATATTCGTGAATTTTTTGTGTACTGTCATTTGGTAATCGATAATTTAATTGTAAGCAGGCAATATCTGTTTCTAAAATGGAATTTTTAGAGGATAAATTTTTTTCACTAGGCACAATTTCAAAAACTGCCGTTATCCCCTGGCCTGAGCCAATTTCTCCTCCCTCCAAAATGCTAGAAGAATCTGAAATCACATTTTTTTTATTATCATATCCAATTAGCCTGTATTCTTTCACCATCCCCATGTTAAATTGAACTTTCATTGATACATCGCTTGCAACAGTATAAAGGGTTTGTGTAAGTTCTTTAACTAAAATCTTTTCCCCTTCCCTTATATCATCCAGGTATGCAAAATTTCCATTCCCCCTTTTTGCCAGTGCCTCAATTTTTGAATCTTTATAATTACCCATGCCCACACCAAGGCAAGTAAGATAAATACCGGTTTGACGCTCTTTGGTAATCATTTCTTCAAGTTCTTTTTCTGTTGATTGTCCAACATTAAAATCTCCGTCAGTGGCAAGAATAATCCTGTTATTCCCTCCTTTAATATAGCTGCTTTTAGCAAGCTTGTAAGCTGCCCGAATAGCAGCTTCACCGGGTGTATCACCTGCAGCATTTAATTCTTCAATAGCCTTAATAATTTTTTGTTTTTCAGCTCCACTTGTGGGGGGTAACCAAATACCAACGGATCCTCCATAAGTAACAATTGATATTGTATCCTTATCCCGTAAATTTTTTACAAGTGACTGAAACGATGCTTTTAAAAGTGGCAAGCGGTTGGGCATATCCATGCTTCCTGATACATCTATAAGAAATACAAAGTTACCTGGAGAAACATTTTCTATATTTAATTTTTTGGCACTTAGATTAATAAATAAAAGCTGGTGGTTCTTATTCCAGGGACAAGATGTTAATTGAGATTCTAAATTAAAAATATTATTTTCAACAGGTTGTTTGTAGTTAAGATTAAAATAATTAAGTATTTCTTCTATCCTTACTGCATTAACAGGCACTGCAGTTTTTTGACTTATAAACCTTCTGATATTTGCATAAGAAGCTTTGTCTGCTCTTACCGAATATTCTGTTGAAGGAAATTTATCTGCTCTTACAAATTCATTTTCAACCAAAGTACTGTACGATTCATTACTAAATAAATTGGTCTTATTATAATTATCAAAATCCCCTGAAATAGAAATGAGTTTTTGTTTTTGCAAATTTGCATTAGGGAAAAGTACCCTTAAATTTATTCGTTGATATATATCAGCTTTTACACTGATAGATTTGGGTTCATACCCATCTGCATTAAGAGTTATTGAATCATAAAATTTAGAAGTAATAATTCCAAAACCTCCTGTATAACCGCTAAAATAAAGTAATCGATTTGAGTGCAGATAAATCTTCACGTTTTGTAAAGGCTGATTCTTCTCATCTTTAACTTCTCCCCTAATATAATATTGAGCCGGAACATTAAAACCCAGAATTAAAAAAAGTAATATAATCAGGAGTTTTGGCAAGGGGTTATTATCTGAAAAATTAAAATTACGCTTTATTAAATCTAAGATAATGGTCAATCATAAAACCCTATCTGGTGAACATGAAATAAAATCTCATTTATTCATTTCACATTCATTCTTATAGTTGATATGATGATATCAGACCAATTGATAAATCTCTTTTATATTTCTTCCTAACCCGTCATAATCCAAACCATAACCCAATAAAAATTTATTGGGAACACTAAAGCCAAGATAATCAATTTTAATAGGGTGAACCATTGCTTCGGGCTTATGTAAGAGGGCAGCTATTTTTAATGAGGCAGGGTGATGATTTTCTATTTGAGGTAAAAATTTAGACAATGTATTTCCTGTATCAACAATATCTTCTATTACTATTATTTCTCTTCCTACGAGATCAACATCGAGGCCTATTGCCGTTAATACCTGACCTGTAGATTTTATTCCTTTATAGGAAGCCAGCTTTATAAAACATATCTCAGCTTCAATCGTAATTTCTTTAAAAAGATCGGCTGCAAACATAAAAGAACCATTAAGTATCGCTATAAATAATGGCCTTCTACCGGCATAATCTTTATTAATCTCCGAAGCAACCCTCTTTACCTCCTCACTAATTTTATCAGCAGAGATATAAGTCTGAAATTGTTTATCGTGAACCTTAATAAGTTCCATATATTATTTTGAAACAATAAGTTGCTGACCAACCTTTAAATTATCATCAGTTAAATTATTCCATTCTTTTAGCTGTGCGATGCTAATACCATATTTTTTGGATATAGAATACAGGCCTTCTTTAGGTTGCACTTCGTATTTGATTAATTTGGTGGCTACAGGAATTTCTATTTCAAAAGACTTCTGATCTTTTAATGCAGGCCTTAATTTTAATTTTCTTCCGCTGAATATTTTATCGTTTTCATTTAGATCATTATACTCGTACAAGTTCAGGAGACGAATACCATTTTTTTGCGCTACATCATAAATGCTTTCATTATTCAGAACTGTATAAAAATCCTTATCCCCTTCCTTTGATTTTTTTTCCAGAAAAATAAGTTGATCTTCTTGCAGCAAGCCATCTTTTTTAAGATCGTTATATTCTAGAAGTCTATTAAGGTTAATATCATTTTCAGTTGCAATGGCCAGTAATGATCTTCCCTTATTTTCATAAACAGCTTTGCTGCCATTAATATCAACTTTATCTTTTGCAGCGCAGGAGATATTATTTTTTTGTAAAATATTACCTGACCCTTTTCCTTTGATGATTTCTGTAAAAGCCTTTTCCTCAGGATCAGATCTATATTTCGATCCATCAAAAACGGGGACCTCATTAACAGCTATCATAGTATATTGATGAAGATTATTTTCTTCGATGAAATTTATTAGCATCTCAGGATATTTAGGATTAGTAGCATATCCCGCTTTTTTTAAACCATAGGCCCAACCTCTGTAATCTCTGGGATCTAGCTTGAACAAAAATGCATATCGGTCATTACCACGTAAATAATTCGAATGATCCCTGTAAGAGCCTTCTGCATCTTTATAAGTTCGAAAACATTCGCCTATAGCATCATCATCATGACTAACACCTTCTGCCGTCCAACTGCTCTTGCATTTAATCCCAAAATGATTGTTTGATTTTTTAACCAGATCACTATTTCCACTTTCAGTTTCCAATATTCCTTGTGCAAGTGTAATGGCAGCAGGTATTCCCATGCGTTTCATTTCACGTATCGCAAATTCCTTATAGGTTTGAATATATTGCTCTTTTGTTATCTTTTGAGAATAAGCTACGATAAAAATATAAAGTGAAATAACAGAGAGGAAAATCTTTTTCATAAATTATAAGTAGATCTAAAGTTTGATAAATTATGGAGATATATTTACAACTTTCTTATCAATAATAATCCGTCTCGTACAGTTAGCATAACCTGCTCTACCCGTTTATCATCAGCCACATGTAAATTAAATGCGTGAATAGCTTTTGCATTTTTGCCTTTAATGCTTTCTTCTAAAACCTCTCCATGAAACAGCACGTTATCGGCTATTATTAATGCGTTTTGTTTTAAGTGCGGCAAAGTTAATTCGTAATAGTCAATATAACTTACTTTATCTGCATCAATAAATACTATATCCCATTCTTCATTCAGATTTGGAATTATATGATGCGCTTGGCCTCTATGTAAAATTATTTGATTTTTATGTAAAGATTTGCTAAAAAAAGATTGGGCGGTGTTTGCATCATCATCTCTCAATTCAATCGTATGAAGTTTTCCCTCATGTTTCAATCCCTTAGCGAGGCACAATGCGCTATAACCCACAAATGTTCCTATCTCTAAAATTTTTTCTGGTTTCAATAAGCAGCTTATCGTTTCTAATATTTTACCCTGCACATGCCCGCTTAACATTTCAGCATGTTGATGATGGAATGTGAAAGCTGAAATCTCACTCAGCAACTCATCTTCGCTTGAAGAAAAATTTTTTGAATATGCCTCGGCACTTTTATTGATCAGTTCCACTATGCAAAATAGATTTTACTTCAGGTGAGATTATAATAGGTTTTGAAATTATATACAACCCTATAAAAGTGAGGATCCCATTAAGTATTAACAGCTCTATACCGATTTGAAACTTACCCAATAATTCTTTATGAAAGTATTCTATTGCAAAACATAATAGAGGGGCAGCCAGGCAAATAAAGGTTACCAGTTTTTCATTTGGCTTTCTATTGGTAAGTATACCAAATGAAAATAAACCTAATAAGGGACCATAGGTATATCCTGCAATTTTTAAAATAACGGTGATGATGGATTTGTTATCAATGATTTTAAATATCATCACACAAATCATAAAAATAAAAGCCATGATAAGGTGCACAATTTTCCTCGTACGCATTTGAGCAGCCTCTTCCATACCATCCCTTCTTTTTATTCCCAAAATATCAATACAAAATGACGAGGTAAGGGCTGTAATAGCACCATCAGCGCTGGGAAATAAAGCAGAGATGAGACCTATAATGAAAATAATCCCTATAAAATTTGGCAAATATTGTAACGCTATTGTAGGGAAAAGATCGTCACCTTTTATTGAAATGCCTTTACCCTCAGCATATAAATACAATAAGCCACCCAGCAACAGGAATAAAAAATTGACAACAAGAATAATAAAACTAAATGAAATCATATTTTTCTGAGAATCTTTAAGCGTACGTACGCTTATATTTTTTTGCATCATCTCCTGGTCAAGACCCGTCATAGCTACCGTTATAAAAATTCCTCCAACAATTTGTTTAAGAAAAAAACCGGTGCTGTTAACATCAGTGTTAAATATTTTGGTATAACCGTGGGTATTTAACGAAGTCATTGTTTCAGTAAAAGATAAATCAAGATTACTCATTATATATATCACACAAATAATTAAACCCAATAACATAAATGTGGTTTGCAAAGTATCGGTCCAAACAATGGTTTTAACACCCCCTTTAAAAGTGTATAATAATATCATCGCCAAAATAATAAAAGTTGTTACCCAAAAAGGTATCTGCATTTGATCAAGAATAAAAATTTGCAAAACGTTTATAACCAGGTACAACCTTGCCGTAGCGCCTAATGTTCGTGAAATAAGAAAAAATAATGCACCTGTTTTGTAAGATGCTAACCCAAACCGCTGTAATAAATAATTATAAATAGAAGTAAGATTAAGCCGGTAATACAACGGTAGCAATACATAAGCAATTATAAAATAACCTATAAAATAACCTATAACAACCTGAAAATAAGCAAATCCTGCCGCACCAACAGTTCCCGGTACACTAACAAATGTAACGCCGCTTAATGAAGTGCCTATCATGCCAAAAGCAACCAGCATCCAATTAGAGTTTCTATTACCGATAAAAAAACTTTCATTGTTGGAATTACGGGAGGTGCGATTGGCCACAATAAGCAATACAATGAAATATACAATTACAAAAGAGAAAAGTATCCATGGAGACATATCAGGTAGTTTCTTAATAAAAAAATAAAAGGAAAATTAGGATTTCAATATTTTTAATTTGAATTTTATCCAAGATAAATAAAAATATGACAATTAAGTCTTTAGCAGTTTTTTGCGGGTCCAAAACAGGGAATAATCCCTTGTATGTTGAACATGCAAAAAAAATCGGTTATATAATTGCCGAAAAAAATATAACCCTTGTTTATGGCGGAAGTACTAAAGGAATTATGGGAGCTATTGCCAATGCAGTGCTGGAAAAGCGGGGTAAAGTAATTGGGGTTATGCCTAAAGTGCTGGTAGAGTGGGAGCACCCGCACATGGGGTTAACCGAATTGCATGAAGTAGCAGATATGCATGTAAGAAAAGCATTATTGTATGAAAAATGTGATGCCGCACTTATTTTACCAGGTGGATATGGAACACTTGATGAGTTGTTTGAAACGCTCACATGGAATCAATTAAGCATACATAATAAAAAAATATTTGTGTTGAACAGCGCGGGATTTTATGATCTTCTCCTTGCACATTTGAAAAGATTAGAGGATGAAGAATTTTTATATGAATCCGTGGTGAATAAAATAACAATAGTAAATGAGCCGGAGGCATTTAGAAATGCAATTGATATATAACTGTATTAATACTATTGGTACGTACGCAGTATGGTTACCATAGGTAGAATTAATCGCATTAAAAAAAAATGTATTAAAATAAATAGTATATTTACTTATTACAAAAGCATTTATCCATAATCCGCGTTTTACAAATAAGACCACAGTTTTAATCCTTTCTCCGTGAAAACATAGTTGCCAATATAGCAACTTATTGTTACTACTTCTTTACTTATAATAATTTAATAAGTTTTTAATATTAATCATGCATTATGCTTAAGGTACAGAAGCCAGAATTCAGAGCGGGTTTAAAGAGTTTTGACAAAAACATTTATAAAGAAACATATCAAGCTCCTCCTATTTTACTTGGAAAAGAAAATGAAGATCTTTTCAAAATTGCTTTCAGAAACTATTTGAACCTGGTATCTATAGCAGATAAAAAAGCCCACATCCTTATTCAGGTAAATTGTATCCTTGTATCAGTGATTATAGGGTTTGCAATTCCAAAATTTGAAAACTCACCCTCTTATTTAATTCCCAGTGCATTTATATTGATTGTTGCAGGACTGACAATTTTGTATTCAATACTTGCCAGTCAGCCTTTAAAAAAAATAAAAACGACAAATTATCTAGATAAAGAGCCATTCTTTTTTGGCAGCTATGATAGGTTGGATCCCAATTTCAAGGATGTAACCTGGGATAAATACTCTAAAGACATGCACCAATTGTTTTCCGGGGATAAAAAAATGCTATTCGACGAGTTAATCAAAGAATCATTTCATGTACGTAAAGTATTAGCAAGAAAATTTGGCTACATATCGATAGCCTATAAAATATTCATTATAGGCCTTTTAATTTCAACAATAACTTTCCTCGGTATAATCAGTTATCAATATTGAATTTGTAATAGTTGTAAAGTATTGTGAGGGGAGATGAATAACTATCTTAAAACAGGACATCCTAATTTATTTTTTTTACCAAAACCATTACCTCCGGCACCACTTCCTAATCTGTAGGATACTGTTAATCCTGTAAAATAATACCAGTCTTTTCGTACCTGGGTGCCTCTTTGCGTACCATCAGCTGGATATACCAAACCTGTTTTTAATTCGTCACCTCTAAATGCCAAATCTACAGCCTGTGCGCCCCGGTTAGTTAACAACAAATTCTCATCTATGTAAGTACTGCTAACATCATCAAGATAATCAGTAAAAGTTTTTCTTAAACTAATTTCAACCCCTACACGAACGTTTTCACTTAATGATAATTTAACACCCCCCCCAAAAGGTATTGAGAATTGAGAAAGTTTATAAGGATCTCTTCCTGCAACAAAACCCTGGCCTTCTGTGCTTAACGGTTGAAGAAAAACTTTTGTATTTGTGGTATCGTAAGTGTAAGGATTGAAATGAAAATAAGCTATCCCAGCAAAAGCATAGGGGCTTATAAAATGTGAATTTGGATCAAGAAGATAATATTGCAAACCAAGCATTACATCAAAAATAGAAGAAGAGAAATTTAAATTCCTTTCAAATTGGCCTAATTGCACTTTATCATCTGCATGAATTTCAGCTTTGGTTGCGCCAAGTCTTACAGAAAATTTATTTGAAAGTTCGTACTCACCCCCGATACCCACAGCTAGTTTTGGCTGCTTTAATGAATACTGTTTCCCACTACGTGAGTTATATTGAAGGTCACCTTTATAATTTGCGACTCCTGCAAAAAGATTTAAATGTAATTTTTGCGCACTCACGGAGTAAGAAAAACATAATAGTGCAATAATTAGTAGTTTATTCATAGTATAAAATTGATTAAAAAATATTTAGGAATGGATATTGTAATTTAAGTTTACAGTTAACTTTAAGTTAACCTTTAAATTATTTGATCTTTATATTTTATCTGGTGAAGAATTTCAAAAATCATACCCACCTCTATTGTGCAGGTAAATAACGCATAAATAAGAAACTTATTGTCTGTGCTTCCTATTCAATCCAATATTAATTCCTGCTCTGATAATTGGTAAAAGATTTCCAAATCCATCTACATAAGGAGAATTTTTATCTTTGATTACATCTACTAAAATACTTAAGTATGTAAAAGAATTTTTATCTGAACGGGAAGTAGTATAGCCGCCGCCTATCAATAAGCTGGGAGCATG
>MWWF01000303.1_pt1 | contig 10209 bp, 8 predicted proteins | sample 1047351 | NCBI WGS metagenome assembly MWWF01 (sample SAMN06349970, study PRJNA376086) | soil metagenome | isolation source: MGM-3 sample Antarctic (ecotone) soil | place: Antarctica
CGGCTACTTTTGTGTCCGCGGCTCCGCTAGAGCAAATTAAGGGGGTCTTTACTACGAAGACGAATATGAAAAGTCAAGACTCTACTAGTGTAGGTTTGTTAAGAGTAAGACCCTGACCTCTAGTCTCTTCTGGTTAGAAGCACCCTAGAACACCCTAGGACACAAATTTGTCAGAATCTTTGTTTTTCAGGGTGTTCTAAGGTAGTTTTCCGCTCGAAGCGAATGCTGCCTAACAGTGGGGACTGACCCCCTTATTTTGCTCTAGCGGAGCCGCGGACACATAAGTAGTAAATTCTTATATAATAAACTTACTACTTATGTGTCCGCGGCTCCGCTAGAGCAAAATAAGGGGGTCTTATCGCGTGCCAGGGTGGTTCTCGTCCGAAGCGAATGGTGCCTAACAGTGGGGGCTGACTCCCTTAATTTGCTCTAGCGGAGCCTGGCTCCTAAAAGTAGCCAATTCTTCTAAGAAAAACTACTACTTTTAGGAGCCAGGCTCCGCTAGAGCAAATTAAGGGGGTCTTATCGCGTGCCAGGGTGGTTGAATTACTTCATCTACAATGAAGTAACTATTCTACCGGCTCAATCATTACCGTATCATGAATACTCTGGAGTACCTCACCCGTCAAGTTTTGAGGTAGCTTGAGTACCGTGATAATCTCTCGTACCCTGATTATTTGTGGTGTATCTGGATTTATGTTATCCCAGAGATGAGGAGTCGCGGTCGTGAGTTCTAGTGGAGTAACATCCCTACGCTCGCTACCGCTACCCTCTTGCTGTCGAGGTTTCGCCGCCTTTCCCGACAAGAAACAATGAACCTGGAATACCTCGTTCATCAAAGCAATCGCATCTTTGTACTCGAACGTATCAGAGTTCTTATTCTTACGCTGGTCGCGAATCTTGAAGATCTTCCGGATTCTCGGTGCCATCTCCTCAATAAGCTGTAGGTTCTTCTCAATCACCTCTCTTGGAATCTGCCCAATTGCTTCGGAATGTTCGATTCCTACCGCTCCTCGTAGATCACGTACCGCTACCATCTGCGCCACCTCGTTGCGATCGAAGACATCTTTCGGTTTACCGTGACGACCGTACTCTTCAGCCGTGATACCGTAAGTACCAAGCCCTCGTTCGGTAGCTAAGTTATGGAATTTACGCTGACCACCGGCCAGTAAGAACTGACCCCACCAAACACTAGTCATCTCCTCAGTAATTTCCATTCGCGGGTTCTTCCAGACAATCCTTCCCTGAAAGAGGTACTTCACCATTTGGTGTCGGTCGGTGTCCGTAGCAAAGAATCGCTGAGCCTCTTCCTCCACTGACAGTGGTTGCCTAGCAACTACCTTCTCGTTAATCACAGTGAGGTCACTGTCTGAAATCACACCCAAGTTCATCTTTCTCACTAACTCCTGGTACCGACTAAAGGTAATCTCCTCAATCTCGGCGTACGGAGGTATCTCCTCCATCTTCTCTACCGGGATAATGTCCAACGCGTGAGACTCCGAAGTATTCGATCCTAGTTCGTAGTTACAGATCTTCAAGTAAAAGTAGAACATCGCCTTCAGCTGGTAGACGCTGACATTCTGCTCCCAGGTATTCTGTACCGCTAGCTGAATAATCGGTTCTGGATTACGTAGGTAAGATCCTTCGTTGGTGTTGTTCAACCCTTGATAAGAACCGTAACTAACTTCCATACCGGCAGCGTGTTTCTCCAGTTCAGCTCGTACTGCTCCCAAGGTAGTAGCGTTACTAATGTCGTTGCGGTAACCATTACAACGTTCATCCAGACAGAACTTGAGAACGTTGTCCTTCAACTTGCGGACTCGCATATGAGCTTGAAAGACGTCTCGTACCAGAACTCCAGTACCCGCTCGCATATAGATATAAACCTGGTCGAAGTACGGAGTCACGGGATCGAAGTTACAACCTACCGTAATAGTAGCAGTACACACGACAAGATCGTACTTCACCCATTCTTCGGTAACGTTACCATTCAACATCTGGGCGCGCGAGTGGTACTCCTTAATTCTCACACCGAGTACTTGACCTCTGATGACCGGCAAGTACTCCTCGGTCAGCTTCTCGCGGTTAGTACAAAAGAAAAAGCACTTCTTCCCGAACTTCAAGGTCTCTGTTAGGTCGCCCAGTAACTTTTCAACCTCCTCGAACGCGATTGCCTTGCGCGAAGTACCCTTGCTGAGGTACCGGTGGACGTGATAGCGAATATCCAAACTCTTCAAGAGATTACAAGTCTTGTTACCGTAGAAAGCGTCAAGCAGTAGAACCTGTGGACTATCCTTCAAGAGGTGACAGAAGTAGCTCTGGTTGGTGATCCGATGGTGCTTGTGAGTCTTGACCGAGGTCATCTGCTGTAGCACGCTCTCGCACTCGTCGATCAGAAGGAGATCGAAGATCCGACCCTTCAAGAGGTATAGACTTTCCGCCTGTACGATAACACAAGGTGTCGCTTTCTCGTCGCTTAGGGTGGCAGCGTAGTCTATGTAAGAATAGAACCGCTTCGTACACTTATGGCCTGAACAGGTTCTAGGGCAAGTACCGGCTTCTTCGTCGCAGTAAGTTTTCAGTGTTTCCTTCACGCAGTAAGCAAAGCTTCGTCGAGGCGTAATGGTCAGGATTCGAGTACCGACGGGAAGACCGTTGATGTACGGAATCATCGCTGTCGTCTTACCCAGTCCCATATACGCGTGAATAATTTCGGTCTGGTGTATCGGTCTGATGGCTAACACCCACTTGACATCTTCCCTGTAAATCGTGGTGTGGGTATTATTAACCACCGGATGGTGGTACTCCTTCGCCTTGGTCTTCTTGACTTTGACTTGGCTCTTGAGCAGTTCCTTTTCCGTACTGTGCTGGTGACAGTACCCATCCTTCTTTTTCTGACAGACAGTCTTGGTACAGCGATTGTTGTCAGCCGTGGTACCTTTACATTTGTCTCCAATGGTCGAAGCTGGTTCCTCCACGACCACCGGAGCTTTGGGGAAGGAGATTCGAGCAGGGAGAGGTCGTCGCGGAACCAGCTTCGGAGTCTCAATCACTCCTAGCAAGTGCCTAGCACCAGTAGGAGCGTGAAAACACTTCAAGTACACCTTGCCACCACTCACCACCGCATACATGTTGTCGTTTGTATGACTACCCTTGGGACACAGAGGACAGGGAAAGGTCTCTTTTCGCACGTTATTCAACCTCCAGCGGTAGTTCGCGACTGGATCCTGTTCCACTTCGAAGTTACCGTAAGCCGAGGACTGGAGGAGCTGGCGCACCTTTCCTTCTTCCGGTAGCTCCTCGGTAATCGTGGGCAGTACCTTCGGAGGAAGACCTTGTCGATTTGTGATCGAAACCGTGTAGTTCGCGGGGACGCAAGAGGCGAGGTAGCGAGATGGTTCGTCGCTCAGTCCTTGGTACTTATAGATCACATGAGGTCTTTCTGGGGCTTCTCGCTTGTGTGACCCGAGGATACGAAGGCTACCGTTCTTTCGATAGATGGACCAGTCTACGATCTTGAGGAACGGTCGCTGCTCCTTGACCATCCACGCTTGAAACTCGTTACGAAAGTGCTTGTGAACTTCGCTGTTGGGAAAGTAGCAACAATCTCCCTCAGCGTTGTACGAGGTACGAATCAAGATGTGAAAGCTCGCTTTACCACTAGAGACCTTACTACCATCTTTCACTAGTACTCGCTGGTGTACCACGTCTTTGAGATCCCAGTTACTTTGAGCTAAGAACTGGCGTCGCTCGTTCAAGAAGGACCTGACGACAGTTTCTTTCTGGAGCTCGCGACCGAGAAACTCTGGGTCCGACCAGCAACCATCAAGATCGTAGACTTCTACTCGCGGAGCCGGGGAGCGGAGTATCTCGTGGAAACACTTGTCGGCTTCTGGTACTTTCTGGTACTCGGTCAGGAAGGCTTCCGGTGTCGGATAAGAAGCGTAATAACGATTACCGGTGGAACTTTCCCAGTACACGAAGAAGGAGTGATTTGGAGGAGCCTGAAGGTAGCATAACTCTGAAGGACTAGGACCAATCCCGTTACCTTTCTTCTGGGTGTAATAGTAGGTCGCGCCGAAACGTTGTTCGGTGGCAACTACTCTTCCGACGGTTGGAAGAGGAAGAGCTGCCATTGTAACTGGAGTACGGGTCTTTAGTTGAGAGGAATTTTCAGATTTGGCATCTGAAAATTCGTCAAGAGGGTGGCTCACAACCCTGAAAAATCCACTTTCACTACCCTACAGCTGTAGGGAAAAAAGTGGCAGGGGAGGTCCATTTTTTTCCTATTCCGCAAGATTTGGGAACTCCTAGTACTAGCGCTATTCTAGGCTTCGTCTCTCTTTACCTTATTGTAGTAGGTTAGTTTGGTTGTGTAGGGGTAGGGTAGTTACTTCATGAAGTATGAAGTAATAAAACACCCTAAAATAAGGGGTCTTTCCGTACGTTAGGGTAGTACTTTTAGTGACGTACTAAAAGTACTAAAGAAATATCGGTACCACTAAAAATGTCAGCTACCATCCACGATGATCCGAAACACATAGCCCAGGCGGAAGCAGCTCGTCGCTATCGAGAACGTCAAAAGGGAAAGCTTGCCGAAGCAGCAAAACCGAGACCACCTCTCCGAACAGAACTAGACATGATTAATCTCGAAGCGAGTAATTCCTTACTCCACAAGAGACTTGATCAGCAAGACGCTACTATCGATAAACTCCGTCGTGATCTTGATACACTCACTGCCGTTATCGGTCGCTACAACAACATTCGTAAGTACTTTGTCAGTGAACTCGACGACATGACGCTAACGCTTTCATCGATGGGTACCACAGTGTAGTTACCTCTTGTAAGAAAGTAACCTTTGTGTTTCGCGCACTTAAAAATATACGGCGCCATAATAAAATGGCTACCCCCGAACCAAGTGCTAATGTATTGGCATGCCGAGCTTACCGACAACGTCAGCGGCAAGTGGTAAAACAAGCTTCGGAACCTCGCCAACCTCTTCGAACGGAATTAGACATCATTAACTTAGAGGCAGAAGTTAAACAGTTACGAGAGTGGTCTATCAATCAAGCGGAAATTACCGACTCACTACGTAGGGACTTAGCGAAACTCATCCAAGCATCCGTCGATAACGTAGATAGCATTCGCGCTGAAATGGCCACTGAACGACAGCTTCACAAGCTCGGTGTTCAAATGACTGGTGTGGTGAACACTATGAAAACCAACCTTGAGAGTTTGACTGACGAGGTACGTTCACTTGTTGTTTCAAGAGCTGAACCTCTGCCGAAAGCTGAGCATTGACAACCTTAACCTCACCCAGAAAAGTATAGGCGTTGTCTAAATCGGTATTAAACTTCGCAATCGTCTCTTTCTGTTCACGGTTCTCAGCTTTAAGAGCCCTGACTTCTCCTCTTACGTCTTCGAGTTCTCGTTGAAGAAGGTTCTTCAGCCTACTGACAGTCTTTTCTAGTTCGGCTATACTACCCTTAAATCCTACGGAGAAGATTGATAGGGTATCCTCTTCTTCGATCTCTGACATCCTTTAGTACTAAAGGATTAATTTTTAAATGTCGGTATGTCGCCATAAGTGGCGACATACCGACATTTCCCCTGAAACGTTAGGGTGCGACATAGTCGCCATAAGTGGCGACATACCGACATTTCCCCTGAAAGGTTAGGGTAGCGACATATGTCGCCATCTCACATTACACCTGGTACCAGGTGTAATTACTACATCTTCCCAATACGCTTGGGTAAAATCCTCTTGCCGAGGTGTAAACTCTTTACTGTAGGAGTCACGATTATCGGAGCTTGTTCTACGACTGGAACCGGAACGACGTCAATTATCACCTTCTCAGGAATCCTCTCACTACCGACGAGAGGTACTTGGTCACTATCTACTTCCAGTAGTTCCGATTCGAGTGGAATTTGCTCGAGAGCTGGAACTACTGGATCCATCGGAGCTACTGTTGATACACTCTCGTTAAGTACTTCTAACTCCTGAGTAGGCTTCGGCAGTTCGAAGCCGTCACTTGGTTGAGGATTGGTAATAGGTACAGTACCTACAGTAATAACTTCTGGTGGTACTGAAGCAGCTTCGCTACCAACTTCGATAGTATTCGACGCTGGAATTGCCTCTAACTCCTGAGTGGTTGGTATCATTTCTTTAGTATGAATTTTAGCTACTCGGAGCTGTACGTCTCGAACTTCTTCAACGACGGTAGCCATCTCGCGTTTCAGGGTCGGAAGATCCTCCACCTGTTCAACGAGCTTGTTCAAACTGGTAGCCATTGTCTTGACTCGAAGCGAGGAATCCTGTTGTAATACGATCAACTGCTCGCAAGTTTTCGCGGTCTCGGAGACTACAGGGTGTTTCCCCACGGCGTCTAGAGAACATTTTCCTTTGATTGTTACCGCTTGTAACGCTATAGTAGAGCTTAACTCTCGGATCTTCTCTTCCAGAGGTACTATGGCGGAAGAGAAGATCCTTCTACTTTGCTCGGCTTCTGAAAGCTGGAAAGCTAGGGCTTGCCTAGCACTTTTCTCTTCATCCAGGGCGGTAGTAAGATTGAGAATGGCAGTATTCATCACCGACAATTCTCTTCGAATGGTACTCACCTCTTCTTGTATGAGGGGTTCGAAGACGTTGAGTCGCTCGAGTACTTGTTGGTACTCGCTCTTCGAAGAGAGCTGTCGGTGACTAGTATCCTCTAATCGCGAGAAGTTAGTATGGATACTTGTAATTTCTCGCCGTACTTCTTCGAGTGGTTGAAGGACATCCACTTGGTTACCGATGTAAACTTCGAGGTCGGTAATTCTCGACTCCGCTTCACTAGTTCGAGTTTCTAGTTGGGTGATTGTCATCGCTGCTAGTTCTTGTTGGTATTGCCCCGAGACACCATTCTTTACTTGCGAGAGTAATAATCGTTGCTTCTCGCGGTACTTCCGAAGAGATTCGACTTGAGCGTTCTTACGTTCTTCATCGGTGGAATGGCGGACGTACGAACGAGGAAGCATCGTTCTTTACTATAGCGAAACATTTCACTTTAAAGTGAAATATTGTGATAGTCACGTATGGTACCGATGAGAAAATTATCGACACCATCCCTGCCACCAACTCACCATTGGTACCTGTGACTCTGTAACTTTACATCTCATCGAGATGTAAAACGGAGAGCTGTCTTCGTTATAAAGCAGAACTGTAGTTGTTTCTACAGTTCTCAGGGTTCTCAGGGTTCTCATCTAACTAGTCGTAGTAAGAGGTTTTTGAAACACCAAGATTTTCAACTACCTACTCCTCTGGTACCCCCATTTCAGTACGGGCGACTCTGAAATTCCAACTACCGTTCTAAAAAATCGATTTCTGTACTCCTAAAGGATGAAACTTGACGACTTGCCATGGATCTCAAGTCGACACAGAAAGAAGGTTCCTGCGACTCGCTGCTTCTTGTACTGTCGGTCGTCCACTGATCGACAAGAAGCCTCCTGTCGTGATCAAGAAGAGATGCTTCGCAAGTTTTGCGCGGCTCAAACCGACGCAGAAGTCGAAATTATGGAACCAGTGTACCACGATGAGAATGTGAGCGGGTCGCTGGATCCTATCAAGCGACAAGGTTTTCAAGCTATGATACAGCGAGTAGCTCAGGGCACCGCGAGTATTATTTTGTGTACCAAACTTGACCGCTTTACCCGCATTGCCTCCACCTGGGATGTCTACACCACTGCCTTAGCTGCGAAAGGCGTGACGCTCGAATGTTTGGAACTCTTAAAATTTAAGGGGATGGATCGATTGTCGAAGGCGATGGTCACGGGTCAGGTGAAGCAAATGTGTGAAGTTGAACGGATCATGATTAGCGAACGAACTAAAGCCGCGTTGGATCAGAAACGGGCGAGAGGGGAGGTTTTCGGTAAACCCCCCTACGGTTGGAAAGCCGTAAGCACCAACAAGCCTGTTCCCAAGGGAAAGCGGGCTATTCGAGATTTAGTACCAGACGAAGGGGAGCAAGCCACTCTCGTCAGAATTCATGACTTATACGAGACGGATCAAGAGAGTGGGATTCAGGGCGTACGGAGACAACTCGAGTCTCAAGCCATTCCGACCCGAAATGGTCACTGTCGATGGTCATACGCTACGATCAAAGCTATTCTCGAACGAGGCCTCGAGTACGATCCAACCGTCGCGAGTGTTCAGAAGGAAGAGAGTACACTGTTCGGAGGAACATGAGTACTTTCGAAAGTGGGACGCTACTATTACTCTACCAGGTAGAGTAAATACGTTCGAATTTAGAAAATGAAGTAAGAGTGACGACCCGGAAAAAGAGAGTTATTCCTGCTTACAGGAGTAGGGTAAGAAAGCATTTGACCCTGACGCAGCTACACTAACAGCGGTCTGATTCCCTCACCTCAACTATTGGCCCTTGTACTCTCAAGAACGTTAACAGTTAAGAGAGTAAGAGAACTACTTCCTAGGAATAGTAGTTCTCGTATCTCCTCTGTCATTTTTTGGTATGTACCGTATGTCATGATATCTAAGGATATACTTGTAGTAGTGGGTGTTTTACTTCTGCTTAAGAAGTAAAGTTATTTCTTAGCGACAGAAAGTGTGAGAGATAGAAGAAGAGGAGTTGAGGGAGTGGTAGCGTCTACTCCTCTTCTTCTCTATCACTCTAACAGAGGACTAGCGTCCTACCTCTTCAAATTCACTAAGGAAAAAATTGATAATTTTTTCCTTCCTTCGCACTCATGAGTAGCTTCTACGAGATGACTTCTCTCTTGGAATTTTCGCGCCGGGGAAATCAGATTGCGCCTGTGACACCGACTCTGCAGAAGCAGTACTACCACATCACCGCCAAGGGATCGCTGCACGGTTCTGGCATCAACGTATGCGAGCCGATCGCCAGCTGCACGGACATCGTTGAGATTACGGACTGCGTAACCGACGGCACTGCGGATCTGGCAGTGCTGACTCGTGATGGCGAGTTGCGACTGGCTTCAAATAACCGACTTCTCTTCTCCGGCGTTGCTACCTTGGAAGGTAGCAACGCGAATAGCTACGTGATCCGTTTCCAGGATGGTCGACGCTTGGATCGTTGCGGAATGAAGGAATACGCAACGCTGTTCACGCGAGTCATGGCTGAGACCGCGGATGTCGATTACTGGACGGTAGGGAGCCAAGAGCTGGCAGGATATGTCAGGAACGGAACTGCGGTACTCGTGTTCAATGGGGATATTGACGACATTCCGACGATCCATCCTCTGGTCTCGGTAGTACCTAACTCAAGCTTCTCGCATGGGGGATGCCTGTTCCAACTCACCGTTCCGGGTACTGACTATATGTGGTGTAGTCAGACTAGCGATCAGGCGATCTACTTCTATCGCAAGGATGGTGTGGTAGTGGTGATTCACGCCGAGAGCTTCATCTACTCTTCCCTGGAGAGACTAAACAGCATCCCGCATGAGGTACTGAAGGCTCCTGCAGCCATTGTGCAGGTGTATGGGATTCAGTCAGAGACACGTGTGGAGTGGCATCTGGCGCTACTGGCCGATGGAAGTTTGTGGGATTCGCGAACCCCAGCGCAGACGCAACAACTGGCCAGTCGAGTGGTAGCGTTGCGAGTGGTAAAGCAAGAGGGTTTGGCTCGTACAGTAGGAGCCCAAGCGTCGGGTACGGAACTGGACGAGAACTACTATCTGGCGCTATTGGAGACTGGTGAGATGGTGGGACCGGTTGTGGTGTAAATTACTTCTCTGCAGAGAAGTAATTCAGCTTGACTTTGCGTTGCTCAGTGACCACCTCTTCAAAATGTTGAGCGGTAAGGATACCCTCTACTTAAGAGCCTTGTTCGGTGAAGCGGTTGAAGTCGACAACCCTCAGTAGAACGGAATAAGTGAAAAATGGAAAGTCTCCCTGAGTTGGTAGTTAGACTTTCTTTTCCGACTGTAATTCCCTGGTTACTGTCCTTCTTTTGTGAACTAGATTTATTTGCGGAGGTGGTGTTAGGTTCGGAGAGTACCGAGAATAGAAATCTATTCTAGAAACCGACCCTGACTTCTAGAGTCGGTACTCGCGATTTTACCCTAGTGACCCTAGAGCCAAGAAAATCGGCTACTTTTGTGTCCGCGGCTCCGCTAGAGCAAATTAAGGGGGTCTTTACTACGAAGACGAATATGAAAAGTCAAGACTCTACTAGTGTAGGTTTGTTAAGAGTA
>MWWF01000304.1_pt1 | contig 10202 bp, 7 predicted proteins | sample 1047351 | NCBI WGS metagenome assembly MWWF01 (sample SAMN06349970, study PRJNA376086) | soil metagenome | isolation source: MGM-3 sample Antarctic (ecotone) soil | place: Antarctica
CTGGTCGTATGCCCGGCCACATGAATGTATTGCTTGCAGAAGCCGATGTGAGTTATGAAAAATTGCAGGAAATGGAAGATGCAAATACGGAGTTTCCCACAACTGATGTTGTATTGATATTGGGTGCAAATGATGTGGTGAATCCTGCAGCTAAAACAGATCCTTCTTCGCCCATTTATGGTATGCCAATTTTGGATGTTGAATTGGCCAAAACAGTGATCGTTAACAAGCGAAGCATGAAACCTGGTTACGCAGGCATTGAAAATGATCTTTTCTTTCAACCAAAAACTTCTATGCTGTTTGGCGATGCAAAAAAAGTGTTGCAGGATTTGATTGGAGAGATAAAGGATTTGTAGGGGTTTAATTATAGCCTAAAAAGCGAATATTTGAAATTATAGCCTGTTTAGACTATAATGATCTTTCCAAAATAAAAAGTTGGATACTTTATCATTTACTTTCCTTTAATTTTAAAGACATAACAACTTCACCATGAAATATATTTTTTTCTTAGCGCTGTGTTTTTCTTTTTATGCATCCAATGCCCAGCAAAAGCTTATTGGATTTAGCGATGCCAATTCAACCAAACAAATTGATTGGGAAAAACAGTATGATGCACAAATGAATCCTCAAAACCTTGATACCTGGATGAAATTTCTTTCTTCGCATCCGCACCATGTTGGTTCACCGCAAGGCAAACTGAATGCAGATTACATGGTGAACCTTTTTAAGCAATGGGGTTATCAAACAGAAATAAGCACTTACTATGTTTTGTTTCCAACACCAAAAACAAGAGTACTTGAATTGTTGGGTGCAAAACCTTATAAAGCAAAATTGGAAGAACCAACATTGGCAGCCGACAAAACATCAGGACAAAAATCAGAGCAGCTTCCCAGCTACAATGCTTATTCAGCAGATGGTGATGTTACAGCGGAATTAGTGTTTGTCAATCGTGGCATTCCTGCTGATTACGAAGAATTGGAAAAAATGGGCGTGAGTGTAAAAGGAAAAATTGTGATTGCAAAATATGGCGGATCATGGAGAGGAATAAAACCAAAAGTGGCGTATGAACATGGCGCTGTTGGATGCATTATTTATTCAGATCCTGCAGACGATGGTTATTCGCAGGGAGATGTGTATCCGGAAGGAGCATTTCGTCCCGCAGCTGGTGTGCAAAGAGGTTCTGTTATGGACATGCCTGTTTATCCAGGCGATCCGTTGACACCTGACATTGGTGCGACAAAAGATGCAAAACGATTGGATAGAAAAGATGCAATTACCATTATGAAAATTCCGGTGTTGCCAATTTCTTACGAAGATGCTTTGCCTTTGTTGCAATCATTAAAAGGACAAGTTGCTCCGGCAGCATGGAGAGGTGGTTTGCCAATTACTTATCATGTTGGTCCAAGCACAGATAAAATTCATTTGAAACTTGAATTTAACTGGGATATAAAACCGGTGAATAATGTAATTGCAAAAATGAAGGGCAGCGAATTTCCGGATCAATGGGTTATTCGTGGCAATCATCATGATGGCTGGGTAAATGGCGCCGAAGATCCTTTGAGCGGAATGGTTGCCGAACTGGAAGAAGCAAGAGCTATTGGAGAATTGGTTAAGAAAGGTTATCGTCCAAAACGCACTATTGTTTTTTGCGCATGGGATGGCGAAGAACCTTCATTGCTTGGTTCAACAGAATGGGCAGAAGATCATCAGCAGGAATTAAAACAAAAAGCAGTAGCGTATATAAACACCGATGGAAGCGGACGCGGTTTCATTGGCGCTGCTGGTTCGCATACACTGGAGCCTTTCTTCAACCAAATAATGGATGATGTGATAGATCCGCAAACCGGTGTTTCCATAAAAGAACGTCGCTATGCCAAATCATTGATTGATGCAGATAAAGCAGGCCGTGCAAAAATTGGAGATAACAAATATTACAAAATTGCAGCCTTGGGTGCAGGTTCCGACTGGTCTGGATTTCTTCAACATATTGGTATTGCTTCTATGAATTTAGGTTTTGGCGGAGAAGACGATGCCGGTGTTTATCATTCCATTTATGACTCTTACGATCACTATACCAAGTATGGCGATCCCGGTTTTCAATATGGAATTGCTTTATCAAAAACTGCGGGACGTATTACTATGCGTTTGGCAAATGCAGATGCACTGCCGTTTGATTTTAATGCTTTTTACAAAACACTTTCCGAATATGCCACAGAAGTAAAAACATTGGCAGATAATGCAAGAACAGAAACAGAGATGGAAAATAAAATGATCAAAGAAGGCTTGTACAACTTAGCAAAAGATCCAAAGAAAACTTACCTGACATCTGCAACAAAAGAACCTGTTCCTTATTTAAATTTCAGCGACCTTGATAACACATTGATGCAATTAAAAACTTCGGCGGAAGAATTTCAAAAAGTTTATGGCAACGCTACAAAATTGCCGGTTGAAAAACTTAACCAGTTGAACGAAGTTTTATACAAAGCAGAAAGAAATTTGATTTCTGCAAGCGGCTTGCCACGCAGGCCCTGGTACAAACATGAAATTTATGCTCCTGGATTTTATACAGGCTATGGTGTAAAAACTTTACCTGCCATTCGTGAAGCAATTGAGCAGCGTAATTGGAAAGAAGCACAATCGAGCATCATCATTGTTTCGGAAATTATCCAGGCGTATAATAAAGAAGTTCAGCAGGCAATTACTTTATTAGGTAAGCTTACTTTTTAAATAGTTAGCAATTGAGTTGTGTGATTTAATTTTTTGAACCAGGCGGCATTGCTACTATTAAACTTTTGTTGCGTCGCACTCTTCTACTGCAATAATTCTATTGAACAATTTCACGCTGAGACGCAGAGTACCCAGAGAAAAAATCTCAGCGATCTCCGCGTCTCAGCGTGAAATTCTAATCACAACTTATTAAATGTCGCTGCTTCAATAGTTCATCATCTCATTTACCTTTGATCAATTTATTCAATCAAAGATTTTTTATTTGTGGCTGAATTACCAGGAGCATTTTTAAATTCACTAAAAAACGTTGAAGGATTCAACAGGGAAGCATTTGAAAAAGTGCATCAAATGGATGAACAGATTACTTCCATCAGGACAAATCCTGCAAAGTCTATTGATGAAGAAATAAAATTTCCTTTTGAAACAGAATCTTCAGTTCCGTGGAGCATTCACGGACATTATTTAAAAAAACGTCCGTCATTTACATTTGATCCTCTTTTTCATGCAGGCTTGTATTATGTGCAGGAAGCATCAAGCATGTTTTTAGAACAGGCATTTCGTCAATTGGTAAATGCAGAAGAGCCAATAAAGGTTTTGGATCTCTGTGCTGCTCCTGGTGGAAAATCAACACACATTCAATCATTAATTTCAGCCGATAGTTTGTTAGTGAGCAATGAAGTGATCAAAAGCCGCAGCAATGTTTTGGTTGATAACATTATTAAATGGGGAGCAAAAAATATATTGGCAACAAATAATGATCCCGCTGCTTTTCAAAAACTCGAAGGCTTTTTTGATGTGATGGTTGTGGATGCACCTTGCAGCGGAAGCGGCTTGTTTAGAAAAGATGAAAATGCAATTGATGAATGGAGTCTGAATAATGTGCAGCTATGCAGTCATCGACAGCAACGCATTTTAGCTAATGCCTTGCCTGCGTTAAAGGAAAATGGAATGCTGATTTATTCTACCTGTTCCTATTCAAAAGAAGAAGATGAAGACATTGCAGATTGGCTTGTGGAAGAAATGGAAATGGAAAATATTGAATTGAAAATTGATGATAATTGGAATATTGTAAAAACATTTTCAGCTAAAATCTCCGCTGTTGGTTATCGTTTTTATCCAGACAAATTAAAAGGCGAAGGTTTGTTCATGGCTTGTTTTAAAAAGAACGTCGAAACAAGAGAACCAAAAATTCGTCCTGCTAAAATTGAAAAAGTTACAGCAAAAGAGAGAGCCATCATAGAACCGTGTTTGAAAGAAAAGAATCTTGAATTGTTGAAAGAGAAGGAACAGTTTTTTATTTTGCCATCTTCTCATGTCAATGATTATTCAGTTTTAAGATCAGTATTAAATGTTCAATATCGGGGTGTTGGAATAGGGCAGGTAATGAATGAAAGGTTAGTGCCTGACCATTCATTGGCATTGAGCACAATTGTTTCAGATGAAATTCCGGTGAATGATCTTTCCTACGATCAATCAATAAAATATCTGCAAAGACAGGACATGAATTTTAACAGTTCTGGAAAAGGATGGCAATTGATTCGCTATAAAAGCCAGAACTTAGGGTGGATCAATGTATTGCCCAATCGCATTAATAATTATTATCCAAAAGAATTGAGGATTTTAAAACAAGTGAACGATTCCTCTTTTGAAAAATAATGATCATATTTGTAAGGCTAACCATTTGCATTGATAAATCCTTCTGCATAATTGTAGAAAACAAAATATATCCAAATGAAAAAATCTCTTTTGCTCGCCGCCATTTTCTTTTTCTCCATTTCCATTTTTGCACAAGCGCAATTATTGGTTCAGCATAATGACAAAGGATTATTTCTAAATCACAAAGTTGCTGCTAAGGAAAGTTTTTACTCTATTGGCCGTTTGTATAACATTGCTCCAAAAGATATTGCAGAATTGAATGGTTTAGATATGAATCATGGATTGACGATTGGACAGGCCATTAAAATTCCATTGAATGGAACTAATTTTTCTCAGACATCAAATAATGGCAAGCCGATTTATTATGTTGTTGGTCAAAAAGAAGGTTTATACAGGGTAAGTCAGAATAATAATAATGTGCTGATGGCTGATCTTCGTAAATGGAATAAGCTGACAAAGGATAATATTTCTACAGGGCAAAAACTGATCATTGGATATTTAGTTTCCGCTGAAGCAAATAATATTGTTCAAAAAAATGAAGAGCCTGAGATCAAAAAAACTAAACCTGTTGAAGAACCAAAAAAAGAAGAGATCGTAAAAAAAGATCCACCGGTTGTGAAGAAAGAAGAAGTGATAATGAAGGAAGAGAAAAAGATTGATCCTCCAATAAAAAATACAGAGGTTGCAGTTTCTGATGGCAAGGGTGGTTATTTTAAATCGCAATACGACGCACAATTAAAAACACAAGCTGCAAAAGTTGATGAAACAGCATCAGCGGGAATTTTTAAAACAGCAAGCGGCTGGCAGGATGCAAAGTATTATGCACTGATGGACAATGTAGAACCCGGAACAATCATCAAGATCATTAACCCTACAAACAGCAAATCTATTTATGCAAAAGTATTGGGAGAGATGAGTGGCATTCGCCAAAATGTGGGTTATGATGTCCGCATCAGCAATGCCGCAGCTTCTGCATTGGAAGTAAGTGATACAAATAAATTTATTGTGAAGGTGAATTATTGAAAATGATAACCTCTTAAAAAATCTTCAATATTCATTCTTTTTTTTCCTTCCAACTGCAATTCTTTTACAGAAATATATCCATCATTGCAGGCGAGTTTTAAATAAGTTTTTTTATCTGTTTCAAATTCTCCGGGTGCAATGGAAGGTTGAACATACTCTTTTTCACTTCTGTATATCTTCAACATTTTATTATCCAAGTATGTGAAAGCACTGGGAAAAGGAGAAAGTCCACGAATTAGATTGTGAACTTCATTTACAGTTCTGCTCCAGTCTATTTTACAGGTTTCTGTAAATATTTTTGGTGCATGTTTTAGGATTTTAGATTGCAGATTGACGATTTCGTATTGAGACGTTTCGTTTAGGCTTTGATCAGCTAATCCTTCTATTGTTTTTACTAAAACTGCTGCGCCAATCTCTTTCATTTTATCATGCAATTCTCCTGCTGTTTCATTTTCACCAATTAAAATTTTTTCCTGTAATAAAATATCGCCGGTATCAATTTCATGTTTCAGTTTGAATGTGGTAACACCTGTTTCTTTTTCTCCATTAATGATAGCCCAATTAATTGGCGCTGCGCCGCGATACTGCGGAAGTAAAGAACCATGAACGTTGATTGTTCCCATTGGTGGCGTGTTCCAAACTGCTTCCGGCAACATGCGAAAAGCAACTACAATTTGCAGGGTTGCATTCAAAGATTTTAGTTCTTCTAAAAACTTTGGGTCTTTTAATTTTTGAGGCTGAAGAATCTTTAATTTATTTTCCACTGCAAATTTTTTTACAGCGCTTTCCTGCATTTTCATTCCACGGCCTGCAGGTTTATCGGGAGCAGTGATGACACCAACAATATTACAACCTGCATTCACTAAAGCACTTAATGAAGCAACAGCAAAATCAGGTGTGCCCATAAATACGATTCTGATTGGTGATTGCAGATTGTCGATTGCAGATTGTTGGTTCATAAACCCGCAATCTAAAATCTAAAATCTAAAATCTAAAATCTTAGTTGAAATCAGCGTACAACAAATACTTCTTCCTTATAACTTTAAACTCACTCAATTTAGGTTCCCAGCTTTTACGAATATCTTTTTCAGAAACACCAGTTTTTATTTGTTGCATTAACGTAGAATTTCCTGCCAATTTATTGAAGAAGGATAAATCCATATCTCCTGATTTTGGTTTAATAAAAAAATTCTCCTTATCAGAAAATAATTTATAGGCTTTCAATAAATATTTGAGTTGAATTTTATCACCAACGTTTTTTAAAACCTGCTCTTTTGTTCCGCTGATGTTCCAACCAAAGCAAAGCTGGTCTTTTAATTTCGGTTCTTTGGCTCCTTCCCGTGATGTAGGTGTGAACTTGTATAAATTTTTGGGTAATGAAGGATGTCCAAAAATTTGAAAAGGCTTATGAGTGCCGCGGCCTTCACTCAAAACTGTTCCTTCAAAATAGCAAGTGGAAGGATACCAATAAACAGATTGAATTTCGGGAAGGTTAGGAGAAGGTTTTATCGGCAAAACGTATTTGCTTTTATGTGTGTAGTTACCATTTTTAATTACAATAAAATGAAATGGTGTGTCGGCAGAATTTTGTGCAGTTTTATAATAATCATGTCGTTCATTTGCTTTTTGAGAAAGCCATCTTTCTCCCCCAAGCATCATGGCATATTCGCCAATTGTCATTCCATAAACAACAGGCACCGGTTGCATGCCTACAAAAGATTTAAACTTTGTTTCCAGTACAGGGCCATCAACATAAAATCCATTTGGATTAGGACGGTCTAAAATCATTAATGGCTTGCCATATTCAAAAGCTGCATTCATAAATTCTTCTAATGAAGAAATGAATGTGTAAAAACGAACGCCAACATCCTGTATGTCGAAGATGAGAATGTCCACATCTTTTAAATCATCCAAAGAAGGACGATGCTTATTGCCATATAAAGAAATCACAGGAATTCCTGTCTTTTCATCAACATAATTACCCAGCTTTTCACCAGCATCTGCTGTGCCACGAAACCCATGTTCAGGTCCAAAAATAACGGTGATATCAACTCCTGATTTTTTTAAAGTATCAACAAGATGCACATTTCCAACCATTGAAGTTTGGTTAGCAAAAATTCCGATTCTTTTTCCTTTTAACAGCGGCACATATACATTCATCCTTTCAGCTCCTGCCAATATTTGTTGTGAACTTTTGATAGGTGGATTCTGTGCCAATGATACTAAACTTATATAGTTTAATACAAGGAAGAGTTTGTATTTCATCTTTCAAATTTGATGAAAAATAGCGAACCGAAAAGTGAAAGATTAGTAACTTGCACACCTTTGTGCCTTCGAACATCTTGCTCTGTTGCCGCACCTGGTTATACAGTACAAGAGTCCACCTTTGGCGGAAGGGACGATAAATAGAATTAATTAGTTGACTAAAAAAACTTAACCATGCAACAAGTACAAAGCGGAGATAAAGTCCGTGTAAATTATGATGGCAAATTACGCAGCGGCGAAACTTTTGACTCTTCCAAAGGCCGTGAACCACTTGAGTTTACCGTTGGAACGGGACAAGTGATAAAAGGTTTTGATGATGGCGTATTGGGAATGAAACCAGGTGACAAAAAAACTGTGGAGATTCCGGTTGATCATGCCTACGGAGAAAAAAATGAAGACATGATCATCGAGTTTCCAAAAACTCAGTTCCCGGAAGATATGAATCCTGAAGTTGGGCAGCAATTGATGATGAGCAATGGCTCGGGGCAATCTTTTCCGGTTGTAATAAAAGAAGTAAAAGAAGAAACTGTGATCTTAGATGCCAATCATCATTTGGCTGGACAGGAGTTAATTTTTGATATTGAGTTGGTGGAAATTGTTCCTGTGTCAAGAATTATTATGCCATAGACCTCACCCTAACCCCCTCTCCATCGGAGACTTTTTTCCCCCTCTACATCTTCGATGGAGAAGGTCGGAGTGAGGTTCCTCTTCTTAACCACCATCCCAACCACAAGCCTGTTAACCCCCAACTTACAATAGCATCTATAAACGAAGCCCAGATGTCAAATGTTTTATACCAGATATGTCCTGTGTAAGGCCCATTGAAAAATACGATCAAACCAACTACTAAAGCACTCAATACAACTGTACTGAAAGCGGTTGCATTCATTTTTCTGACAAGCCAGCAGAAAAGTAATAAAATAACAATATTCACTAAAAAGCCACGCACCATATTCATGATCATATCATTGGTAGTGCTTTCATTTTTGCTATGGTATTGCAAGGAAGCCCAGGGTTTGCCATTTGATTCTTTCATCAGTTTTTCATGGTCATCCATAGTTGCTCCCTCGGGCATGTTCGGCATTATATAGCCGCCTTCTTTTAAGTTTAAGCCATTTAAATATGTCATGATTTCTCCTTGCTTTTCTGTATAGTCTTGTGCAGGTTTGTGAAAATTAATGGCGCCGAAAGAAAGAAACTGCCAGATGAAAATAATAAGTGCGCCAACGATCGATCCGATAATTACTTTTTTCATTAGATGAAGTTTTGGCTAATGTCAAGTTAGGAAAAAAGTACGAAGTACAAAGTGATTTTGGGATTTTCGGATTTTGAGATTTTGAGATTTCATTTACTTTTTGACATATCCCAATATCCCGAAATCACTAAATCTCAAAATGAAAAAAGATAGAGATGTCATGCTCTATACTTCGTACTTCGTACTTTTGAAGATGTTTCAAAATTATCAGTTTACAGCAATAGAACGTTTCATGCGATATGTACAAGTGGATACACAAAGTGATCCGCTTTCTAATTCACATCCAACAACTGAAAAGCAAAAAAACCTTTCCAAAATTTTAGTTGATGAATTAAAAACTATTGGAATTGAAGATGCACACACGGACGAATACGGCTATGTGTATGCTACAATTATTTCTAATTCCGGCAAGCAGGTTCCGGTAATTTGTTTTTGTGCACATGTGGATACTGCACCCGATGCAAGTGGCACCGGCGTAAAACCTTTAGTTCATAAAAATTATAACGGGCAGGATATTGTAATGCCTGATGATAATAAGTTGGTGCTTCGGAAATCTGACTTTCCCTATATGGAAAAATTAATGGGACATGACATCATCACTGCAAGTGGAACAACATTATTAGGTTCCGATGACAAAGCCGGCGTTGCTGAAATAATGGATGCTGCCAATTTTTTTATGAAAAATCCGCAAGTAAAACATGGCACTATAAAAATTCTTTTTACACCTGATGAAGAAGTGGGAAAGGGAACGGCGAAAGTAGATCTGCAAAAACTCGGCGCCGACTTTGGCTATACTTTAGATGGTGGTGAAGCCGGTTCATTAGAAGATGAAACTTTCAGTGCAGATGGCGTGCAATTAATTATCAATGGTGTTATTACACATCCCGGTTATGCAAAAGGTAAAATGATAAATGCTTTGAAGATTGCCGGAGATGTATTGGCTTCTTTGCCCCGTGCAGAATTATCTCCCGAAACAACAGATGGCAAGCAAGGTTTTATTCATCCCGTTCGTGTTGATGGCATTGCAGAAAAAGCGACGATAGATTTTATAATTCGTGATTTTGTAACAGAAGGTTTAAAGAAGAAAGAAGATTTTTTATTGAGTCTTGTAGAAATTGTGATGGAAAATTATCCAGCCGCAAGCTTCGAGTTTAATGTAAGCGAACAATATAGAAACATGAAAGAAATACTTGACCAGCATCTGCAGGTTGTAGATCATTCTAAAGAAGCCATCAAGCGTTCGGGGTTACAATTAAAAATGGAAAGCATTCGCGGT
>MWWF01000305.1_pt1 | contig 10186 bp, 11 predicted proteins | sample 1047351 | NCBI WGS metagenome assembly MWWF01 (sample SAMN06349970, study PRJNA376086) | soil metagenome | isolation source: MGM-3 sample Antarctic (ecotone) soil | place: Antarctica
AAGTTTCCTTACCGGGCACGCCGAATAGCATACGAAAAGTACAAGAGCCCCGCCCTGGCGCATTGGCCTCAACCTAAGAAAGACTTAATCATCCAGAAACGCTTATCGGGCAACGGTTTGAAGCGAAAAATAACCTGTAAAAAATAATAAATTATGAATTAAAAAATCGTACGCTGTCTACCCGCAGCCGTTCCCCCGCATTCATTACATAAATAACCGGGTTAGTCGTGCGCTTGTCCAATTGAAATCTAAAGGGGATGATGTTGCCATCTTTCCTAAACAGTTTTGCCCTAAAAGTTTGAAAATGCGATTTTCTGCCCTGCGCAGAAACAAGTTGTACGGAAAAGGTGAAAAGAAGAAACGAGATAATGATGCGCATGGATTAAGTAAAGAGGTGATTAAATGATGAACTTATATCTAATTATGATCTACAAATTAACGTCGTTGTTGTTGGATTCTTTTTGGGTTACGGGCAGTAGAAAATCTATTTAACATTGTCCCCGCCAGGGCGCATAAGCGTCAACTTAAGGTGTTTTTTTGGAACCAACATTTGTTTTTCAATGGTACATCCTTGTGTCACTCCCGTGTACCGCATCTTTTTATGGGAGCTTTTTCCTCACGATTTTTTAATTCATAATTATTCGCTTCAAACCGTTGCCCGATAAGCGTTTCTGGATGATTAAGTCTTTCTTAGGTTGAGGCCAATGCGCCAGGGCGGGGCTCTTGTACTTTTCGTATGCTATTCGGCGTGCCCGGTAAGGAAACTTCAGACGTGAAAGTGAAACGTCAAACCGGAACCTCAAACGTCAAACGTGAACCGTGACATGTTAGAATTGAACAGGCAAAAGTCAAAAATGAAGCCGAACATTAATCATCAGACCTATTTGTGCTAACAGTGTTCAATTGCTCATTCTGTGGTAGTGCTTGTAAAACCCTTGGCGCTTCTTCGTGCCTTTGCGGCTTCGCGGCCACCTTTAGCTTCTGCTTTTTCCGCACAGGCTTTTCCTTATTATACAAGTGTGCCGCCTTGGCGGGAACGATGCCACTTTAAACTTCTACCGCCTGGTCCATAAAACTCCCTCATTTCCTGATGGTAAAATGTAGCTTTTAAGATGGGGCTATATATACCTAAATAGAAAAAAACGCAACGGCAGGTTTAACTTTGTGGCCATGCGTAAGTTAAGTATGGAAGAACTGGGCCGCAAATCGGTGAGTGAATTCAAGGAAGCTAAAAAAAACCCGGTGATTGTAGTTCTCGACAATATTCGCAGTATGCATAATGTAGGCAGCGTGTTTAGAACAGCAGATGCCTTTTTATTAGAAGCTGTATTGTTGTGTGGTTATACCCCACAACCTCCCCATCGCGATATACAAAAAACGGCCCTGGGCGCTACCGAAACCGTAGACTGGATTGCTTACCCAACAGCTTTGGATGCGGTGAAGGCCTTACAACAAAATGGGTACAAGGTGTATGGGGTGGAGCAAACAGTAGACAGTATTCCGTTGCAGCAATTTACCCTGCCCGCCAACCAAAAAATTGCCGTAGTATTTGGCAACGAAGTGGAGGGAGTCAGCGCCGATGTATTGCAGCAGGTAGAAGGTAGTATTGAAATTCCGCAGCTTGGCATGAAACACTCACTTAATATATCGGTAGCTGCAGGCATTGTATTGTGGGAAGTAGTACGTGGCGGTATGATAAAGAATAGGGAAGGCAGTGCTATGGAATAACAGTTAAAGTAGCCAGGTAAACGACCGTGGCCCTGTGCATGAAACAAGAAATAAGGTTGATAATGGAAAAACCGGGACCAACGTGGGAATTTGTTTATACTTGATTTAAGCATGAGCACCGCTACCCGCCGGGCAGATTAGGAAGCGCAATTACACAACATAAATTATATATAATGCCGGACTTTATTAGAGTAACAGAACAGGATTCAAATTACCGCCACCTGGATAAAATGTCGATGAACGAGATCTTGGTCAACATCAACAGGGAAGATAAAACGGTGCCGCTTGCTGTAGAGAAAGCTATTCCGCAGATAGAAAAGTTAGCTGCCGCCATTACCGATCGTATGCTTGCCGGTGGACGGCTGTTTTATTTAGGGGCAGGTACCAGTGGTAGACTTGCAATTGTAGATGCGAGTGAGTGTCCGCCCACCTATGGAGTGCCCTACGGGCTGGTAATAGGGTTAATTGCCGGTGGCGAAAAGGCCATTACGCAGGCGGTAGAGTTTGCTGAAGATAGTATGGAGGATGGATGGAAAGACCTGGACAAACATTTTGCAAGCGAAAAAGATGTTGTGGTAGGCCTTGCGGCAAGTGGCACCACGCCTTACGTCATTGGCGCATTAACGGAATGTCGTAAAAGAGGCATTACAACCGGATGCATTGTTTGTAACGCCGGTTCACCGGTGGCTGCTGTTTCTGACTGCCCTGTGGAAGTGGTGGTAGGGCCGGAGTTTGTAACCGGCAGCACTCGTATGAAAAGTGGCACAGCGCAAAAACTTGTGCTCAATATGCTTTCAACAGCAGTAATGATAAAGCTGGGCAGGGTAGAGGATAATAAAATGGTAAATATGCAGCTAAGCAATGAAAAACTTGTACACCGTGGCGTAGAAATGGTGAGGAAGCAGCTTGGTTTGTCCGATGCGGAGGAGGCAAAAAGGCTACTTCTTTCTTATGGCAGTGTGAAAAAAGCTGTAGCGGCTGTAGCTAAATAAAAAGTAAAAACCGTTTGGTATTCTTCGTAAATTAGAGGTATAAAAATAAGATTATGAAAAGAAGAATTTTACCTGCACTTGCCATTGCGGCTGTTTTACTTTCCCCTAACATTCAGGCCCAAAAAAGCAGGGCTTTTGCTGTAACCAGCGATGCCCGTGGAAGTTTTGCATGGAATACCATACGCGAGATTGATCTTAGCTCGGGTGAGGAGATCAAAACCCTGTATGATAAAACACTACATGCCCAATTTGAAATTGTAGGACAAGACGTAAAAAACACGGTAACTGCCCAGCGCGGAACCACAGGAATGCTACCTATGGCAGAGGGTGTAGCTGCTTCTGCGTATGATGCCAAACACAACCGTTTGTACTACACTACCATGCGCGGTACAGAGTTGCGTTATTTTGACCTGAACAACTCCACTGGTAAAGTAGTGTATAACCAGGCACAGCCCTTGTTTGAGGGCGACCGCTTCAACGAGGCTAATGTAATAACCCGTATGACCTTTGCTTCGGATGGATTTGGCTACGCACTTACCAATGATGGCAAAAACCTTGTGCGTTTTTCCACCGATCAAAAGCCGGTGATAACCAATCTTGGCGAATTGATTGATGGAAAGAAAAATGGCACGTTGAGTGTACATAACCTGTGCAGTAGCTGGGGAGGCGATATGGTAGGCGATGCGTTTGGCAATCTTTACCTGGTAAGCATGCACAACAATGTTTTTAAGATAAATCCACAGAGCCGTATTGCAGACCATATTGGATCAATTAAAGGCCTTCCAACTGGTTTTACCAGCAATGGCATGGCGGTAGACGATAATGGCGAGGTGTTATTGAGCAGCGCCAATATTGTTACCACCTATTACCGTTTAAACATGAGTACTTTAGAAGCACTTCCGTTGAAAAGTGGCGCAGGTGATAAAGTGTATAATGCCTCTGACCTTGCGAGCAGTAATCTTTTGTTCCAAAGCAAAGCCATTCCTGTGTTGGCTACGTCTGAGATAATGGGCAATGAAGAAGTGAGCGTATATCCAAACCCAATTACCAATAAAGTGCTTACCCTTAAATTTGATAAACTTCCTATTGGTAAATACAATCTTACCTTAATGGATGCTTCTGGTAAAAATATATTGGCCCGTACCGTTATAGTAAACGGATATGGGCAGGTAGAGCGGGTTAGTCTGCCATCATCTGCCTCAGGCATGTACATGGTTAAACTGTCTGGAAATAGCAAGAAAATAGTATACAACAACAAGATTGTTGTTCAATAAACTACCTTTCTTTTATTTGCTAAGGGTCGCTAAAAAGCGGCCCTTTTTTTTGCTGATTAATAGATACTTTTTCCTTTGAAGTAGCTGTTGTTAGCATAGTTTTTATAGGTGAGTATGGAAAGGAAAATCGGTACAATTAACTTTGTAACTGGCAAATTCCAGTACCATATTAGCTGCAGAATGAATAACTCAAAGCTGCAAAGCATGGTTATTTATCGGTATCCTTTTTGCGAGTAGAGCAGATGCAATTTTTTAAAAAGACGTTGTGAATAGATGCATGATATAGAACCATATTTCAATTGGCGGCATTTGTATACTGCTGAGGAAGATAAGCGGTCGCCCTTTTTTGGAAGGGTGTATAGCGAATTTGAATTTTCGCAAACAGTTTACAATTACTACATCCATCCTCAATGGGATGAGTTTGGTAGCCGCACCCTGTACATGAAAATATTGTATGTGGACTATGGTGAGCAGTATGCCATAATAGAACTGTTAGGCGAGTGGAACGACGCTATAGAAAATGATATTATGACCCTCAAGCGAGATGTTATTGACGATATGTTCTCCCAACATATTACCAAATTCATTCTCATTGTTGAGAACGTGCTAAATTTTCATAATGGTGATAAAGACTACTACGAAGAATGGTTTGAAGAAGTAACGGACGAAAATGGCTGGATTGTAGCGCTAAATATGCCTGAACAAACCCAGTATGATTTTAAACGGAAAAAGCTGAACTATTTTATAGAATTAATCGACATTCCTACCTGGCGGGTGTTTAAACCGCAGCACCTTTTCGAAAAAATAAATGATGAGATCAGCAAACGCCTGGAGTAGGTATCTTTTACTGGTAAACAATAAATAAGCGTAATTTTTTCCTGATTTAGACCCGAAGCCAAAGGCTTTATACTCAATTTGCTTAGGTTACCACAGTGAAGAAAGAGAACCAGGCCTAATATTTTTTCCTCTCTTTGACCAACGACAAACCTTTAAGATAGAACGATAGATATATTAGCATACATTGAACATCAGCTATATACATGGAAGGGGAACGATTTACACAACTCCATAGTTTTGATTAGCCAGGTGTGTTTGCAAGTACCTGAAAATTGCACTGGCTTGGTTTTTAGACATTCTGTTTTCTGTAAGCACTAGCTACACATGCTCTAATATAGTAGTATAGGGTGCTGTACCAACGGGTAAGTTATCATTTATCTCCCTGTTAAGGAGATAGTTTAAACGAGTACCAACCAAAAATAACGTGTATTCACAATCCGTCTAAAAAAGCTTTTCGCACTCATTTTACCGGGCTCGTCGGTGGCTATTAGCACGGAACTGGTACTATTTCCATTTAATTAAATGATAATAAACTATTCTATGGCTAAACTTACGGTAAAAGGTTTTTGGGGTTTGGTTAAAGGGGCCGGTTCGGGGTTTATGGCAGATAAGGTGACAAAACTCAGCGCAGCCCTTGCGTATTATACTATTTTCTCACTGGGGCCAATGCTTATTGTCATCATTTATCTCTCCAATTTATTTTTTCATCAACAAGCTGCAGAAGGAAGGATATTCGGACAAATCAGGGAATTGGTGGGCGACAAAGCCGCTATGCAAATACAAGAAATTATTACCAATGTATCAGTAAGTGGTAGTAATACACTGGCTGCTGTTATTGGTTTTGTTACACTCTTAATTGCGGCTACTACCGTTTTTGCCGAAATACAGGATTCCATTAATCAAATCTGGAAATTAAGGGTAAAGCCTGAGCAGGGTGTTTTGAAAATGTTGAAGACCCGTTTGCTTTCTTTCTCCCTTGTTGTTAGCCTTGGTTTTCTTCTTCTTGTGTCGCTTATAGTCAACTCGCTTATTGATGGGTTGATGGATAAACTGAAGGAATTGTTTCCGCAAATAACTGTTGTACTGGTGTATATCGTCAACATTGTAATAACGCTCGTGATTATTTCTTCACTCTTCGCCATCATTTTTAAAGTTCTACCTGATGCTTTAATTAAATGGCGGGATGTAGCAGTGGGTGCAATTTTTACAGCAGTGTTGTTTATGATCGGAAAATTCGGGATCACGCTTTATATACAAAACAGCAATCCCGGCAGTGCGTACGGGGGTGCTGGTTCATTGGTAATTTTATTGCTTTGGATCTATTATACTTCTATCATTTTATATTATGGCGCGGAGTTTACCCGCTGTTATGCCATGAAGTATGGTGCTGAAATACGACCCGATCAGTATGCAGTAATTGTACAAACGGTGCAGGTTGAGAGTAAGAGCAAAAGCCTGCAGGAAGACGATAAAAATGCCAAAAAGGTAGAAGTAGAACTACAAAAAACAAAAGAAAAGATAGACGCACAAAATAAACAAACTGAAACTGCCCAAACTACAAACAGCGATGGGGAAGTCTGATTGTGCTAAAGAATCATAAATAACTAACGGTTTTCAACAACCGGTTTGTTCACTTTAAAACAAAGGATTATGAAGATGATTACAAAAGAAATGCTGGCTGAATTAATAGCTGTAAACGAGGGCCCCTGCCTTTCGGTATACCTGCCGACACATCGAAGCCACCCGGAAAATGCTCAAGACCCTATCCGTTTCAAAAACCTGGTGAAGGAGTTGGAAGCCTCTTTGCAGCAAGGTATGTCCACGGATGAAGCCGCCGAAGTTTTAGCGCCATTTCAACAATTGGTGGATGATGTACAATTCTGGAATCATACCCTTGATGGCCTTGCGGTACTTGGTGCGCCCGGCCGGTTCAACATTATTGGCTTGCCATTGGCGGTGGAGCCTTTGGCTATTGTGGCTGATAGTTTACATACAAAACCGTTGCGAAAATACCTGCAATCAGTAGACAGGTTCCAGGTATTGGGTATAAGCCTGCACGATATGCAATTATTTGAAGGTAACCGGCATGCACTTTACCCCGTTGAGCATGATGATACCATGCCACTTACTATTAAGCAGGCATTGGGTGAGGAGCTAACAGAGCAGCATCTTACAGTGGCTTCGTATGGTGGTGTGGGCGGAACCAGTGGCGATATGGTACATGGACATGGTGGCCGCAAAGATGAACTTGATAAAGATGCAGAACGTTACTTTAGGGTAGTAGCCCGCGAAGTAAATGAACGCTATTCCAAACCCTCAGGATTGCCGTTAATACTTGCCGCCCTGGCCGAACACCATACCTTATTTAAGAAAGTAAGCAACAACCCACAGCTATTGAGCGATGGAATAACGATGAATTATAAGGCCTTAGAACCCGCGCAACTTGCTGCTATGGCATGGCAGGTTATGGAACCTGAATACATTAGCCGTTTAAAACAGTATGGAGAAGATTATGGTACTTCAAAAGCCCGCCAGCTTGCGGACGAAGACATAGGTGAAGTGGCTGCAAACGCTGCTCAATCAAGAATAGATACCTTATTGGTAGAAGCCAACCGTCTTGTTCCAGGGCGTATTACTGATTTAAATACAGGAAAAATAGAACCCGGCGACCTGGATCACCCGGAAACAGATGACCTGCTGGATGACATAGCAGAACTGGTAGTTAGAATGGGAGGAAAAGTAAAAGTGATCCCTGCAGAATATATGCCTACCGATACAGGAGTAGCAGCTATTTACCGTTATTAGACCAATGTCATTAACTTAAGATTTTTTGGGAGCGAACATTTGTTCTTTGTTCAACTCCGTCCGCCGCGGCGGATCACTTGTACAGCATCTTTTCATAGCAGCTATTTCCACCCGTTCTCTATATGGCAATCCTTAAGTTTACGACATTTGTTATTAGACGTTAATTTTAGCAGGACTTCTATATTCGACCTAACATAGGTATCAATTTTTAAAACAAACAACCATGACAATACAGATAAACACTGACAACAACATTAAAGGCGACGAGCATTTAGCTGAATATTGTAGAAATACAGTTGCTACAGTATTAAGCCGCTTTAGCGAACAGGTAACAAGGGTAGAAGTACACCTGAACGATGAGAACAGCCATAAAGAGGGACCTAATGATAAGCGGTGCCTGGTAGAAGCAAGGCTTGAAGGAATGAACCCTATTGCAGTAACCAATACCGCGGCAAATAACGAACAGGCGTTAAAGGGGGCTTTAAATAAAATGAAATCATCCCTTGATTCTGCAATTGGCAAACTCAGGAACTTCTGATAGAAACGAAAATCTTGATAATTAAAAAGGAGGCTATTAATAGCCTCCTTTTTAATTATCAAGATTTGATGATGCAAGCAATCAAAATACAATATGCCGGCATAAACGGTAAAAGGGTGTTTGATTACTTTTGAACGTGGTTGTTTACGATTTTAGCTAATTCAAACATAGATACCTGTGTTTTGCCGCCAAAAACAGCTTTCAACTTGTCATCTGCGTTAATCATACGCCGGTTTTTGCTGTCTTGTAAATTGTTTTTCTTGATATAATCCCAGATCTTTTTGATGATTTCAGTTCTTGGCATAGGCTTGTTCCCAATTACTTCAGCCATCACCGGGCTTACATTTAGCGGAGCCATAAAGCCTCCGTTTGATTTACCGGCTGCTTTTTTCGCTGCTGCCTTCTTTGGCGCTGCTTTTGCCGCGGCCTTTTTAGGTGCTGCTTTTGCTGCTGCTGCTTTTTTGGCCGGTTGAGCGGCTGCTTTTTTAGGTGCCGGTTGAGCGGCTGCTTTTTTAGGAGCAGGTGTAGTTTTGGTTGCTGTTTTCTTTGCTGCTTTTGCCATGATTTTTAATTTAAAAGTTAGTTTTCAGCGATTAAGGTACACAACCTTTTGGTAAAAATTTATTTAGCTAAATAAGTTCTGAGAAAAATGTGGGTAAGCTATGTTTCAGGAGGGAATTTCTGCTCTTTAGCAGGGGAAAATGTCTCAAATACTGAAAGGTTCAAGTATTAATATTCAAGTTGAATCTTACAGCCTTTGTTCATTTTCCCACATTTTTTGCAGTTGGAAATGGGGCTTTGTAATATCTTTTAAACGATACTAATTACATCTGTTCCCTAAAATCCATTCGCCGGGCTACGATTTTCAATCTTTTTATCCATATCATATTCTCCCACGTGCAAAGAAATCTGTTTAAAAGTTGGTGTTCTTAAATTGTCTACGAGCATTTAATTATTGTTAGTCAATCCCAATTGTTAATCTCTTCGTACGTTGATGCCGTTATAAAAATACTTTTTGAAATCGCCAACTGCATATTACCTGCTATTATTGTATGTGGTGCTTGTTTTTAAACCGGCGCTACCCGTTATTAGTAACCTGGTAGCGCATGCTTTTGCAGGTGTTGCTCACGTGGCCAACGTTCATGCCAAATACGGCAGCAACCACGTACAAAATGAAGTGGGCGAAACCACCCAAAAAGAAAATAAGACAAACCACCAGGCTGAGTTGAAGCAGCAATTTCAGGTGGTTAGTCATGTGGTAACAGAAAATAGTACACTACCTCCTGCGGCAATTGCAATAAAAGGTCAGTTTAACGCTGCACCTGTACCTATGCCCGTTTGTGTTTACATGAATGTTGTGATACCTCCTCCCAAACGATTTCATTTTACACCAGTTGTTTAATGCGGTTGCATTTGATGTAAGCAAACAGTCCGTCATTTATTTTTTGTTTGCAATTGTGCATTGTAAGCCAACCTTCTGGCGTAACCGCTGGACAACCAGCGGTATTTTCCATTTTACTTCAGCATAAAAACGCAAGCTCTCACTCGTATAATTCATTGTATTTGGATGAGGGTAGTGTATGCATTCTTCAATTTATTATATCCCGCTTCCGGATAAAGGGAGTTACTATTATATGCACGTTTTTAACAAATACCGCTTCTCCATCATTATATTACTATGCACTTTAGTATTTAATTTTTCCGCATTTGCCCAAAATGTTTCCAAGGGTATTTACCTGGTAAATACTGCCAGCAAAGTGCCTGTTCAAGATGCTTATGTTCAGGGCATAAATACAAACTTCCATGCCTCGTCCGACGAAAATGGTTTTGTAAACCTGCTCAAGATGCCCTCAGGCATTGATCAGTTAGTTATTTCAAGTGTAGGCTACCAAGCGGCAACTATCAATATTTCAGCGCTCACCGGGGTGGACTACCCTGTTATTTTACTTCAATCCAAAGTGTTGAACCTGGCCGAAGTAACAGTAAGCTCAGCCGCTGACAACAGTGTGTAC
>MWWF01000306.1_pt1 | contig 10176 bp, 5 predicted proteins | sample 1047351 | NCBI WGS metagenome assembly MWWF01 (sample SAMN06349970, study PRJNA376086) | soil metagenome | isolation source: MGM-3 sample Antarctic (ecotone) soil | place: Antarctica
CCAATAAAGTCTATAGTAGTAAAAGCTGTTGAATTATTAAATGATGTAGCTGGTAAAATTTCATCTGATGAATTAACAGCACTAAGTAAAGAATTAAGCTCTATCCGTGAACCACTGCGCCGCGATGTTTTACGAATCATGAATGGTGCTCTAACAGTTGTTGGTACTAACGATGCCGGGTATTGGCTGAAAGACTATTACAATGACTTATTAAAAGAAGGCGCTTCAATTTACAATTCTCATTTATATAATGAGGGGCCGAAGAGTGCTTTAAAAGTTGAAGAAGTAAAACCCTATTTTGCTGATGATGCATCCACAGTGAATGGATTTGAAATATTAAATCATTACTTCGATCAATTGTTTGCTGCTAATCCAAAAGTAGTTGCCTTTGGCGAAGACCTTGGATTTATAGGCGATGTAAACCAGGGCTTCTCCGGTTTACAGGCAAAGCACGGGAAAGAACGAATCTTTGATACCGGCATTCGTGAATTAACTATCATGGGGCAAGGCATTGGCCTTGCAATGCGCGGTTTGCGGCCTATTGCCGAAATACAATATTTAGATTATTTACTTTATGGTTTACAACCGCTGAGCGATGATGTAGCTACGCTTCACTATCGTACCAGGGGCCGTCAAAGTTGTCCGTTAATTGTACGTACACGTGGCCACCGGCTCGAAGGCATCTGGCATAGCGGTTCGCCAATGGCTGTTGTGATTAATGCGTTGCGTGGTATGTATGTGTGTGTGCCCCGTAATATGGCGCAGGCAGTTGGCATGTACAATACTTTACTCCGCGGCAATGATCCGGGAATTGTAATTGAGTGTTTGAATGGCTATCGCTTAAAAGAAAAATTGCCTTCTAATTTATTAGATTATACTGTTCCTCTTGGTGTACCTGAGGTAGTAAAAGAAGGTGATGATGTAACCATTGTAAGTTATGGTTCTACGCTTCGTGTTGCTTTAGATGCTGCACAAATTTTAGAAAAGCAGGCCATCAGTTGCGAGGTTGTGGACGTACAGACTTTGTTGCCTTTTGATATCAATTACAAAATATTGGCTTCGCTGAAAAAAACAAATCGCATAGTATTTGTTGATGAAGATGTACCCGGTGGCGCCACTGCATTCATGTTCCAAAAGGTAATGGAAGAACAAGGCGGCTATAAGTATTTAGATGTTGCCCCAAAAACTATTACAGCAAAGGCCCACCGCACACCGTATGGCAGCGATGGTGATTATTTTACCAAGCCAAATGCAGAAGAGATTGAAATTGTGATAAAACAAATGATGGCGGAGTAATATGCGGATGTGCGGATGTGCAAATATGCGCATGTAGCGATTCTGCCATTGGCTTCTCGTGATAAATTATGAATTAAAACAAGATGAAACTAACCATTTACCAGGTTGATGCTTTTGCAGATAAAGTTTTCAAAGGCAACCCTGCTGCCGTTATTCCATTGGAAGATTGGATTGATGATAACCTGATGCAGCAAATTGCCATGGAAAATAATTTAAGCGAAACCGTATTCTTCGTAAAAGACGGTGCCGCCAGACCTCCCCAAACCCCTCCAAAGGAGGGGCTTTCCAAAACACAGCCAATGCTAAGTCAAGAAGCAAAAAATGACAAAGGTACTTCGCAAAGCGAGGTTAGTGCGCCGGACACTCCCCCCTTGGGGGGCAGGGGGGCTTATCATATCCGCTGGTTTACGCCTGATTATGAAATTGATTTATGCGGTCATGCTACGTTAGCTGCTGCTTACATCATCAAAAATTTTTTAGAACCGCATGTTGCAGAAATAACATTCTCAACGCAAAAAGCCGGTGTATTAAAAGCTTCTGCAAAAGATGGCCTATACACATTGGATTTTCCTTCCCGCATGCCGGAAGTTTGTGAAGTGCCTGATAAGTTATTAGCAAGCTTAGGAATTACTAATGCCGTCGAAGTTCTTCGCTCCAGAGATTATTTTGTGGTGCTGCCTAATGAAGAAGCCGTACGAAATGTAGAACCGGACTTTATGATAATGAAAGAATTGGATACTATAGGTGTTATTGTAACAGCAAAAGGCCATGAGGCCGCCGATGTTGTATCAAGATGCTTTTATCCCGGTGCCGGCATTCCCGAAGATCCTGTAACCGGTTCGGCACATTGTAATATTGTTCCCTATTGGAGTGAAAAATTAGGGAAGACAAAATTAGCTTGTCAGCAGCTTTCAGCACGTGGTGGCGATTTGCAATGTGAGTTGGTTAGTGATAGAGTTTTAATGAGTGGCAAGTGTGTGTTGTTTATGCAAGGAGAAATCTTTCTATAGTGGTTATTACTGTCGCAGTCGCCACTCAAAGTGGCCTGACAACATTCAAAGAAACCGGCTTCTTACCTCCGGCGTCGGTATCATGCACGATTCTTTCTTCCCAAACCATTTATACCTGTTCCTTGCAATAAGATCGTAAACAGCATCTCTTATAAATCGTGGCGCTATCCAAAATAACTGTGTCCATTTCCAGAACCAGGGTAGCTTGTTATACACCCGCAAACCCGCACTGGATTTTTTATAAACCTTTCCTTCATCAATTAAAACAAAAGAATCAAAACCTTCTTTCGGTAAGCTATACTGTTGCAAAATTTTTTGACCTGCTTCAGATTGCAGCGCTGCAAAGCGAAAGACTTTTTTCTTATCCTGTTTAATGATAAAGTTTACACCTGCGTTGCAGAAGTTGCAGATGCCATCGAAGAGAATGATAGGAGTATTCAATTGTTGCCTTTTTAAATTACCCGGAACAAATGTCGGAAACGGAAGTGTTTGAATGCATCCGGCAGAAGGCGTGCCTCAGGATCAGACCCGAGGCAACAATCGTCATCGGACGTTAGCAGTGCAAACCTAAGCCGGAAAACGCTTCGTGCAACTCACCCGGATTTTGTAATTTACTGTAAGAAACAATCACCCAACGAGGTATTGGAGCCACGTCTTCCTTACGTTATGTTCAGGCGTTATTCATTGTTCTCTTTTCGTTATGCACGGAAGCAGTTTTTATAAATGCAGTATAACATGTGTCGCCATCCTTTTATGCAACGGCACAGCCCTGGCGCAACAAACGATTGCTGCCCTGGCTGCTGACTTAAACAAGGCAACAACATGGCGAACAAAGGCCGACGTATGTTTTCATCTTTCCAACCGGTATGCAATTGGTTTAAAGATTGATTCGGCGCTTTATTATGCAGAACGCGTTCTGGCGTTTAGCCAGAAAGACGGCTACGAGAGCGGCTTGGGAAAGCATCACCTTGCGCTATCAACAGCCCTTTATTACCGGGGCAAATTTGATGAATCAATCCGCAACGCTGCAGAAGCCATCCGCATCCTTACCGTTCAAAAAGACAACGCATTTCTTGGCCTTTCTTACTGGCAACTGGGCACAGCAGAATATTCTCAAGGCAACACCGCTTTATCCAGAAGGGCTTATTGGACCTCGGTTCATTATCTGCAAAAAGCCGGCGATGCGCACAATCTTTACCGCACTTTTTTCTGGCTCGCCAGAAGCTATGAACGGACCTCGGATTATGACAGCGCTGCAGAATATTATGTAAGAGCATTAGCCTTAGCTGAAAAAGCAAAAGAGCCGTTTAAGATTTTCAACGCAGCCAATGGCCTTGGCTCCACCTACCTGGCTTTGCATGACCTCCACAAAGCTTATCAATACCTCGACTACGGTCTAAAAAATGAAACCCCCTCTGTAAACAAAGTAAACCACGCAGAGATACTCCGGCTGTATGGGCTTTGCCTAAGCTTTCTTCATCGTTTCGAAAAAGCGCAGGCTGTCATTAACGAATTTGAAACTTTGGCGAAGGGATTGAACCATGCATGGAGTTGGGCTTACCTCGATCTGTTACGAGGCGTCCAGGAATACGAAAAACAAAGCTATCCTGTTGCCCTGGACTATTTGAGAAACGCCTACCGCAAAGGCACCGCCGCATCGTTACCACAGCTCGATTTAAAAAATATCGTTTTTAGCCTTGCCAAAACAGAACACAGAATGCGGTTGTACGACAGTGGTATCGTCCACCTTCGGCTTGCGGCTGAGTTGTCCCGCGCCACTAAATCGCTGATAGACGCCGCTGAAGCGGAGTTCCTGTTGTCGGAAGCTTTTGAAGAAACGCGACAGCTTGACTCTGCCTTGTTCTATCATAAACGGTACGCCGGCTTAAAAGAGTCGGTCTTCTCCGTAGAAAAACAGAAGATTTTTGCGGAAGTCACCACCCGGTATGAATCGGAGAAAAAGGAACACGCTATCCGCATGTTGCAAAAAGAAGGAGAAGCGAACAGCTACCTGCTCCGGTTAAGGAATCAGCAAATAGAAAAGCAGCAATGGGAAGATGAAGAAAAATCACAGCAACTGGCGATGGTCTCGCAGCAAAACGAAATTTATAAATTGGATGCGACGCAAAAAGCATTAAGCCTGGACAATGAGAAACAGGAAAATGAAAAGAACGCGGCCAATCTTCAGTTGTTAAAAAAAGAAGCGGCTTTTCAAAAGCTGATGGCGGAAAAACAAGCGCAGCAAAAAAACATTACCTGGCTGAGTTTGGCCGCAATCATGCTGTTTGGTACCTACCTGCTTTACAGGTATGCACGCAGAAAGAAGTTGCAGAACCAGCAGGAAGTATTAAAGGAACGGTTGCGTATCAGCCGTGAGCTACATGACGAAGTAGGATCAACCCTTAGTGGTATTGCGATGTATAGCCATCTAACCCGGCAGCAGATGATGGCGGAAAAAAGTGAGGAGGTAGAACGATCTTTGGACAACATTCAACTGTCGGCAGGCGAAATGATCGGAAAACTGAGCGACATTGTGTGGCTGATTAATCCGGAAAAGGACTCGTTCCAAAAATTGATTGAGCGGTTGGAGGAATTTGCTACGGAAATGGGAGCGATAAAAGGCATTGATGTTCAAATGCAGCTTCAAAAAAGTTTACAGGAAGTGGATTTGCCGGTTGACAAAAGACGCAATATCTACCTTATCTGCAAAGAAGCCATCACCAATGCTGTAAAATACAGCGGCGCCAGTCAGATTGAGATAGTGATGGAAGAAACGGACAATAAGAAATTAAAGTTGCTTATCCGGGACAACGGTAAAGGGTTTAATCAAGTAACGGTGCGCAAAGGGAACGGCCTTCATAACATGCAACAACGGGCAGCGGAGTCTGAGGGGCAATTCGTTATTCACTCCCTGCCGGGTGAAGGCACTACCGTATCGCTTGTTTGCAAAATCACCTGATGGGGTATTGCAACAGCGGCGCTGTCGCCGAATATTTGGAACGATGAAAGAAATACAGGTCATAATATTTGAGGACAACAAGTTGTTGCGGGATGCGCTGCAAGCCATCTTTCAGGGCACGCCTGGCTATGGCTGTTGCGGCGCACTTGCCGACGGCTCTCGTTGGGAAGCAGAATTAAGACGTTGCGAACCGGATGTGGTGGTGCTGATGGATATTGAACTTCCGGGAATGAACGGCATTGAGATTACCCGTCAAGCCTGCATGCGCTTTCCGCACATAAAAATTTTGATCCAGACCGTTTTTAACGACAATGAAAAAATATTTGCTGCTCTCTGCGCCGGTGCTTCGGGTTATATTTTAAAAACAGATCCGCCCCATAAATATATTGAAGCCGTCAGCGATGTTTACAACGGCGGCGCCCCGTTCAGCAGCAGCATTGCCAAAAAAATTCTAGGATTCTTTGCGGCAAAAAATGTAATTCTTGTTTCACCGGAAGGCAATAACTATAATTTGAGCGAAAGGGAAAACGAGATAATTCAATTAATGGTCAAGGGTGAGGACTACCGCGCCATTGCCGGTAAAATTTTCATCTCTTACGAAACCGTACGCACCCACGTTAAGCATATTTACAAAAAGCTCCACGTAGCCAGCCGCAACGAAGCGGTGACGAAAGCCATTCAGAAAGGCATTGCCTGAATCATGAGTAATCAGTAGGATGATAAGGGAACTGGTGTGCCTGTTTTTCATAACGGAATTGCAAGTAACACGAACTCATTACTATTACTTATCACGAATTCAAATTACCCCATTGCGGTATTTCCTACGGTTCTATTGTCAATCATATTTGTTAGCGAATTAAACCCCTTGCTCTTCTATTGTTAACCATCAAAATTTTTTATGAGAAAGAAATTGTTTTGGAAGCGGAGTTGTTCCTTCTTGCTATTCATCTTCTTCTTTTTAAATGCGGATGCCCAGGTCTATAACGGCGATCTTACACTTTCAACACAAGAGCAGGTGGATGCCTTTAATTACCAAAAGGTAACCGGAACGTTAACCATCAGTGGTTACGTAATAACAAATGTAAATGGCTTGTCGGAGCTTAAAGAAGTTGGAGACAAACTATACATCGATAACAATCTGGAGTTAACAAATATTGACGGCTTGCACAACCTGGAGAAGGTGTCTGGTACTGTGTTTATAAAATTCAACGACGCCCTTCGCAACCTCAATGGCTTATCGAAGCTTGCCTCCGCGTATGGTCTTGTCATATCGGGAAACTATGTACTTTCCAACCTGAACGGGTTGAGCATTCTTGAAACTCTTGCTTTCTCGGGATGCCGGATTGAGGAGAACGCAGCTTTGACCTCCGTTGTAATGCCCAGTCTGAAAAGCATTTCAGGATCTTTGTTTATCCAAAAAAATACGCTGCTCTCCAGCATTCAGTTTCCGGTTCTCACTTTAATAGGTGATCTTTTGGAGATTGTCAGCAACCCTTCGCTAACAACGATGAACTTCCCAAAACTTAAGGAAACGGGTGCCGGTTTAACCATTTCAAAAAACACCAGTTTGCCAGGCATAGACGGATTAAAGGCGCTGGAAACAGTAGGTTACATGAAGATCACCAGCTCAAATTTTGCCAACATTGATGCACTCTCCAACGTTCATACACTGGTGGGGCTGGAAATTGCGTTGAACCCCAGTCTTGTTAATCTTGACGGGTTATCGGGTGTGACGGAAATTTTTGATTATGTTTCTATTTTTCAAAACAACGCATTGGTAAATATTGATGGCTTATCAAACGTTAAAAGTATTCACGGCAAGGTTACTATCAGCAGCAACGCCGGCCTCACCGAAATTGACGGATTGAGCAGCGTTAAAGAGATGCTTAAGTCGTTAACCATTGATCACAATTTTCAATTGGTGAATCTTGATGGATTAAGCAGCCTTCTGAAGCTGAATCAGGATTTGACTATAACCGGGAACACTTCCCTGGTTGACTTTTGCGGCCTTTACCCGTTGTTTCAAACCGGAACCATTGGCGGAACGATCACGATTAAGTTCAACGGAGCCAATACAGTTGCTCTCATCCCACCGCCTAATATAACAGTAAATGCAGACCAGGGGCTTTGTTGGGCAACGGTGCCCGTTACCGGTACCGCAACCGCGCAAGGTTGTTTAAAACCCGGTGTGCCTGTACGAAGCATCCCACCCACAGGAAACATATACGTGGTTGGGACTAATACCATTGTATGGACGGTAACCGACGCCGGAGGCAATACGGCAATGGCCACACAAAAAGTAGTTGTCGTAGACAATCAGAAGCCTGTGATAACCTGTCCCGCAAATCTCACGGTTAGCTGCGCATCAGACGTGCCGGCCATCAACATTAATTCAGTACTTGCTACAGATAATTGTTCTGCGCTTGTTGAACATGTCAGCGATGTTATTTCAAATAGAACTTGTAGTAACCGGTTTACACTAACCCGAACGTATAAAGCGACGGATCCCTCAGGGAATTTCGCAACCTGCTCACAAGTAATTACGGTGTATGATAATGTTCCTCCGCAGATAACAGGTGTAAGCGTGTCGCAACAGGCTCTGTGGCCGCCGAACCACACGATGCAAGACGTAACGCTAAACTATGCTGTGAATGATAACTGTGTACAGAGCCCGGTAACCACCGTAAGTATCAGCAGCAACGAACCGGTAAACGGGACCGGTGACGGTGACACGGCCCCTGATTGGGAAGTTGTGGATGCCCATCATATCCGGTTAAGGGCAGAACGGGCCGGCAAAGGGAATGGCCGCATTTATACTATTACCGTCACGGCGAATGATGGTTGCAACCCTGTCGTTACTGCAGCTACAACGGTTTCCGTTTCGCATGATAATTCGGTTACACAAGCCCGCAACATGGGTGTACTTCCGGAATTGGTTAAAGTAGAAGGAGCAGGCTCGCTTCAGATAAACGTGGCGCCGAATCCCGCACCAAATAATTTTGCAATCAAGGTGAACAGCGACGACAAGAACGGTAAAATTGTCCTGCAAATTTTAGATGCGATGGGAAGAGTAGTTGAAACAAAAACGGTGCAACCCTCTGCGCTCTTACGCATCGGTGAAAATTATAAGCCCGGGCCGTACATTCTAAGAACGGTACAGGGCAATGTGGTGAAGGAGGTGAAACTGATAAAGTTGTACAGATAAGATATAGAATCTTAACAAACAGCCCCCACATCCGGGGGGTTGTTTGTTTGAAGGTTATGAAATAGCTTCTGCACACCCGCATGCTACTCCAGCTTATTTTCCGGCTTCAATACATCCTGCGCTATGCCGCGGCGTAACAAAAGTGTTGGGAACAAAAATTATACTACCTGATTCACCAGGCAAACAGAGGTCACCCTACGAAAAACAAAAACTACGAAAAGGTTTAAAAGAAGAGCAGCTAAAGGAACTCAATTGAATGATAAATCATTTCTGACAAGTGGTTCAACGCTAAGCTTTCGACAACAAAAAAGCATCTTGGCAAGGCAGGATGCTTTCAAAAAATTTGGGAATGGCTTTATATGTTAATTAGTCCCGCCTCTCTACACCAGGTTATGAAACACCTTTTGCACATCTTCATCCTGCTCTAATTTATCAACAAGCTTTAATACATCCAGTGCCTGATCTTCATCTAAGGTTACAGTGGTAGTTGGTATCCATTCCGCTTCGGCACTCAACGGGGTCATCCCTTTTTCTTCCAATGCTTTTTGCATCGAACCAAAATCGTTAAATGCACAACGAAGCACCAAAACATTTTCCCCATTTTCGCCGGTGCCTTCGCCCATTTCTTCCAGGCCGTGATCAATGAGCTCAAATTCTAATTCTTCTGTATTTATTCCTTCGGGTTTTAACCTAAACGCACCCATTTTCTTAAACTGGAAAGCCACACTGCCGCTGTTTCCCAATACACCATTCCCTTTATTAAAAATAGATTTCACATTGGCAACGGTACGCACATGGTTATCGGTTGCGGTTTCAACCAACACCGCTACACCATGAGGCGCATATCCCTCATACAATATTTCATCGTAGTTAGCCATGTCCTTTCCCTGTGCTCTTTTTATAGCAGCTTCAATGCGGTCTTTCGGCATGTTTACGTTCTTGGCGTTTTGTACTGAACGTCGCAAAGCAGAATTAGTATCAGGATCTGGGCCACCCGCCTTTACAGCAATTACAATCTCTTTTCCAATGCGGGTAAATTGTTTGGCCATCCGGTCCCACCGGGCAAACATGGTACTCTTTCTTACTTCAAATATGCGGCCCATAGATTAGTTTAAAGTTTATAGATTAAGTTCATTAGGTCAGTCTTCATTGCTCCTCTTTTTCTTTTTCGCTTTGTGCGATTTTTTGTACCAAACGGACGGAATATCTATTTAGCTTTTGTTGCGTCGCACTCTTGTACTTTGAGGAATTCTATTCGGCAAATTGCAATCAACACTAAAGAGGCGCAAATGTACTATTCACAAACAAAAAAAAGCAACTCAGTAATAGAGCTGCTTTTGAAATTACAGAATTGTATTTTTTATTTAATAGGATTTAACGGGTCAACCGGGTCTTTGGGAAGTACAAGATTACCCTGTTGAAGTTTACTATGCTTTTTACTGTATAAAAAATAGATCACGAACCCTATAACAAGCCATCCACCTAACCGCAACCAGTTTGTCCATCCCAATCCAACAATCATAGCCGCGCAAACTAATATTCCAAGAATGGGTACAAAAGGCACTAGTGGTGTTTTAAACTTTCGTGGTAAATCAGGTTCGGTTTTTCTCAAAATAATAACGGCTGCACAAACTAACATAAAGGCAAATAAAGTTCCGATGCTTGTCATATCACCAACAATATCGCCAGGCACAAAAGCAGCAAAC
>MWWF01000307.1_pt1 | contig 10120 bp, 7 predicted proteins | sample 1047351 | NCBI WGS metagenome assembly MWWF01 (sample SAMN06349970, study PRJNA376086) | soil metagenome | isolation source: MGM-3 sample Antarctic (ecotone) soil | place: Antarctica
CCTGTATTGCTGTATGCCTGCACCAGATCTTTATCAAGGTCTTGCGTATAACCAATAAGCAACGCTTCAGCAATTGCAAGTTGATCTTTTTACCACGCAGGCGAGCAGGGATGATCTAAATGCATATATTCAATCACGGCCTTATTAATATTAAATTTTTTTATAAAGTGCAAAGAGGCTTAACGGCCTCTTTTTTATTTTATACATCACTAAAATTCATATCAGATAATTTCCTCTGCTCACTGCTATTTAGATTTATAGTCTGAACGCTTAAATTTTGTAGTGTTATTTTTGATCAAAGCTTAATTGCTTCTATTGAACGATTTTGTATGAGTAGAAAAAATTGCTTTACTGTTTTTTTTTAATATTTTTTTTATAGTTCCTATACTTTATTTTCCATTGGTAGTAAGATGGGGATCATAAACAGGTTCATTGCTTTTTTGGGCATATCCCACATTATATATTATTAATGCTTTGGCAGTTTAGTAAAAATATGCTTAAAAGCAAAATGATTATATAGAGAATATATTTTCACAGTAATAATTTAAAAGAAGTTACAAAGTATTCCTATTTTAAAGGTTCATAATTATGTATGCGTTCTCTTTGGATCCCCCTTTGGAAAAAAGCGCCATTTCTACGCCTGCTTATACCACTCATTTGTGGAATTATTTTGCAATGGTATGTTCCATTTCCTTTGCCTCAAATCATCCTGGCAATAATTTGTTTTAGTATTGCTTTTATTGCATTTGAATTATTACCCTTAGCATTGCGTTTTAAATTGCAGATACTGCAGGGAATTCTCCTCAACCTAATCCTGTTTTCGGTTGGATCATTTGTCACATTTCAAAAAGATATTCGCCATAATAGCAGTTGGTTTGGTAATGTTTATCATGATAGTGACTATATAATTGCAACTATAAATGAACCATTAATTGAAAAAAATAAATCATATAAATCCGAGACTTTAATCGAAAATATTTTACAAAATGGCCATGTACAAAATACGTCAGGCAAGGTGATTGTTTATTTAGAAAAAGATACTGTAAAACCAACGCAGTTACATTACTGCGATAAAATTCTTATTAATAAAAAATTGCAGTTGATAAGAAATTCGGGTAACCCTGGTGCTTTTAATTATCAGCAATATTCTGCATTCAGACAAATATTTCACAACGTGTTTTTAAAAAATGCAGACTGGGTTTTGCTGGATAAAAAAAATATTAATTTATTTCAACAATTCCTTTTTACTGCAAGGCAAAATGTTTTAAATATTTTACAAACAAATATGCGGGGGAATGATGATCAACTTGCAATTGCTGAAGCGTTGCTTATTGGTTATACGCAAGACCTTGATAAAGATCTGGTGCAGGCATACAGCAATACAGGAGTAGTACATATCATTGCAATTTCAGGTATGCATTTAGGGCTGATCTATTTACTGCTGGTATGGATGTTCAATAAAATCCCGTTTGTTGAAAGATCAAAAATTGTAAAAGTCACTTTTATATTATTATGTCTTTGGCTGTTCGCTTTGCTTACCGGTGGCTCTGCTTCTATATTAAGAGCTGCAGTAATGTTCACCTCCATTGTTATTGGGCAAAATTTTGGCAAACGATCTTCTATTTATAATTCGTTGGCTGCATCAGCATTTATACTTCTAAGTTATAACCCATACTATCTTTGGGATGTAGGCTTTCAACTTTCCTACCTTGCAGTTTTAGGAATTGTAACATTTCAAAAATCTATTTATCATTTGATTTATATTAATAATAAATGGGTTGATAAAATCTGGCAACTAATTACTGTTACGCTATCTGCTCAAATATTAACCTTCCCTGTTTGTCTTTATTATTTTCACCAGTTTCCTACATTATTTTTACTCACTAATATTTTGTTAGTCCCTTTTTCCAGTCTCATTTTATTTGTTGAGATAATTTTAATAGCGTTTGCCTGGATCCCTTTTGTGGGCAGTTTTGCAGGTACACTCACATGGGGCCTTATATGGTTGATGAATAAGACTATTTTGAGGTTTAACCGCCTGCCAATTTCTGTTTGGGATGGTATTTCAATATCAGTATTAGCTACAATTATTTTATATGCATTTGTTGTGTGTGTTGGTTATTGGTTGTTGAATAAAAGTAAAATTGGTTTTATCATTTCACTTTTTGCCCTACTGACTTTTACAGTTTTATCAGGGTACACAAAATGGAAGACTTCAAACCAGCAAAAGCTAATTGTTTATAATGTGCCTCAACATCAATCAATTGATTTTATCAGCGGCAATAACTATAAATTTATTGGTGATTCAAGTTTATTAGTCGATGGAATTTTGCAAAATTTCCATTTAAAGCCTGGTAGAATAGGTTTACAAATTAATAGGAAAGTTGATCTAATTCCATCTCTCCATGAAAATAATAGTTTTTACCAGTTTAATAATACTAAGGTCATATTGATCGATCAGCCAATTGTATTTGAACCTGTCAATCAAAAAATAACCGTAGACTATATTATCATTTCAAAAAACCCAAAGCTCTATTTGCCAGACCTGGCAAAGGTTTTTAACTGCAACAAATTTATTTTTGATGGTTCTAATAGTTTGTGGAGAATTACCAAATGGAAAAAAGATTGTGAAGAACTACATTTGCATTGCTATTCAGTTCCTGAAAAAGGAGCATTTGTGTTGGACTTGTAGAATTCCCCTTTCACATGAATAAAAAAATTAAATCTGCCCTCATCTCTGTATTTAATAAAGATGAGCTGCATAATATTGTTCGGCTTTTACATTCACTTGGTATAAAGATATATTCCACCGGGGGCACCCAAAAATTTATTGAAGACGCAGGTTTACCCTGTATTGCTGTAGAATCGCTAACATCCTATCCATCAATTTTAGGAGGGAGGGTGAAAACCCTTCATCCCTCTGTATTTGGCGGTATACTAGCCAGAAGAGATAATGGAAAAGATATTGAGGAAATGGCGCAGCATAATATTCCGGAAATTGATCTGGTTATTGTAGATCTCTATCCATTTGAAGAAACAGTGCTTTCCACAAAAGATGAGAAGGCGATCATTGAAAAAATAGATATTGGTGGCCCCTCTATGATAAGGGCCGCAGCAAAAAACTTTAAAGATGTAATGGTGATTGCCGCGAAAAAAGATTATCCCGATCTGGAAAGAATTCTTTCAAATCAAAATGGAGAAACAACTTTAGAACAACGTAAAACTTTTGCTGTTAAAGCTTTTGATGTTTGTACGGGCTATGATATTGCGATCTCTAATTATTTTAATAAAACAGATTTTTACAATCCTTTTTCAAGTGAAAAAAGCATAATACGGTATGGAGAAAATCCTCATCAAGAGGCTTTCTTTTATGGGAGTGTAAATGATGCATTTTACCAGTTGCATGGTAAGGAAATTTCCTATAATAATTTAGTAGATATAGATGCAGCTATAAATCTGATGAATGATCTGAATTCATTTTTTATTGAAACACTAAGGTCGAACCAGGCTTATTTTGCGATAATTAAACATACTAATGTATGTGGCATCGCAGCAAGGGAAACTATTATAGAGGCCTGGAACGCAGCATTACAGGGTGATCCGGAGAGTGCTTTTGGTGGCGTATTAATTTCCAATTTTGAAATAGACAAGGAAACAGCTTTAGTAATCAACGAATTATTTTTTGAAGTTTTAATTGCTCCATCATTTAATGTTGATGCCTTAGAAATATTAAAAAACAAGAAGAACAGAATTTTGTTGCAACAGAAACAAAATATTCCTAAGCGATATCAATCTAAATCAATTTTAAACGGCACGCTAACTCAACATATTGATGACAAAAATATAGTGGAATGGACAGAAGTTGGAGGTATAGACTCTTTACCACATGAAAAAGAAGATCTAACATTTGCCAATATTATCTGTAAACATTTAAAAAGTAATGCAATAGCACTGGTAAAAAACAAACAACTTATTGGCAAGGGCTGCGGGCAAACTTCAAGGATCGATGCATTAAGACAGGCTATTGAAAAAGCTAATCAATTTAATTTTGATCTAAAAGAATCTGTATTGGCAAGTGATGCCTTTTTCCCTTTTGATGATTGTGTAAAAATTGCTCATGGCAAAGGTATTACTGCTTTTATACAACCTGGTGGCTCTATCCGTGATAAAGATTCTATTGAATATTGCAAAGCAAATAACCTGGTGATGATTTTGACAGGCATGCGCCATTTTAAACATTGATCAGCATGCAAAAATATTTCACTCAAAAATATTATGCTGGTAAAAGCCAGACCACTTCTGTAAAAAACAAAGCAATGTTTGCTTTGGTGTGGGTAAGCATATTTTGGGGTACAACATGGCTAGCCTCAAAAGAGGCTGTAAGAAATGTACCTGCGTTACAAATAATAGCCATCCGGCAATTAATAGGGGGCGGATTATACATCGCTTTTTTTATTTTTAAAAAACAACCGTGGCCAAAGGGAAAACAATGGATACCTATTTTGGTGATGAGTTTTTTAACTTTTATGCTAAGCAATGCCCTTAGTACCTGGGGGGTAAAATTTATTCCCAGTGGTTTGGGTGCAATTATGGGAGCTATCTTTCCTTTATGGCTCGTTATTATCACAATGATAAATGGAAAACGACTTCCTAAGCAGGCTTTATTGGGTCTGTTGATGGGTTTTAGCGGTGTTTGTATTATTTTTTATGAACATCTCAAAGACTTTTTAAATCCTGATTTCAGGTTCGGAATTTTACTATCCTTATGTGCTACCATTTCCTGGGCTTTCAGTACACTTTATACTAAGCAACAGGCTATAAACTTTAATCCCTATTTCAGTCTTGGTTTTCAAATGCTTATTTCCGGAATAATAATTTTGCTTGTAGCTCAAACCACGGGCAACACGGTAAACATATCAGAGATACCTGCGACTTCATGGTGGGCTATTGGTTATCTTGTTATTATTGGTTCCGTATTAACCTTTGTTGCTTATATATATTCACTTCAACATTTACCCACGGCACTTGCTTCTATTTATGCATATATAAATCCAATTGTAGCGGTACTTATTGGCGCAGCTATCCTTAATGAAAAACTCACTATTTTCATTGCCATTGGAGGTGCTATTACTATTGCAGGCGTGTATCTGGTTAATAATGGACTTAAGAAAAAAAACAGCCCACTGCCACCAGACGGGGGAACTTAGGGTCTATGGTTTTGCATATATTATCAAAACTTAAATGCGCTTAGTAGGATCTCATTATTTACGGGTATGCGCTCTTTCTTTCCACATTTCATTAAAAGTTTTTTGAGTGAATTGCAATTCACTCCTATTTTTTTGCCAACCTTTAAATATTTTGTTTACAAAAAGATTCTTTAATTTACCATTGCCCATATTCATCATGGTTCTGCTCAAAGATGCTCTCTTCCACATTTTCCAGGCAAACTTTTCACCCACTGAAACATTTCCTGTTTCTACTGATTCATTCCTGTTTTCCAAAAGCAATTCATGTAAATTTATCTTTACTGCACAAACTTCTGTGCAATTCCCACAAAGCGAAGAAGCATAACTTAAATGCTTAAACTCATTCATGCCCTGCAAATGCGGAGTTATCACACTACCAATTGGGCCACTATAAGTTGCACCGTAGGCATGTCCGCCAATATTTTTATAAATAGGGCATGCATTTAAACATGCGCCACATCTTATACAATAAAGGCTTTCTCTCTGTTTTGGATTTGATAAAATATTTGTACGCCCATTATCAAGTAAAATCACGTACATCTCCTCTGGGCCATCCGTTTCATTTGCAAGCTTTGGTCCGCTGATAATCGTATTGTAAACAGTTAGTTTTTGACCTGTACCATAAGTTGCTAGCAATGGCCAGAATAAGCCCAGATCCGTTATGGAAGGAATTATCTTTTCGATTCCAACAATAACAATATGCGTTTTGGGAAAAGCTGCACTTAACCTTGCATTACCTTCATTTTCAGTTATTGCAATGCTGCCGGTATCACTAATAATAAAATTAGCTCCGGTAATACCAATTTCTGCCTGCACATATTTCTCTCTTAATCTTTCTCTTGCCACTAAAGTGAGTTCTTCCGGTGTGAGTTTAGGATCTGTTCCTAATTTTTCTGCAAAAAGTTTAGCCACATCTTCTTTACTTTTATGCATGGCAGGTGTAACTATATGGTACGGTGCTTCACCATCTAATTGCTGAATATATTCTCCCAGATCAGTCTCAACACTTTCAATATTATTTTTTTCTAAAAAAGAATTTAAATGAATTTCTTCTGTGACCATGCTCTTGCTTTTTACTATTGATCTGCAATTTTTTTCTTGGCAGATCAATAGGATTTCATCCAATGCATCTTGAGCATTAGATGCCCAAATAAGTTTACCTCCATTTTTAATGAAATTCTTTTCAAACTGCTCCAGCTGATGATCGAGGGTTTCAATGGCTTTCCATTTAATATTTTTTGCTCTTTCTCGGGCAAGATGAAGCTCACTAAACTGGTGTTTACCTGATGGCACAACTGCATTGTATCTGCCGATATTAAAATTTATCTTTTGGCGATGCTCAAGGTCGGCACTTTTAACTGTGCTTTTAGCTCTGAAAGTTTGTTCTGTTTCTAACATTTTTTTTCACATGTGGTTTTAAAACCTGTAATTCTTGTCCAATTTTTGTAAAGGCTTCAATAGCTTTGTCAAGATGCTTCTTTTTATGTGCTGCACTTATTTGAACCCTTATACGGGCCTGCCCTTTTGCTACCACCGGAAAGAAAAAGCCTATTACATAAATTTCTTCCACTAATAATTTAGCTGCAAAATCCTGTGCCAATACCGCATCGTACAACATTATGGGTACTATGGGATGATCTCCTGGTTTTATATCAAAACCAGCTGCTGTCATTTTCTTCCTGAAATATTTTGTATTTTTTTCCAACTTATCACGCAGCTTCGTGGTTTCACTCAGCATATCAAAAACCGCAATAGAAGCTCCTACAATACTTGGCGCTACACTGTTACTGAATAAATATGGGCGGCTGCGCTGTCTGAGCATTTCAATAATTTCTTTTTTTCCACTGGTAAAACCGCCACTGGCCCCGCCTAAAGCTTTGCCTAAGGTGCCGGTGATAATATCAATTCTTCCCATTACATTTCTATATTCATGCGTGCCTCTGCCAGTCTTACCCAAAAATCCGCTGGAGTGACTTTCATCTATCATTACAATCGCATCGTATTTGTCTGCAAGATCGCACATCACATCAAGCTTAGCAATTGTTCCATCCATACTAAAAGAGCCATCAGTAACTATTATACGGCTTCTTAAAGTTGCTGCTTCTTTTAGCTTATTTTCAAGATCTTCCATGTTGTTATGCTCATAACGCAATCGTTGGGCTTTGCATAATCGTACTCCATCAATAATACTGGCATGGTTTAAGGCATCTGAAATAATTGCATCCTGCTCGCCAAATAAGGGTTCAAATACGCCACCATTGGCGTCAAAAGCAGCTACATATAAAATAGTATCCTCTGTGCCTAAAAATTCAGCGATCTTGTTTTCAAGTTCTTTGTGAATATCCTGTGTGCCGCAAATAAAACGCACACTGCTAAGCCCATATCCCCTCTTATCAATATATTTTTTTGCAGCTTTAATAACTTTAGGATGTGAGGATAACCCAAGATAATTGTTGGCACAAAAATTTAAAACGGTTTTACCATTAACCGTAATTTCTGCACCTTGCTCACTGGTAATTATTCTTTCAGTTTTAGAGAGCCCGGCAATTTTTATTTCTTCCAGTTCAGTGCCAATTCGATCTACAAAATTTGCGTTCATATTAAATTATTAACTACCGCAAACCTACAGAAAACCCTCTAATCCTACGGCAAGCTTAGGAAATAACTACCTAACCAGAGACTTGTGAAAGATTAAACAAGAAATGAGAGGTAGTTTAATGCGGGTAGGATTAAGATAATGTAACTTTTGCTTTAGCTGTTCGTATAACTGAAAATCAATGCTTATCAGAGTAATTGTAAATTGCCAATCTAATATATGACGGAGAAAGAGTACAACCAATGTGTAAGCCAGTATGCTGATAATGTGTATCGGTTCATCTTAAAAAATCTTGGGCATAAAGAAGATGCGCAGGATATTGTACAAACTGCTTTTGAAAAACTTTGGATAAACAGAGAACAAATTGATAATGATAGATGCAAATCATATTTGTTTACAGTAGCCTATCACCAGATGATTGACCATATAAGGAAACAAAAAAGGATAACATTGCAGGAAGAATTTAAGGCTGAAACAGGTGTAATTGATAAACAACAACATACTATAAAAAAAATACTGGATGAGGCTTTACATAAATTGGGAGAAACGCAACGATGCCTTGTATTATTAAAAGATTATGAAGGATATAGTTATCAGGAGATCGGAAAAATAACCGGCTTGAGCGAAAGCCAGGTAAAAGTTTACCTGCACAGAGCACGATTGCAGCTAAAAACATATTTAGGGAGAAGGGAAAATGTGATATAAATAACACCATGAACATCAACAGAAATAATTACGAAGAATATTTTTTACTGTATGCTGATAAGGAACTATCTGCTCAACAAAAAAATATGGTTGATATGTTCATTCAACAAAATTCAGATTTAGAAGAGGAGTTTACAATGCTTCAGCAATCTGTATTAAAGGCAGATGAAACGATTGAGTATATGAGCAAGAGTTTTTTATTTAGAGACGCCTTTATAAATGAGTTAAATTATGAGGAAAAGTTTTTACTATATGTTGACAATGAATTGAACTTATCCGAAATTGAGAAAACAGAAAAATTTTTATTGTCAAATTCTTCATTGCAAAATGAATTTTCCTTATTACAACAAGTAAAATTAGAGCCGGAGACTTCAATTGTTTTTCCCGGTAAAAGATCTTTATATAAAAAAGAGGATGACAGCAAAGTAGTTCCCTTCCGATGGAAGGCGTTGGCAGCAGCAGTTTTATTAGGTGTTGGTTTATGGACAGGCATAAATTATTTCCAAAGCAATAAAGCAGTTATTGAGAATAATAAAGCAGTAGCAACAAATCAACAAAAATCCTCAACTGGAAAAATTCCTGTTAAGACTGTTAAACAAAAGGATGATACTGCTTTGGTAACAACAACAAATACAATATCGCCTAAAACTCAAGAAAATAGATTTGATAAGGCTGTAAAAAAACAAACTCATCTTCAGCAAAACGTAACTATAAAAAATATTCAACCGGTTAATAAATCTGAAGTAATTATGGTTGAAAAGAAACCCAAAGAGAAAAATAAAAATGTTGATATTGTCTTAAACAAAACAGAACTAAAGAAAGGCAATGAACTTCCACAACCAATTAATACCACTGAAACTATTGATAAAACAATAACGACTACACCTGTTGTTGAAAAGGGTAACTACACTCAACCTGCTTCTTATATTGCAGATTCAGAAATAAAAAGTGAGAACTACGTTTTCTATCATATAACAACCGAAGAATTTAGAAAAAGCAAAGTGGGCACCTTTTTTAAAAAATTAAAACGCGCTGTCGAAAGAAAAATTCCTTTAAAAAATGCTCGATTTAAAATTGGGACTGCTGCGATTATAAAGGATGAGCAAAATTAAAAACTTAAAACAAATAAAAAGGTAATTATGAAACGGATTTATGTAATGATAATTGCAACATTTTTTGCAACAACCCTATGTGCGCAGACAGACTCCACCAAAACTGACTCCACCAAAACTTCACAGGCAGATACCATTCGCATAGGTGGAATGGTAATAATTAAAAAGGATTCTCGTGATCAGCGTACACAAACAACTGTTACAATGGGCAACCGAAAACATAAACACTCAAACACAAGCACCGCAAATTTTATTATAGATCTTGGTTTCGCTAATTGGAATGATAATACTGATTACGTAACTGCTACCTCTCAAAACTATCTTGTTAATAAAGCAGGAACAATTTCTCCGCTTGGTGCAAATGATTTTAAATTGAGAACGGGCAAATCAACCAATTTGAATATATGGGTATTTATGCAACGACTTAACCTTATAAAACACTACGTAAACCTTAAATATGG
>MWWF01000308.1_pt1 | contig 10110 bp, 10 predicted proteins | sample 1047351 | NCBI WGS metagenome assembly MWWF01 (sample SAMN06349970, study PRJNA376086) | soil metagenome | isolation source: MGM-3 sample Antarctic (ecotone) soil | place: Antarctica
TTACGCTTTTTGGTACCCGGCATTGGTGTCCAAATCAACATCCTTTGCTGCAGCTTTGTATAGAACAGTTGATTGAGTATTTTAATGGACAACGGCGCTCCTTTGAACTGCCCGTGTACCAGCCCGGTACAATTTTTCAAAGTAAAGTTTGGAGCGAACTGATGAACATTGCTTACGGCAAAACGATCAGCTACATGGACCTTGCTAAAAAGTTGGGCGATCCCAAAGCTATTCGTGCGGCAGCATCTACCAATGGTAAAAATAAGATCGCTATTATCATCCCCTGTCACCGGGTGGTGGGTAGCAACCAAACCCTTGTGGGCTATGCCGGCGGATTAAAAAGAAAGAAGTGGCTGCTGGAACATGAGAACAAGATTGCCCACGGGGTTCAAACTTTATTTTAAAAAGGTATGGCAACAAAAATAACAGTACAGCTTGGCGACATTACAAAACTGAAAGTGGATGCCATTGTAAATGCAGCCAACTCATCATTGTTGGGCGGCGGCGGCGTGGATGGTGCAATACATCGCGCAGGCGGGCCGGCTCTATTGGAAGAATGTAAACAGGTAAGAAACAGGCAGGGCGGATGCAATACCGGTGAGGCAGTAATTACCAATGCAGGTAACTTAAATGCAAGAAAAGTTATCCATACGGTTGGGCCTGTTTGGCACGATGGCAAACAAAATGAAGCATCGCTACTTGCCGCTTGTTATACCAATTCGCTGAAGCTTGCCCTGCAGTACGATTGTAAACGGGTTGCTTTTCCCAACATTAGCACAGGAGTGTACGGCTATCCAAAAAAACAGGCGGCCAGCATTGCTATACAAACCGTGAGCAACTTTTTACAGGTTAACCGCGACGAATTGGACGAGATCATCTTTGTTTGCTTTGACGAAGAAAACTACGACCTCTACCAACAGGAACTTTCGGGCAAAAGTTTTTAATTCGCTAAGCTGGAAATGCTCCTTTTACCCTCTTAACTTAGAATAATTGCAACAGTCCGGGTTTTACAGTTAAGGAGGCGAATAGCGTATCAAAGTGTACAAGAGTGCGACGCAAGGATGTTGATTTGGACACCAATGCCGGGTACCAAAAAGCGTAATAACCAAAAGCTTTAGATTAGCAACAGGTGAACAAGTAAGGCGGTGAGCCTTGATGGAATTTACGATTTCATATCATCGCTGGTGAAGCTGAGTGGCAACAACATTGCGGCCTTGTCTATAATGAACACCTCTCCTTCCATACCGCCAAGTATAATGCGAATGGGGCTGCTTACCTGTTGTTCATACTCCAGTAAGCTTTGCCGGCAAATGCCGCAGGGCGAAATAGGGTGCTTGCTTTCGCCATTGTGGTTATGGTAACTTATAGCCAATGTGTTAATGGCAACCTTTGGAAACAACGATGCGGCCGCTGCAAGCAGCACCCGCTCTGCACATAAACCAACGGGAAAACTGGCGTTTTCCTGGTTGCTTCCGGTTACAAATTCTCCATTGTCGAGCCGGGCAATTGCGCCCACCTGAAATTGAGAATAAGGTGCATAGGCATGCTGGGTCACCTCTCTTGCCTTGTTCAATAGCCAGGCATCATGCTCTTCTAATTCGTCAATTGAATCATACACTTCAAACGTAAACTGGTATTCTTCTTTCTTCATACAACTTTATAAATAAAAATCCCTCACCCGAACATTCGGGGAGGGATAAATTTATGCAAACAAAGTTGATTATTTAATACTTCTAAACAACCGGTTCCAGCGCGGGCCTTGTTGCCAGCTAAACCAAATTAGCGAGGCTTTACCTACCACATTTGTTTCGGGTACAAAGCCCCAGTAACGGGAGTCCTGGCTGCGGTGCCGGTTATCGCCCATCATCCAATAGTAATTCCATTTACAGGTATACGTAGTGGTCTCGTTTCCATTAATGAACAGCTTGCCATCCCGCTCTTCCAATTGCTGCCCTTCATATACCGATATAAGCCTGCGGTAAATGTCGATGTTTGCCGGTGTAAGCGTAATGGTACTGCCGCTTTTTGGTATGTAAATAGGCCCATAATTATCCGGTGTCCACATATTGCCGGTGGTGTAGGGAAACACACTGCCCGGCGCATTTATATAGGCGTGTTCAATGCTTTTAAAATTTGGCTGCTTCTTTAAAATTTCAGCTTCTTTCACCGTCATATTAATTACCCACGAATTAGGCTTTGCTGAATAAGGATAAATCTCCTGGCGGGTCTCATCATTTAAGTCAATGTTTAAGTCTCGTTTCAATAGCTCCTCATCAAAAGCCTGGCCATTGGTTTCTACAATGTACTCGGTTTGAAGGTAATCTGGCACAGCTGACCTTTGGTTGTTCAGGTACACTTCTCCATCTTTTATTTGCAGGGTATCGCCTCCTACACCTATACAGCGCTTTATGTAATTATCTGTCTTGTCCATAGGATGAATAAGTATCGGGTATTCGGCCATGAGCGCATCACGGTTGCCCCTGAAACTTTGGCGCAGCACATCATAGTAAGGCGCTTTGGAACCAAACTCCGGCAGGTTAATAATGGTGTCGCCCGCAGGAAAATTAAACACCACCACATCATTTCTTTTTACTTGTGTAAAACCCGGTAAGCGCTTATACGGTAGTTGTAAAAAGGTGAGGTACGATGGTGTTGTAGTACTAAAGGGCATAATATTGTGTACAAAAGGAAATGAGATGGGGGTTTGCGGAATACGCGGACCATAACTCATCTTGTTTACAAAAAGAAAATCGTTGACCAGTAAAGTCTTCTCCATACTCTCTGTAGGAATAGTATAAGCTTCAAATACAAACGTGCGAATGATGGTAGCGGCTACTACAGCAAATACACCGGCATCTACCCACTCGCGGGTAGCGGATTTGTGGTATCGTTTTACTACTTCATGTCCGGCATATTTTACATCTGTAGAAAAGCCCAGGTAAGGGAAGTAGAGGAAGGGAAAAAAGACAGTAAGGGTATGATCGATAAGAGAAAACTTGCCAAAATGCATCACGAATATTATGGTGATCCAAATGGTAATAAACTGTCCGGCAATAGGGATAAGTTGAAGCCAAAACCAAACTTTACGAATGTTTGTTTTTTCAACAATACACCAGGTATTGTAAAAAGGGATAAAAGCTTTCCATCCATCCAAACCCGCTTTTTTAAACATTCCATACATTCCGATATGCCAACCAATAGTGCCAATGATGAATAGAAACCAGCCCATATTTAAAATTTGATGTCGACAAAAGTACCATTATAATCAGTTGACGAATATTCTGCCTACAAAAGTTTTCTTAAATAAAACAGTTAAAAAATATTTAGAATCAAGCAGATACGGCGCCTTTGTTTTTATATAGCCGGAGAGCAATATCTTGCAATTCACCATATGAATAAGTTTACGATAAGAGATATTGAAAACCTGACAGGCATAAAAGCCCACACCTTGCGAATATGGGAGCAACGGTATAACATTATTACACCTAAACGTAAAGACAGCAATCATCGCTTTTATGATAACGATGACCTTAAGCACATTTTGCGTATCTCCTTTCTTTACCACAATGGCATAAAGATTTCGCGAATTGCTAAACTTGAAACGGGTGCAATTGAAAAAATCATATCAGCAACTGCGCATGAGAATACTTTCGAGTACCTAATTAACCAGTTAATGGAGGCCTCCCTTGATTTTGATGAGGACAAATTTGAATTAGTTCTTACAGATGCCCTGCATGAAAAAGACGTTGAAAAGACTTTGCTTAATGTGATCTATCCTTTTCTGAAAAAGATTGGGCTATTATGGATAACCGAACACCTTATACCGGCGCAGGAACACTTTTCAAGTAATATCATCAGGCGAAAAATTTTGGTAGCTACAGACAAATTGAAGGCAAATCATATGACTGGCAAAAAAGTGATTTTGCTTTTTACTCCCTCGCTGGAGCATCATGAAATCGGGCTGTTGTTTCTTCAATACCTGCTTAAGAAAAACGGGCACAAAGTAGTTTACTTTGGAAGTCACGTTCCGGTAGCGCCTATATTGGAATATTGTGCTGTAAAGAAAGTTACACACCTTCATTTCCACCTCATCACAAACCTCAACCACTTTACCCCTGAAGAATATGTAGAATATATGGCGGTTAGCTTTCCCGCGTTGCAAATCGTTATGTCGGGTCCAATGGTAGCGACTGTAAATAAAACACCCGGCAATGTGCGCCTCTTGCATTCAATTGAGGAAATATTGGACTATGCAAGAGAATAAAGGGTTCAGGTTATAATGCTGCCTTGTTTCTTTTTTAAAATTTAAACAGCCTTATACATTGCTTTTCACATCAGCAAGGGTTATGGTTTTGCCCGATAAAATGACCAGCCGCTCTACCACGTTCCTCAATTCGCGAATGTTACCCGTCCAGTTGTGCTCTTTTAATAATTCTGTTGCTTTTGGCTCTATTTCTTTAGGAGCCTGCCCATAGTCGGTAGCAATCTCTTCCAAGAACTTTTTTACCAGTAGGGGAATATCATCCCTTCTTTCGTTTAATGAAGCTACATGTATGAGTATCACGCCGAGACGATGGTATAAGTCGAGACGAAAATTCTTATGTTCAACTTCTTTTAGCAGGTCTTTATTGGTAGCAGCAACTACCCGCACATCTACGGCTATCTCTTTATCGCCGCCTACCCGGGTTATCTTTCCCTCCTGCAAGGCACGCAACACTTTAGCCTGTGCGCTCTGGCTCATATCGCCAATTTCATCAAGAAAAAGGGTGCCCCCATTTGCTTGTTCAAACTTGCCTATTCTTTGTTTTATTGCGGAAGTGAACGAACCTTTTTCATGGCCGAACAATTCACTTTCTATCAGTTCAGTTGGTATAGCTGCACAATTCACTTCTACAAGCGGGCCATCAACACGACTACTTTTTTCGTGTAACCAACGAGCCACCAACTCTTTACCGCTTCCGTTTTCCCCGGTTATCATCACACGTGCATCTGTTGGCGCTACCTTTTCTATTGTTTCCTTGACTTTGCGAATGGCTTCGCTTTCTCCAATCATTTCCTGCACTTTGCTTACCCGGCGCTTTAGCGTTTTAGTTTCTTTCACCAGGGTATTCCTGTCCAGTGCATTGCGTATAGTTATCAGCAACCGGTTTAAATCTGGTGGTTTAGAGATATAATCAAAAGCACCTTTTTTCACAGCTTCTACTGCAGTTTCAATGTTGCCATGTCCACTTATCATTATTACAGGTACATCAGGGTTTAGCTCGGTAACCCTGGCCAGGAACTCTATACCATCAAGCTTAGGCATTTTTATATCACACAATACAACGTCGTATGATGCGGATTGAAATTTCTTCAGTCCCTCTTCTCCGTCAGCGGCTTCTTCTATCTTGTAGCCTTCAAATCCCAGAATTTCTGCCAGTGTTTTTCGAATTGCACGCTCATCATCTATTATTAGTATTGTTGCCATTGCTACTATAATTTGGGCCGCTAAGTTAAGGGCTTTACCTATTGAACCGGAAGTTTAAACCATGATATCGGGTGGTGCAGGAGAGATGTAAAAAAATGCCTGGGCAACAAGAATAATTTTGCCACACTTCCTTTAAAACTGAAAGAACATACCATTCTATACTAAATTACAGGTTCAATCGTTGTGTAACTACGCTTATTAACCAAGGCCGGTTATTTGTCAAATACAATTATATGTTCAAAAAGTATTTATCTGTTTTTAGAAACCATGTCATCATCATGGTTATTTTCCTCGTGCTCATTGTTATTAGTTCTAGAACGACGGGCAAACTCTCGGTTGTTTCCAGTGTACTAACTGGTATCCTGATGATTTATGCGGCTATTGTATTTACCATCTGGATAATTAAAACGCCCTCTTCGCGCAATAAAGATGAAGGAATATAGCAGGCATTTACCTGTTTAAAATATCAATAAGGCCACTCACACGCTTACTTTCCATCAGCAATACCGGTTTTAAAATAAAGCCCATTACGAAGCCGGGTTCTATTATTCTTTGCGCAATCTCTACCACACGCTTATCCATGTGCGCTACGTAGTTTTCGCGGGCTTGTCCCTAAATAAGCGCTATGGCACTTGCCCACATTGCTTTGCGGGCTGCGTTAATGCTAAAATTTAAGACGGCTTCCTCTCTTTTATTGGAAATCTTTCGAAGAAAACGCAAGGGAAACCAGACGGCTTCAAGGGAATCCTGTACCTGTTGACTGGTGGCAGCAATTACATCATTAATCTTATCGAAATCTTTTCTGAAGCGTCCAGATCTTATCGCCTCGGCAGGTGTAGGCAGCCACTATACCCAGGTCAAGATTGATGTGGGTGTTAATGCCCAATATGAGGTGCTGCAACACGATGAGATTTGTTGTGGCGGCACTTTCAAACGCCTTGCACCAGGTGTTGATGCAGGGCTTATTAGCAATCTAAGCAGCATACGCCTGCAGGTAATGATTGGCGAAAATCACATCCAATTGTTCCATGCGATTACTATCTTCAAAATGCTTTTGAGCGATGCCCGTTCGTACGGCAACGGTCATGCGCCTGTACAGCGCAGCAAAATATCCTATACGACTTTGCCGTTGTTTGCAATCAGCGATGATATCATCCAGCCGGGCAATTACCTCATCAATGATTTGAGCATCTTTCATAAACACTCAATATAAGCAACTGCGCACAAAATTGTATAGCCGGATGCAGCACGGGTTGGCCCGGTTGCATCACTACGAGTTAGCTAAAAATAAATAATAATGTATGCGGCAGTACCTCAACCAGCCTTTAGAACTATCATCCGCTGCATAAAAAAGTGTTGGAAAGAGACAGGCTTACACCTCAACTATAGTGTGCCGAAGGACAACCCACCACTCACCACTCACCACTCACAACTCACAATTCACAACTCACAACTCACCACCCACAATTCACAACTCACAAACCAACCCCACTTACTCCTCAGCTATACTGTAGCCGATGGGCTTAAAACTGTAATTATTCGACATCTCTGCCGAGCAAGCTGTCATGCCAACGACAAGATCTATTTCTGCCTGCAGCACCACATGGTCGCCAGCTTTGCTTTTGGGCGGCAGCACCCCTACTTTGCCGGTGTCTCCATCCACTGTTACATGCATAAAAATGTTGAAGCACACCGGTAGTTGGTCGGGCTGCACACCAAAGGGTGCAAGGGCTTCGGCCAGGTTGCCGAAACAGCCCCGGTGCGGGTGGGTGTGTCCGTAAATGATCCTGAAAGTGTCGCTGCTGCAGGGCGTTAGCAGAAAGTCGTGCCTGCCCACCGTATCCTCTACCATCTGAAACATAATGTTGCTGCGGTTAGAATAGAATCGGTGACCTGTTGTTAAAAAAATCGTTTCGGCGTAATCAATTGTTCTACCCGACGACAGGTATTCATTGGTATCGTTCAGGTTATAACAAATAAAGTCCGACACCTGCTCGCCCCGCAGGTCAGTTATTGTAAGTCGCTGGCCTTTTTTTAGCACAAAGGCTACCCCGCTACGCGGTGGTATAACGTTCTCTTGATGCATGTTTTATGTTTAAAGGGCACTTCCAACTTTCGTCATACTTGCGCCCGCTATATTGGTACACTTCCGACGAATTGCCAAAGTCTTGCAACATAGGATTGATGGAACCGGAATAAGCTTTATCTCTTTTTCGTATAATGTTTTTCATGTTGGCGTAGCCCCTTGTTTGCCGTAATTGCTCAAACTGGTCATGTGGGTTAAACACCAGCACCGGGTATGCAAATTGTCGCATTAGCCTGCTGCTGGCGGGGTGTAAACCAACAACAAAAAAGGCTTCTTCCTTCAGGCTAAAACTAAAATCCTTTGAAGTGGGATCACCGCTTACCCGCTGGTCGTAAGGATAATTTTTAGCATCAATATTTGAGAGGGATTGTAAGCGCTCCCACAACAAAGCGTCAAACATTGCTTCCCTGGTGTTGTCAGGCCCCTTAAAAATAACAGCGGCACTGTAAAACATTTCGCCCGAAGCACGGTATTCATCAACAAAGTCATACAGAAAGTCTAAGATCATCCTATCGTCTTTAGGACATGCCATATTTTCTGCTATGATGCTCTTAACCTGTTTGCGAGTTACCGCTGCACGGGCAGCTACACATGGAAAATCTTCCTGGCTCAAATAGGCCTCAAATTGTGCTACTATAGCAACATTTTCATCTGGTGTTTTCATAACAATCGTTTCAAATTCCCGGGCAAATCCACTTTTCTTTTCTGCTTAATTTAATAGCACAATTGGCTTACTCCGCTTCAATACATTTCTACTCCAATCCTTGTAAAAAAGATACCATCTGCCTTGTTACACGATAAGCTGAAAAAGGTGAGCTAAGGGTGAACAGATCGCTCATAGGCCGGCATTCTGTGGATAAACTTGCCTAAAAAACCCATAAGCGAGGGAGAAACCAAAGCTTCAGGCTAATGTTAAAACCAGGTAATTATTCTTGGAACGAAACATGGAACCTTGTAAACTTCAGGTTGTAAAACGTGCTGTTATTACGCATACGTGTACTTTTTTTTCGGACCAGCCGGAGAATTCTAATCAACATCGTTGTGTCACTCTCTTGTACCGCAACTTTCTATGGCAGCTTGTCCACCTTATATTATCATTGCTTGTTTTAAGGTTCCTGTTGTTTCAATTGTTTATAGTGAAGGCGCTACTGTCAACGTTATAACCCTAAGCTTAGGTTCCAAACACCTTTACGGTGCATTCTTTTGTCGTATATCATTTTTGGGTAACCTTTTCGGCTCCTGGCAGATGGCCAAGCTACTTTTAAATGATGTAGAACCTGTTGCAAGCACAATTAGGCGCAAGTACATTTGAAGAAAAAAAATGAGTCACCCCCTTCAAACAATCCTATTCCTCTGCTTGCTTTTGCCAGCAAACCGCCTTGATGCCCAAAACAATATTGTGGTTATGCAAAGCGACTTTGGTGTAAAAGATGGCGCATTAGCTGCAATGAAAGGGGTGGCTATAGGGGTAAGCAGTAGTTTGAAGATTTTTGACCTGACACATGACATTCCACCATACAACATTTGGGAAGCAGCCAACAGGCTATACCAAACGGCAGCTTACTGGCCTGCCGGCACCGTATTCGTTTCAGTAGTTGATCCCGGTGTAGGTTCTCAAAGAAGATCGGTGGTAATGAAAAGTAAGACGGGGCACTTTTTTGTAACACCCGACAACGGCACCCTTACCCTGGTGGCGCAATATCTTGGCGTACAAAATGTCCGCGAAATTGATGAAGTAAAAAACCGCCTTGCAAGCTCAGGTGGCTCTTATACTTTTCATGGCAGAGATGTATATGCTTATACAGCAGCACGGCTTGCCGCAGGCAAAATCACCTATGCGCAGGTCGGCAAATTATTAGATAACACGGTTGTAGCTATACCCTATCAAGCACCTGTGTTTACGATTGATTCCACCAGCGGCACCATACCTGTACTTGATATACAATATGGCAACCTCTGGACAAACATTGATACCACCGTCTTTAACCGTATGCAGCTTAAAACCGGAGATGAAGTTGACGTAGCTATATACCACGGCAGTAAAAAAATCTACGAAAGTACCCTTCCTTATGTCACTACATTTTCTGCAGTGGAAAAAGGTAAGCCATTGCTTTACCTCAACAGCCTTATGAATGTGGCTATTGCACTAAACGAAGATAATTTTTCGGAAAAGTATAAGGTGTACAGCGGCTCCGCTTGGAAAGTAGTACTGAAAACAAAAAGATGATGATGCGCAGCTTAGAAAAGCGTTCAAAATAATTTCCGCAGTAAGGATTTAGGCGCTCAGGCGTAAAAAAGTGACAACAAATTGACAGTTTTTCTAAGGTTGAAAGAACACAAAGAACACTAAGATTGCACAAAGTTCACGATGTATTACTTTGATTGAAATGCTGGATTTTCAAATACATTAAGCACTCTTCTAATCCCATTCTTTAGCAATTGAATGAAAATAAAAAACTTAGTGTTCGTCGTGCCTCATCGTGTACTTTGTGTTACCCTGAATACCTAACGCCGAGCGTATTTCTGCCGGTTCACAGAATGCTGCCCCCCACCAGGC
>MWWF01000309.1_pt1 | contig 10107 bp, 11 predicted proteins | sample 1047351 | NCBI WGS metagenome assembly MWWF01 (sample SAMN06349970, study PRJNA376086) | soil metagenome | isolation source: MGM-3 sample Antarctic (ecotone) soil | place: Antarctica
CATATAACCAGTACCAATAAAGTTGATCCATCTTGTGTATTTTACAAATGCAGGAAGATTCAACAAAGTGTCAATCATTTTGTAAATGCCCTGCTCTGTTTTTGTCAGATCTTCGTGCCGGGCTTCAGACCAATAATCTTCTGTTTTTGCAGAAGCATCAGCTGGCAAAATTGTTTCTTCTAATTTCTTGTTCTTTTTTAATTCAGAAATCACCGATGAATCATTTACCACAACGTCTTTATAGGTGGTTGTTTTTCTGCCAATAAAAGCAATGCTGTTTTTGCCAACAGGATTAATGTCAACAACAAATTTATCTTTCAATAAAAACCAGGTGCTGTCATTAATTAATTGGTATTCCTGAATAAGGCTAAGGCGGTTTACAAAATTTACATTGGCATCTTTACCTAATCGTAAATTCATTTTTTGAATGGCGAATGTGCTGTCATGCACCCAACAATCGCCTTCAAAAGCATTCGTTCCTTTTCTTTTAGGTATAAATAAAAAATGTATCAGCCTTCTGCCGCCAACAAATTGCGTATCGGCAACTTTGTAATTATAATAAGCATCGCCATTGTCAGAAATTGGACTTACAAATTGTTTATCAAAAACGGGAATAAAATTGTTGTAAAAATTTACATTCTGGTCCATTCCGCCCATCAGTCTCGAAATGCTTTCATTCTCAACGCCAATTGTTTTTACCGCTTTAAAAACTTCCCGTCTTTTCAATGGCGTTTTCTGGTAATAATAATCAGATATGGCTTCGGTTAAATAAGCGGGAAGAAACGCCTCGCCTTCCGTTGTATCAACATTGTCTAAGATAAACCTGAATGGACGCAACAATTTTGCACTGGACAATTTATCCTTATCAAAATTTTTAAGGTCAAGCTCCAGCTTGTTGTATAATTCGTAAGAAAAATTTTTGAAACGATAACGGTCATTCATTGGTTTATGTGCAACTATGCGCCGCCACAACCATAAGCCTCTGTTTACTTTTGTTTTGATAATAACATCAGCCGAAAATTTTCCCGGCATCAGCTTGATATTTAAAAAAGCAGTGTCGCCTGAGAAAATAAAATCTTTCACTGCCATTTTATAATCCTGGTAACCGACAGATGTTATTTCAATTGTGTCTTTATCATCTGCCGGCATTCGCAATAAAAACGAACCCGATGAATCGGCTAATTTTCCGGTGCCTGAGATTTTATATTGAACAGAAGCAAAGGGAACAATTTCCCCACTGTGCTGGTCCTTAATTTGTCCGGCAACAATTTTATTTTGGCCAATAGCAGTCGCAGCAACAATGGAAATGAGCAGTAGTAAAAAAGATAAATGTCTGATCATAAAACAAAAGTGACTACAATAGGAAACAATCTGTGTTACAAGTTTATAATTTACGGTTTACAGTTTACAATTAGCTGTTTCCAGCTGTAGGATTACGGGACACTGACTACCATGTTTTAACAGGTCGTCAAATTACGTCTTCATCCAATACAAGACACAAAATAAAATGAAACGAAATTGTAAATGGTATGAATTTTTCAGCATTGCCGTTAAATCAAATTTATGAAAGGAAACATTCCGCAAAATAACAGGCAGAACAACTCAATGCAAAGCAATAAGCATAGACCTGAAAACAAGGACAATCTTGACAGCCGCGAAGGCGAAGAACAAGAAACAAAAGGTAATGACGTAACGCATAATCGCAAGGAAACAAAAGCCGGGCATTTGAAGGATAGAGGTAAGGACAGGACGAGGTAGATCTTTAGTAAATAAAGTTGTCCGTTAGCTATCGTGATGTTGATTAGTTGAAAGGAAGAAAACGTTAATGATATTATGGTATCAACCTTTCAACTAATCAACTTTTTATTAATTTGCTGTCATCAAACTACTATTATGACTGCAAAAGAAGTTCTTACTGAGCTAAAGTCACTTGGCACAGAATCAACCAAAAAAACTTTAGCTAACCATGGTGCGCCTGATACTCAATACGGCGTTAAAATAGAAGAACTGAAAAAAATTCAGAAGAAAATAAAAAAAAATTACGAGTTGTCGCTTTATCTATACAACAGTGGCATTTCTGACGCACAATACTTAGCAGGATTGATTGCTGACGAAAAGCAGATGACAAAAAAGGATTTGCAGCATTGGGCAGAAACTGCAAGCTGGCATATGCAAAGTGAATACACCGTTCCATGGATTGCTGCTGAGAGTGATCATGGATGGAGCCTTGCGTTACAATGGATTGATTCAAAAAAGGAAAGCATCCAATCTTCCGGATGGACAACATTAGCAAGCCTGGTTGCCATTAAAAAAGATGAAGAATTTAATATAAAAGAATTGAAAATTTATTCAAAAGAGTGGAGAAAGAAATTCATACAGCAGGTAACCGAGTCCGTTATACAATGAATTCATTTGTGATTGCTGTTGGCGGTTATATAAAAGAGCTTACTGCCGAAGCTCAAAAAATTGGCAAAGCTGTTGGAAAACTTTCAATCGACATGGGAGGGACTGCATGCAAGGTTCCTTATGCTCCTGATTATATTCAAAAAATGTTAGAGAGAGATGTTAAGAAAAAGAAGATGGCGAGGTGTTAGGAATGGCGAGTGGTAAATGGCAAGTAGCGAGTGGCCACATTTATGCAAATATTTTTTTGAATAGCAAATGAAGTTATAGAAGCTTTACACAAAAAACTCACTTACAAGTTTTTCCTGCTACTCATCTTACCCTGCCATAAAACCCAAATAATAAGTAAAGGTTGCAATAACAAACGCAGCCATGCCATTGCTGAACTTATTTGGTAATTAGCATGGAAATAAGACTGCTGCAACATAAAAATATGTACAGGTAAAAATGCAATCAGCATTAATGCAATAAGGATAGATGCTCCTTTCCTGGTTAACCTGAACAACAACAATAATGCAAGAATAATTTCTATTACTCCGGTTATAATTACAAGCTCCTTGTGTGCCGGTATATAAAATGGAATGATGACCTCGTAAAATAAAGGATGAACAAAATGATTGACACCTGCTGAGAGGTACAACAGAACAAGAACAACGAGACTTATATTTTTTATTTTGGTTATGGTGATTAATTAAAGATAAGCACAAAAAAAATCCTCCGTCTTAGACGGAGGACCGGTTTTTCAGTTACTTGTAGTGATACTTGTAATTGAAAAGTTGATGCTTGTAAAAGTCGTTTAACTAAACATACATCTTTAATATTTTTGCCAACAACCATGCCAGTGATTTATAAAATTATTTTTCATTTTATGGTGTTTTAAAGATGCGTAGAGGAATATTGTAAAGCAGTTTTGAACTTCACAAATGCTGATTAAATTTATCGAACGTACAAGAGTGCGACGCAACAAAAGCTCATGGCAGCAATGCAGCCTGGTACAAAACCATCTCATCATTTCAAAAAACACAAAGCCCTATATTTGTGCTTCATCAATTAATAAGGGATGCCCCAGGAAATTGAAGATTTTGATGCCAACCTTGCCGGCGAAGAAGGCAAAACAGCAGAGACTAAAACAAGTTGGTTCAAGCGTTTAAAAAAAGGTATTACCACACCTTCATCTGAAAAGAAAGAAGCTCCGGAAGGCTTGTGGACAAAATGCCCTGACTGTAATTACATCTCCACGGTTACTGATTTGCGTGAAGCCCTTTTTGTTTGTCCAAAATGTAATTACCACCACCGCATTGGCAGCGATGAATATTACGAAATTGTTTTTGACAACAATAAATACACCGAGCTTTTTGAAGGCATCCGTTCTAAAGACCTTCTCGGTTTTACAGATTTAAAAAACTATCAAAAACGTCTTGAAGAAACGTGGTCGAAAACTGATTTGAAAGATTCGATGCGTATTGCTGTTGGGATGGTTGATGGTATTGAAATTGTGATTGCCTGCATGGATTTTGAATTTATTGGCGGCTCACTGGGAAGTGTGATGGGAGAAAAATTCAGTCGTGCTGTTGATTATTGTTTGCAGCATAAACTGCCTTATATGGTGATTTCAAAAAGCGGCGGCGCAAGAATGATGGAAAGTGCTTTTTCATTGATGCAGTTAGCCAAAACAAGTGGTAAGCTTTCGCAATTATCTGATGCCAAACTTCCTTATATTTCTTTATTGACCGACCCTACATTTGGTGGCATCTCTGCTTCATTTGGAATGCTTGGCGATATGAATATTGCAGAACCAGGCGCATTGATTGGTTTTGCAGGACCAAGAGTAATTAAAGAAACAATTAAAAAAGATTTGCCTCCGGGTTTTCAAAGAAGCGAATTTATTTTGGAGCATGGCTTTTTAGATTTTATAGTAAATAGAAAAGAGTTGAAGCAAAAGCTGGCAACTGTACTTACACTTTTCAGGAATTAGTTCATGGTTCATAGTTCATGCTTCGTAATTATATTTAGCTATGGCTTTTCGATTTGAAGAATTAAAAGTTTGGCATATTGCAGTTGATCGTTCTAACGATATTGATTTACTTACTCAAAAATTTCCACAAAAAGAATTGTATAGTCTTGCTTCGCAGATGAAAAGAGTTGCAGATTCAATTGTGCTTAATATTGCTGAAGGAAGTACAGGTCAATCAATTCCCGAATTCAAACGCTTTCTTGGTATAGCTTTGCGATCAGCAATTGAGGTAGTAGCCTGTTTATTTCTTGCTATAAAACGAAAGTAAATTTCAGAAGAAGACTTTAAGTCTTTATACGGCAGCTATGAAATTTTATGCAAGATGATAACCAAGCTTAGAAATTCAATGTGAGAATGCTATGAACCATGAACTATGAACTATGATGGAAATCAAAAACCGCTCAGCCTATTTCGAATATTTTATTGATGATAAATACACCGCCGGCATTATGCTGCTTGGCACTGAAGTAAAATCTTTGCGGGAAGGCAAAGCCAACTTTAATGACAGTCATTGCATCTTTCAAAAAGGAGAGCTGTATTTGAGGTCTTTCCATATTTCCGAATATTCTCACGGCACCGTAAACAATCATGATCCAATTAGGGAACGAAAGTTGCTATTGAACAAACGTGAATTAAAAAAACTGGAAGGAAAGATCAAAGAGAAGGGATATACAATTGTTCCGCTGCGGTTATTTTTTAACGATAAGAACCTGATAAAATTGGAAATTGGATTAGGAAAAGGAAAGAAGATGCATGATAAAAGAGAAACTATCAAGCAAAGAGATACTGACAGGGAGATGAAACGATACCTAAAATAACAATTTAATTACTATCTACATTTTACACATGAAAAAAATATTGTTGCTGCTTTTTGTCATCGGTACAGTCAATGCAAAAGCGCAAACTGTTGCAGGTTATTGGTATGGCACCGGCAGTGTCAATTTAGCTTCTGCCAACAATTATTTGGTTGAATTAATTGTGAAGCAAAACAATAATAATTCTGTGCAGGCTATCATGAATTATTACTTCAAGAATACTTACCGCAGCATTCAGCTAAATGGAATTTACAATGCAGCAACCCGTGAATTTGCTTTATTCAATGTGGCTGTTCCCTATTTTGGATCAACTGATAAAATTCAGGTTGACTGCCCGATGGATTTTGTGGCAACTCATCGCATAGCAAAAGCAGGATCAAACCTTCTTGGAATATTTACAGGAAGAGAAGGATACAAACACACTTGCCCGGATATAAGTTTTGACCTGAAATTAAATACAGAAGCCGGCAACCAGGATTCTATTTTATTAGCATTGAAAAATTTTAAAGAAACCTATCAATTGTGGACACCATCTTACACCGATACTTTGGTTGCCTTTAATGTGCAGCAAAGAAAAGTGGAAAACATTGTGGTGAATAAAGAATTTAAAGACAGACTTGTGGATGTTCAAAATGAAATTGAAATAGATGCCGATTCTGTGTTAGTTGATTTTTATGATAACGGCGAAGTTGACGGAGATTCCATTTCTGTTTTTTTTAATGATCAATTGCTTGGCGCAAATTTAAAACTAAGTACAAAGGCTGTTCATCTCAATATTAAATTAGACAGCACAAAAGAATTTAATCAACTCGCTATGTTTGCCAATAACCTTGGCGCCATTCCACCCAATACAGCATTGATGATTATTTATGACGGACAGAAAAGGCATGAGATAAGATTGTCGAGCAGCCTGGATAAAAGTGGAGCGGTGAGGATTAAGAGGAAGAAGAGGAAATAGTCCATAGACCATAGCCGATAGTCCATGTCTGTGTATGAAATTATTTATGGCTATTACAAAGTTTGTTTTCCTTTCTGAATTTATTCACTTTTGTATATTAAGTAACACCTTTTTATTTTCGTGTTACTTTCCTATATTTGGTATACAAAAATCAAAATGATGGAAACCTCAATGTTAACTTCCAAAGGACAATTGCTCATACCAAAGCGGCTCCGTAATAAATACGGGATCAAGTCTGGTGTAAAAATAATTTTTGAAGAAACAGACAAAGGCGTTTTCCTAAGACCAATGAATGAGCAGTATTTTAAATCGTTTGCAGGCATTTTAAAATCAACCGGTAAATTAAAAGAGGAAATGAGGGAATTGAAAGAGGAAGAAATGAAATTAGAAGAAGAAAAAATGAATGGGATTTTGAAACAGGCAAGCAAAAGAAAAACAAAATAACATGGCAAATTTTGTTTTGGACAGTTATGCCATGCTTGCCTTTTTCAGGAATGAAGCAGGTGGAGAAAAAGTGGAACAACTGCTCAATGAAGCTGCTGTTAACAAGCATGAATTATACATGACTTGTATTAATGCAGGGGAAATCTTTTACATGAGCTATAGAAAAGATGGCGCCGCAAAAGCAGAACAGGCCTGGAAGGGGCTTCTGCAGTTTCCCATCCATATTATTGAAGCCGACCTGGAATTTTCATTATCTGCTGCAAAAATAAAAGCAAGACATAGAATTTCTTATGCCGATGCATTTGCCGCTGTACTGACAATAAAGAAAAAGGCAGTGTTGATTACAGGTGATAAAGAATTTGATGCTTTAATTGGAGAGACTGGATTTAAGGTGAGGTATTTATAGATAAAAAGTGCTGACAAAAAAGGTTCGACCCATTTATACCGCAATTGAACAAATGATTTTCTAAAACAACTCCGCCTGCGTCCCCCCTTCTTTCATCTCCCACTCCATCATCACACTCTTGCTATAATCAACCAGCTTGGCGCCAACAGCTTTCCATCCCATTACATCAACCATTTTTGCAATTTTAAATTTCGCTTTTCTTACCTGCGAACCTTTACCGGAATTAACAATTAATATTGGCTCCTCTTCTGTTGACACAGCTTGTAAAATATTATCCTTACCTTCTTTTATAAATAAAAATTTGCTCCGCAAAGTTGTTGTTTCAATTCTGAAACGCTTGACGTTGTACTGCAGCTTATCATTATCTAAATAAATTGCAGTGATGATTCTTTCAGCATCAAATTTTTCAACCAACATTACTTCTTCAGGGTTGAAACGTTGCGTTAATTCCTGGTCTGTAATTTCGTAAGTGCCATCTGTGTAAAGAACCAACACCCTGTCCTCTGCATCAAAACTTCCTAATTCAATTCCTTTTCCATCATGATTTAATCTTCCAAACTTATCATCAAACCAAAGCTTGATACTACCCAAAGTAGCCACACCGGCTTCTTTAAACTTAACAGTACGAACAGGATATTTTGTTACCTGGTTTCCAATGCTGCTGCGGCTTTTTATTTCCTGCTCTTCAAAATAAAATTCAAATTCTTTATTTCTTGCAGAACAATTTGGACTTAGCACAACCTTTACAACTTCTGCTTCACCATTTGCATTGACAGATAAATAATGCACTTTGCTTTTATCATGACCTTTTGTGAGATCATATTCTTTATCTCTTGTTATACCGGTTACATTAAATCTTTTTGCAAAAGAAATTCCACCTGCACCATCCGTATAAATCATATTGTAAGTGGTTCGTTCATCTCCTTTTCTAAAAACAGCAGCATGCAAAATCTCTTTGCCGATGAATATTTTATCCTGCACCTTCACCACTTTCATGGTACCTCTTCTTGTAAATGCAATGATATCATCAAGGTCGGAACACTCTACCAAAAATTCATCTTTCTTCAAGGAAGTGCCAATGAAACCTTCATCACGGTTGATATAAATGCGGGTGTTTGCAATTGCGACATGCTTCGCTTCTATCAGTTCAAATTGTTTCAGTTCTGTTTTTCGTTCTTTGTCTTTCCCATATTTTTTTAACAAATTTTCAAACCATGCAATTGCATAATCATTCAAATTAGCCAAATGATTTTTCACTTCTTTAATCTGTGCTTCCAAATCTTTTATTTGCTCATTCAAATCATCAATGTCTAATTTATAAATACGGCGGACAGGTTTTTCAGTCAGCTTTAGAATATCTTCTCTTGTAATCTCCCTTTTCAATTTATTCTTGAATGGATCATATGCTTTATCAATTGCAGCGATCACTTTTTCCCAGGTCTCATGCTTTTTTTCAAGCTCTTTATAAATTTTTTCTTCAAAGAATATTTTTTCTAATGAGGTGTAATGCCATTTCTCCTGCAGTTCTCCCAACTTGATTTCTAATTCACGTTGCAATAAATTTTTTGTGTTATCAGCAGAAACTTTGAGCAGTTCATTTACACTTACAAAATGCGGCTTTTGATCAATAATAACGCAGGTGTTTGGAGAAACAGAAATTTCGCAGTCTGTGAATTTGTATAAAGCATCAATGGTAATATCGGGAGAAATGCCCGTCGCCAGATCAACTTGTATTTCCACTTCAGCAGCCGTATTATCCGTTACTTTTTTAACCTTAATTTTTCCAGCCTCATTTGCTTTTACAATACTCTCCATCAAGCCGGTTGTAGTAACGCCGTAAGGAACACTTTTAACCAACAAAGTTTTCTTATCTAACTCCTCAATGTGTGCTCTCACTTTTACTTTTCCGCCACGCATGCCCTGGTTGTAATCTGTAACATCAGCCATTGCTCCATTTAAAAAATCGGGATAGAGATCAAACTTTTTCCCCTTTAAATATTTAATAGAAGCATCGCAAAGCTCAATGAAATTATGAGGCAGAATTTTAGTTGCCAATCCCACTGCAATTCCATCTGCACCTTGTGCCAACAACAATGGAAATTTTACAGGAAGCGTTACGGGTTCGTTCTTTCTTCCATCGTAACTCAATTGCCAGGCCGTGGTCTTTGCATTAAAAACAACTTCCAAAGCAAACTTGCTCAAACGGGCTTCAATATATCTTGATGCTGCGGCATCATCTCCTGTTCTTGTATCGCCCCAATTTCCTTGTGTATCAATCAGCAATTCTTTTTGCCCGATGTTCACCAGTGCATCGCCGATAGATGCATCGCCATGCGGATGGTATTGCATGGTTTGCCCGATGATGTTGGCGACTTTATTAAAACGACCATCATCCATTTCTTTCATTGCATGAAGAATGCGGCGCTGCACAGGTTTCAATCCATCTTCTACAGCCGGAACTGCACGTTCAAGAATTACATAAGATGCATAATCAAGAAACCATGTTTTGTATTGACCATTTATTCCATGATCGGATTGTACAATTTCAAAGTTTGTATTTTTCGTAATGCTCATTTTTTTTATTACTTCACTATTTTAATTTAAAGCCCTCAACCCTATTTAATTTTTTTTCCTTTTGTTTCTCTCCCTCCCTGGTAAAGAATCAACTCCGTAATATTTCCTTTTTCATCTTTTATAAATTCAACTTTTGCTTCTACCACTTTTAGAAAAAATAGATTTTCCTTTTCTGCAAACAAATCAAACTGCTCCTGGCCGGTGGCTTGCGCTTTTAATTGCGTTCCATCTAAACTTACAGCAATAGAAAATGTTGGCGCTAACTGGTATTCGCCAACATACTGTTGCAAAACTGTTGAAGAAACAGAAATAATATTTTTCACTCCGGGTTTTTCATAAGGCTCATTCAAAGCAATTGCTGCCAATGATTTAGAAATTTTTGCAAGCGACCTTGAAGATGAGTTGTCGAACATGATTACAACCAATTCTTCTTGTGGAAAGCGAATGATATAAGACGAAAAACCATGTATGCCTCCACTGTGCGCTGTGAATG
>MWWF01000310.1_pt1 | contig 10104 bp, 9 predicted proteins | sample 1047351 | NCBI WGS metagenome assembly MWWF01 (sample SAMN06349970, study PRJNA376086) | soil metagenome | isolation source: MGM-3 sample Antarctic (ecotone) soil | place: Antarctica
ATTGCCGGATGAAGTGCATAGTTTTTTATTACATCGAAACTGGCTGAAGGCCTACAATGCAACCTTTGAATTTGTACAAAGACAATTCAACAAAAAATAAATTCTTACTCCTTCGGCCGCCAAATGCTTGCCGCAGGCGATGCCTGAAATTTATTTCATTTCATTAAAAAAAATAAGTATGAAAGTCTGTTTTTTCTTCCTGCTCTTTGTTTCCACAATTACATGGGCACAGGATCCATCAAAAAATAAATCCGCTGTTGTTGCTTCAGTTGATAAACACCAAAAAGAACTGACGCATTTAAGTGACCAGGTCTGGAGCTTTGCTGAGATTGCATTTAAAGAAGCTCAGTCATCAAAAGTCCTTGCCGACTACGCCGAAGCTCAAGGCTTCAGTGTTAAAAGAGCTGTGGCGGGTATGCCTACTGCTTTTACTGCCGAATACGGAACCGGCAAACCCATTATTGGTATCATGGGTGAGTTTGATGCGTTGCCGGGCTTGTCACAAAAAGCACAGCCAACAAAAGATCCGTTAAAGGAAGGTGCCGCCGGTCATGGTTGCGGGCATAATCTTTTTGGGCCCGGTAGTTTGGGAGCCGTTGTTGCTATAAAAGAATTGATTGCTGCAGGGAAATTAAAAGGCACTATTCGTTTTTATGGAACACCTGCTGAAGAAAATGGCGGAGGGAAAATATATATGGCCAAAGCAGGATTGTTTAATGATCTGGATGTTTGTCTTGACTGGCATCCTGATTATGAAAACAAGGCCAATATGCAAAGTTCACAGGCAATCATTGATTTGCTGGTTGAATTCAAAGGGAAAAGTGCACATGCTGCTGCTGACCCCTGGAATGGCAAAAGTGCTTTGGATGGAGCAGAATTATTTACTACCGGGGTAAATTTTTTACGGGAGCATGTAAAACCATCGGTCCGCATGCATTATGTGTACCGCAAAGGCGGTAATGTACCCAATGTAATTCCCGATGAGGCATCGGTGTGGATCTGGATAAGGGATTCAAAAAGAATTGGTATGGCTGAAGTAGAAGAAAGAGTTAGGGATATTGCTAAAGGCGCAGCATTGATGGCAGGAGTACAGTATGATATTAAAGTGCAAACAGGAGATTATGAATTACTCATTAATGAAACCGGGGCAAAGGCATTACAGAAAAACATGGAATGGCTGGGACCTATCACTTATACTAATGAGGAAATATTGTTTGCAAAAAAAATTCAGAAAGAAGCAGGTATTGAAGAAACAGGAATGAAGGGAGAAGTAAAACCACTGGAGAAAACAAAAGAAGATCCGGATGGTGGTTCTACTGATGTGGGTGATATCAGTTGGATTGTCCCGGAAATAACTTTTTTGGGAACCACAGCTCCTTATAAATCCCCCTGGCATTCATGGGTAGTGGTAGCCTGTGGCGGTATGAGCATTGGACACAAAGGAATGTTGTTTGCTTCCAAAGCACTGGCAACAACGATGGTTGATCTTTTTGAAAACGAAACGTTGAGAAAAGATATCCGTGCCGAATTTGAAAAGAAAAAAGGAAATAATGTATGGAAACCGATGGTGCCGGATGGACCGCCGCCAGTTCCCAAACAATAAGTTTTTTAAATATTTTTTATGGAAGTACATACTCATACCCTGACTGCCGCACATATTATTATGGTACACGAAATACGCTGAAAATATTGGGATTCGAAAGATTTAAAAATTCAAAAGCACTTATCGAGTTGATTAAAAAAGAATATCACTTAGAATAAATTTTATTCATAAAAAATCTTTTCATCATTGTATGTTTTTGTCTGCTTATAACAGTGCAAAGAAAACCATTGAAAAACTGGAAGAAGATAAAAACCAAAACTAATTAAGAATGATAAAAATAATACTGCTGTTCGTTTTGTCAGTAATCACGCACCCTTTATTTTCACAAACGAATATTGATTCTCTATTGCAAAAGATTGCTGTTGAAAAAGATGAAGACAAAAAGGTTGATTTAATCATTAACATTTGGAATACAGGATTTGACAGAGATCCTTATCTCGTAATTCAAACCGGACAGGCATTGTTTACCCAGGCGCAGGAAAACAAAGACATTATTAAAGAAGCATCGGCTTATTGCTTGTTAGGTACCGGATACCGTATTAGTGGAAATCCGATACGGGCACTGGAAGTGCAGCAAAAAGGATTGGTGCTGGCAGAAAAGGCAGGCAACTTTTCTATACTTGCTATGATAAAAAACCAAATGGCACATACTTACCGTGACCGTGAGGAATGGAAAAATGCATTCAAAATATATTCTGATGCTTCAGTTGATGCTGCCAAAGGGAAAAACGAAATCATAAAAATATGGCCTGTGATGAATATGGGTGTTTGTTATCTGAATTTGAATAAACTGGATTCTGCCTTATCGTTTTTACAAAGAGCCTATGAATCGAGTATACAAATCAATAAAGTAGATGTGCCCTACGTACTCTGGAATTTAGGCAGCGTACATAGCAAAATGGGTAATGCTGCTTTGGCTGTTACCTATTTTAATATGGCTGTTCAGGAGGCGGAAAATGTCAAAAAAATAAGGCAATTAAGTTTTGCCTATACGGGGCTGGCCGAACATTTTCAAAGAGTAAACCAACGGGACAGCTCTATATTTTATGCCAAAAAAGGATTGGATGTGATACAGAATACTCCCTTCTTTTTTATGAGTGTAAAACCGGCAAAAATGCTTGCAGACCTTTATGAAAAAAGTAATTGCGACAGTACTTTGAAATATGCCAGCATTTATAAAATAGCCAATGATTCTGTGTTCAGCAATAAAATAAATCAACAAATTCAGGTGATGACATTTGATGAAACCTTGCGGCAACAGGAGCTATCGGCAGAGAAATTTAAAGCAGAAGAACAACGCAAGCAAAACATTCAATACGCTTTAATTGCTTTAGGCATTATTGTTTTAATTACCCTGTATCTATCACTCAGCCGCAGCTTTATCACCAATACCAAATTGATTAAATTCTTTGGTGTGATAGCCTTATTAATCGTATTTGAGTTTCTTAATTTATTACTGCATCCTTTTTTAGAAAGAGTAACGCATCATTCACCTGTACTGATGTTATTAGCATTGGTTTGCATTGCAGCTTTACTTGTACCATTACATCATAAGTTGGAAAAATGGGCAACTACAAAACTGGTAGAAAAGAATAAGCAAATAAGATTAGCGGCGGCAAAGAAGACGATTGAGCAATTAGAAAAGAAGCAATAAGCACAACTCCAGATTTGTAAATTTTTACAAAAATGGAATTCAACTCCAGATTTGCCTATTTTTACAAAAATGGAATTCAACTCCAGATTTGCCTCTTTTACAAAAATGGAATTGATATGGTAGCCCGCCAGATATTTACTGAAGCAAAACAGGCCCTTACACAATTCAGGGCATTATGCATAACCGGGCCACGGCAAAGCGGTAAAACCACGCTAAGCAAACAGCTTTTTAAAGGCAAGCCGTATGTAAATTTTGAAAACCCCTCTGTACAGCATGAAGCAGAACAAAACCCACAGGCATTTCTAAAACAATATAAAGGCGGAGCCATCTTTGATGAGGTACAGCGGGCGCCGGATATTTTCCGCTACCTGCAGGAGATACTCGACAATAACCGAACAAGAGGCCAGTACATCCTTACTGGTTCCAATAATTTTTTGTTGCAGGAGCAGGTATCGCAATCACTGGCCGGGCGGGCAGGTTATCTTTCCTTATTGCCGTTTAGCTATGCCGAAATGGTAAATGCGAAACTGGATGCAAACGACATTAATAAAAATATACTTACTGGTGGTTACCCCGAAATATGGAATGAAAAACTAACGCCAGGCACGTGGATGAACAGCTATGTGCAAACGTATGTGCAACGGGATGTAAGGCTGTTGCGGAATATTTCTAACCTCGCGGCCTTTACCCGGTTCATTTATTTATGTGCCGGATACGCCGGGCAAATTCTTAACCGGGATGAACTGGCTAAACAAACCGGTGTTGACACAAAAACTATTTTAGCCTGGTTGGGACTTTTAGAAAACAGCTATATTATATATATGCTGCAGCCATGGTTTAATAATATGAATAAACGGATTGTAAAAAGCCCGAAACTTTATTTTTATGATACAGGCCTGCTCTGTCACCTGTTGGGAATAAAAAGTATTTCAGGCTTACAAAAAAACAGGGCTTACGGCGCCTTGTTTGAAAACTGGATAATTACCGAAATCAAAAAGAATAATTTCAATGCCGGGCAAAATGAAGGCATGTATTATTTCAGGGATAACACCGGCAACGAAGTGGATTTAATTACAGAAAAAAATGGTGAACCGTTAGCAGTTGAAATAAAGGCTTCGGCTAAAGTAAGCAGCAGCATGCTTCGTGGTTTGTATTTCTGGCAAAAGAACCAGCCGCATAGCCACTCTGTGTTAGTACATGGCGGCACAATAAACGAAGGAGTGAATGAAAGAATGGGTATAGTGCCGTGGACGGAAGTTGCAAATCTGTAAAAACAATAGCAGTTGGAAAAAGATAGTCATCAAAATAATTAAGCATGAAAAGAGCACTAATGCTGTTGGTCTTTTTATTCAGTATACAAACTGTCTTCCCGCAAAAAACGGGCATTGATTCCATGCTGAAAAAAATTGCCGCTGAAAAAGATGATAATCTCCGTATTGATATTATCTATAGTTCAACGGTACTAATCGGAGAATCAAATCCACTATTAGGATTAACATATGCTCAACGGCTTTTGGAATATTCGCAAAATGGCAGGGATAAGATTGCGGAAGCCTATGCTATGTCCTATACAGGTAAAATGTATGGGGTATCTGGCAATTTAGAAAAAGGTTTGGAATATGCTTTAAAAGGAAAAGAAATGGCTGAAGAAACCGGTAATGAAAAATTATTGGCCATCTCTAATGCGCTGATGGGCCTTACATATAAAAGCCTGACTAATTTCCCAAAAACCGTCAATGTTTATATGGCTGTAATACAATTAGCAGAAAAAGCAAACTACCCGCAGGCACAAATCTGGGCTTATCAAAGTTTATCTGAAGTGTACCTTGCAACAAACCAGGTTGATTCTGCCTTAACGTATGCACAAAAAGATTATGAGCTTTCACAGCGAATCAAATACAACGACTTTATCGGTTATACATTGATAAACCTTGGCGCTATACATGCAAAATTGGGTAATACAGCCATCGCTCCCGGTTATTTTGATATGGCTATACAGGAAAGTTATAAATCCAAATCCCCAAAACAATTGAACTGGGCGCTTACAGCCAAAACGAAGTACTTCAATGGAATTAATCATAAAGACTCCGCTATTATATATGCTAAAAAAGCCATAGCCACAGTTTGTAACACTGCTTTTGAAAGTAATATTATTAAACCTGCACAATTGCTTTTAGATATCTATAGAGAAAACAATGTTGATAGCGCATTTAAATATTCTGAACTTTACAGAATAACCAACGACAGTTTATTTAACGCAAGAGCAGTTCTTCAAACACAACTACTAACTTTTGAAGATGAATTGCATCAACAAAAATCAGCAGAACAAAAGATAAAAGCTGACGAACAGCGAAAACAAAATATCCAGTTTGCGTTACTTGCACTTGGTATTATTATTTTCATTATTGCGTTTTTACTCCTCAGCCGAAGCTTTATCACCAATGCAAAACTGATAAGCTTTTTCGGTGTTGTTGCTCTATTAATTGTATTTGAATTTCTCAATCTTTTACTGCATCCATTTTTAGAAAGAGTAACACATCATTCACCGGTCCTTATGCTTTTAGCCCTGGTTTCCATTGCAGCCTTGCTCGTTCCGCTTCATCATAAATTAGAGAAGTGGGCCACCACAAAGTTGATAGAAAAGAATAAGAAGATACGGCTGGCAGCGGCGAAGAAAACGATTGAACAACTGGAAAAGAATAGCAATCAAACTAACGAAGTATGAAAATAATAGTGATTCTGTTTACTTTATTTTTTGGTGTACAAATCGGCTTTTCGCAAAATGGGTCAATTGACACCACATTGCAAAAGTTAGCAGCCATAAAAGACGACAACACAAAACTTGATTTTATGGCACATCTGTTAATTGCCACCGCTGAAACAGACCCCATATCAGCGTTTAAAACGCAACAGATGATTTTGTCATTTGCCATAAAAAATAAAGACTTTCTTGTGGAAGCAATTGCTAACAGTTGCATAGCTTATTGTTACCGGCACTTTGGCAACAACAATAAAAGCCTTGAGTATGCCATCAAGGGATACGCCTTAGCTGTAGAAACGGGAAATAAGAAGGCTATGGTTCTTGCCAGCAATATGCTTGGTGATTGTTATTCAGACATAGGAAATAACACAAAAGCAATAGAATTATTCAAGAGCGTAGTTGAACAATCGCAACAAATAAATTACTACGAAGCAACAGAATGGGGTTTGCAAAACCTTGCCGAAGAGTACATTCAGACGAATCAATACGATTCTGCATTAAGCTATGCACAGAAAGACTATGAAACTTCCACAAGGATAAACAACAACAAACTAAAGACCTATACATTCATCAACCTTGCCAATGTTCACACCAAAACCGGTAACGACGCCCTGGCAAAAACATATTATGATATGGCAGTTAGTGAGGGTATTAAAAACGCCTCTCCCAAGCAGGTTAATTGGGCGTATGCTTCCAAAGCAGAATATTTTAAAAATACCAACCGGGAAGATTCAGCCATTGCTGCGGCAAAAAATGGAATTAATGCGGTAATACAAACTCCTTTTGCAAACTATGCCTTAATGCCCGCAAAGATTTTACTGGACATTTATCGTCAGCGTAATATCGACAGTGCGTTTAAATACAGTGAACTTTATCACCGTGCCAAAGACAGTCTTTTCAGCGCACAGGTGATTCAGCAAACACAGACCATGACGTTTGAAAATAAACTTCGTGAGGACAGATTAGCGGACGAAAAAATACAAGCCAAAAAAGAACGGCAACAGAATATCCAATACATTTTGCTTGCACTTGGCATTATTGCCTTACTCTCAATTTATTTATTACTCAGCCGCAGCTTTATCACCAACACCAAATTGATTAAGTTTTTTGGGGTGATTGCCTTGCTGATTGTATTTGAATTTCTCAATTTATTACTGCATCCTTTTTTGGAAAGAATAACCCATCATTCACCTGTGCTGATGTTATTAGGCTTGGTTTGTATAGCAGCATTGTTAGTGCCGCTTCATCATAAATTAGAGAAGTGGGCAACGACAAAGTTGGTAGAGAAAAATAAACAGATAAGATTAGCTGCTGCAAAGAAAACGATTGAAAAATTAGAAAAGGATTAATTCCGAACTTAAAATAATTATGGAAGCACATCATCCACACCATATAACACACAAAATGAAATGGAACGAATACCTGCTGGAATTTAGTACGTTAAAAAAAGTACACCCAATAAACTTTACTATTTCATTGATATATATTATATCTTACAGTTGTTCCCCTATTTAGATCCCAAATTTTTCTTCATCATTTAAAACAAACTGCAATGAGAAAGTATCTCTTGATGCTGCTGCTTATTCCTGCAATAGGAATGGGTCAGACAAAAACAATTCTTACTGCTAACCGTCTATTTGCTACGGACGACAAAATATTCGAATTTGAAAAAACGTCAAAACCTTTTTTATTCACTTAAACAAACAAAAAACAATGAAAGATTTAAAAATTGCCACTGCCTTTATTGGCTTGTTTATTATCGCAATCAGCTGCAATGAACCATCTGCAGACAAAACAACAGAAGCAAAATCAGACAGCACTGCAATGATGGCTTCAAACGCAGATCCTGCACAATTAAAGAAAGAAATACAGGAACAGGAAACAGCCTGGTCTAATGCAGATAATGCAAGAGATGCCAATACCTTGGGAGCCTTTTATGCTGATGATGCAATAAGCCTGGCAAGTGACAAGCCCATGCTTGTAGGTAATGCAGCTATTAAAAAAGATATTGAAGAGGGGCTGGCAAAAAGACCTAAAGGGGCTAAACTTTCTTATGAGGTGATGGATGTATATGGTGCTGGCAATTATGCTACTGAAGTGGGAAAGACCACCAGGATGGACTCCACCGGTAAAGTAACAGCTACAGGTAAATACATGGCTCTCTGGGAGAAACGCAATGGCAAATGGCTCTGCATCCGGGATATTGGTAATGAAGATGCAAAAGCAAAGTAAAGCGCTTTGATAGGAAGCACACAAACAGCAACAAAAGCAAAATCGAAAGCTTTTCAAGTCTGCACCGTCAACGCAGGTCCGATGGATTTGAGTTGGCGGTGTTTTCTTAATATGGTAACAATTCACTCAGTGGGAGTTCCATTGTTTCCTTAAACCACTCCAGTACTCGGCGGACTGAACACAGAACACAGCACAGGAGAAAATACGACCCATTGCTTGTCGTGCTAAAAAGCCTTGAACTGCCAACACCAAAACATAACAACAATGACAAAGATTTTTTGTTTGTTTCAAGGCGTTCAATTGGCTTATCTATTTTAATCGGTTGTAACAACGCTGACACTTGCCAAAGCAACAGCAGACAGGGAAGTAAAAAGAACTGAATCTGACACACCTGAATATTTCAATCTGCCGTCAAAATATAAATAAATATTATCCTGCTAAAACTTAAAATATTCTTTTCAAAAAAAGATTTCAGCTAACAAAAATTTTTAAAATATAAAAGCATTTTACAATCTTACACAACCAAAACCAAACGACATGAATGAAGAAACAATAGAGAGCAAACTTGCTGCACCTGTAGCCCAGAAAGAAAGAATTGTAATCCTCGACAGCCTTCGGGGTATTGCCATACTAGGAATTTTATTAATGAATATTCCAGGCTTTGGATTGCCTGATCCCCTTTTTCATGGCGATTTATCCGTACTACCTGAAACCGGCAGAAATTTTAAAACCTGGTTTTTTATCGACTGGTTTTTGGAAGGTAGCCAGCGTGCATTATTCTCCATGCTGTTTGGCGCCGGTATTATCTTATTTATCAGCAGGCAGGAGAAAAAAGTGGAAGGGCTTATGCCGGCAGAATATTTTTTTCGCCGCCAGTTATGGTTGCTCGTGTTTGGATTAATAAACGCATTTGTACTGTTATGGTTTTGGGATATCCTGTTTCAATATGCGTGCATTGGCATGCTCATGTTCGCCTTTCGGAGGCTTTCTCCTAAAGCGCTTATCACAGCTGCAGTAATTTGCCTGGTGCTCCAAACAGTCCGGGATAATGTAGATTACTACAGGGATAAAAAAATTATTGCAAAAGGTGAAATGGTTGCAAAAATGGATACTTCGCAAATCAAACTTAACGAGGTGCAGAGAGAACAATATGCAGCCATGAAAGAGTTTAAAGAAAAAAATTCTATTGAAGCAAAAAAGGAAAAGATGAAAAAAAGTATTCGTGCAATGACCGGGGATTATAACAGGCTATACGAGTACCAAAGTGATAGAAGTTTACGTGGTGAAATGTATTACACGTATTACGGTTTGTGGGATATAATGATTTTTATGTTCCTGGGAATGGCATTTTTCAAAAATGGGTTATTGCTTGGCACTGCCCCTTCAAAGGTTTATTGGCTGATGTTTATTATTGGCTTAGGAAGCGGGCTAATTATCTCCTGGTTCAGGCTGCAACCCATGATTGATTATCATTTCAACAATTTTGAAATTACCATGTAAAGTTTGAATTTTATGAAATCTCCCGGACATTTAGAGCAATTGGTATTCTTGGCTTCATTATGCTTTTGTATAAATCAGGATGGTTTAAATGGCTCTTTGCCTTGATGCGTCCTGTGGGCCAAATGGCATTTACCAATTACCTTACGCAATCTTTACTGGTGGGTTTATTTTTCTACGGCATTGGCTTTGGCATGTTTGGTAAACTGCAACGATTCGAAATTTATTATGTGGTGGCAGCTACCTGGCTTTTGCAAATAATCTGGAGCCATATATGGCTGCGATTTTTCCGTTTTGGTCCGCTGATCTGTCCTCACGAAGTTTATTTTCAAACGTCATGGTCTGTGTTTGCTGAAT
>MWWF01000311.1_pt1 | contig 10087 bp, 7 predicted proteins | sample 1047351 | NCBI WGS metagenome assembly MWWF01 (sample SAMN06349970, study PRJNA376086) | soil metagenome | isolation source: MGM-3 sample Antarctic (ecotone) soil | place: Antarctica
TTTTTATATAATAGCATCAAGATGAAATATTTTTAAGAACCCATTTTATGCAAAGCACAAAAGCATTCAATAAAAAATACTTCAAAAAATTACCCTTACGGTTAATAGTGCTGTTAGCCCTTTTTGCCGCAGCAATATTTTTCTTTGTTTATATAATGCACGAAGTGCTTTGGGAGAAGGAAGATGCAGTAGATAACAGGGTATTTGCTTTTCTTTCTGCCAATGTAATAAGTGATAATCTTACAGGCTTTATGAAGGGAGTAACCTACTTTGCTTCAGCTACATTTTTGCAAATAGCCTATGGCGCATTAGTGCTGTTATACCTGGTTATAAAAAACTGGAAGAGAGCAGTTGAAATTGCGGCTATCGGCATCGGAGGCTTTGCAGTCAATTACTTTATGAAATTATCCTTTCACCGTGTAAGACCACCGCATCCATTGATTGAACGCTTACAAAACTTCAGTTTCCCCAGCGGTCATGCAACATCAGCTTTTATTTTTTATGGACTACTTACTTACCTGGTATGGAAAACAAATATTCCCAAATTGTACAAATACATTGCAGGCTCAATACTTATTTTATTCTCCTTATTAATAGGGTTTAGCCGGGTATATTTAAGAGTACATTACCCAAGCGATGTATTGGCGGGGTTTTGTATTGGCTTTGCATGGTTAATATTAACGGTTTGGCTGATGGAACACTTAAAGAAAAAATCTGATAAGGAGCTTAATCAATCACAAACATGAAAACATCTTTAAAGTGGGCATTTGTACTTGGCTTTCTCGGCTTTGCTACCTCGTTCGGTGCTCATATTGTGGCGGTCAACCTGCCTTTTTATGCAGAGAAAGTAGGCATCGGTTTAACCATGATTGGGTTGCTAATAGCCATTTATGATTTTGCAGAAATAGTTGCTAAACCTGTATTTGGAGGATTGGCAGATAAGAAGGGAATGAAGAAAGCACTTTATCTCGGCATCATTATTTTCATTCTGGCTTCGTTGTTATATCCTTTTGTTTCGCCGAAATTTTTAATAGTTGTTCGGTTTTTACAAGGCTTGGGAGGGGCCTCATTATCCGCTGTATCACTTGCTATGGTGGGTACTTTATACAAAGACAATAAGGGTAAAGCCTTTGGCATTTACAATGCAATAAAAGGATTAGGCTATGTGGTTAGTCCTATTATTGGTGGTGCAATTGTAATGCAGTCAAATTTCGGAGGCATCTTTTATGCTTGTGCAGGTATAGGTTTCATCGCTTTGTTACTTGCATTTACCCTGCCTGCCGATAAACAAAAAGGCAGTGCAGCTTTTGATGATGACGACGATGATTTTTCTTTTAAATCACTATTTGCCGTTTTTAAAAATAAAACGTTGGCACCCTGGTTTTTAATCATTGTTATCAATATGTTTTTTGTGGGCATACTCTTTGGCTTTTTGCCTGTTCGCATTCATGAATTAGGCTATAATCCTTTTGATACCGGTTTGTTGCTTTCAATAACAACCGTTTCTTATTTATTGGTGCAGCCTGTTGCGGGATGGTTGGCTGACAAGTATAATCAGGTTTTAATACTTCGTTTAGGAATGTTATTATCCATCGTATCAACTGCAGCTATACCTTTTGTTACAGGAACATTATTGATTATTACTTGTATTGTTGCAGGTATAGGCATTGGTGTTGTGTGGACAAATTCTGATGCTTTGGTTAGCAAACTTGCAAAGGAAAACGAAATGGGAGCAACAATGGGCGTAGTAGGTTCTTTTAAGGAACTAGGTGATATGATAGGTCCTTTGCTGATGGGGGCAATTTCACAGGCATTAGGCTTGAAATGGGGCTTCGTTATTTGTGCTGTATTGGGTGGAATAGCCTTACTGGTAACTATAATGGTTGCTCAAAAACCAACAGCCCAAAGCCAATGATCGTTGCATTGAGATAAAACTTTTATTTTTGTCCCCCGATGACAAAGTGGTTCCAGAAAATATTATTTGTGTTTATAGGTTTATCCTTTTTCATTTCTGCAACAGAAATGGATTTGGGAGAAGTACACAATACATTTTTTGATGAATACGATACTTACGTTAAAGCAGAGCAAGTTTCAGTTGACCATAGTGTTGCTATCCAACAGGAACATAATACCTGCGCTCTAATTTATTACCTCCTCAATTACTACAAAGGTTTAAACAATCAATCGGAAAACCGCAATCATCACCAATTTGCTTATTGCAATCACTACCCGCCTAAGCTATTCCTTCGCAATTCCGTTTGGCGTATTTGATATTTCCTTTCTGCTGTTTTAGGTAATCGCATCCTGCGTTTGCCTTATACCCATTTATATTTTTCTCAAAAGCAAATTGCCTTTTGTTCATCAATTATTTAGCTCCATGAACTTCTTTGACAGGATTATACATTTCTCCATTTACAATAAACTCGTAATTGGTTTCTTCACACTTGCCTTAATTATTTGGGGTGTTTATTCAGCCGCTCATTTGCCTATAGATGCTCAACCTGACATAACAAATAACCAGGTACAAATCAGCACAGCAGCACCAACACTCGGAGCACAGGAAGTAGAGCAATACATTACCGCACCCATTGAACTATCAATGGCTAACATTCCAAAAGTTATTGAAAGCCGTTCCATATCACGTTCAGGGCTTTCGGTAATAACTGTTGTGTTTAATGATAAAGCAGATGTTTATTGGGCAAGGCAACAGGTAGCAGAACGTTTGAAAGAAGCAGAAGCAGAAATACCTCATGATGCAGGCACCCCAACCCTGTCGCCCATTTCAACCGGCTTGGGAGAAATTTATCAATACATAATAAAACCCAAGCCCGGATACGAAAATAAATACACGGCTACCGATTTACGAACAATACAGGACTGGATTATTACTCGTCAATTGGCAGGCTTGCCCGGCGTTGCTGAAATAAACGGCTGGGGAGGATTTGTAAAGCAGTATGAAGTAGCTATAAATAATGAACAGCTTAATGCAATGGGAATTACCATTCCTGAATTATTTACGGCACTTCAAAAGAATAATGAGAATACCGGAGGCTCTTACATTGAACAACAAAACAATGCTTATTTCATCAGGGGTTTAGGGCAAGTAAAATCATTAAAGGATATAGAAAATATCGTTGTAAAAAATGTATTGAACACACCTGTTTTAGTTCGTAATGTAGCTACAGTGCAGTATGGTACAGCAACACGATATGGTGCTGTAACCTATAATGGTAAAGGCGAAGTTGTGGCTGGTGTAGTACTGATGTTAAAAGGTGAAAACTTTAATGAAGTTATTAAGAAGGTAAAAGAAAGAATGGTGCAAATACAAAAATCATTACCCGAAGGTGTAGCGATTGAGCCATTTATCGACAGAACAGAATTAGTAGGCAGGGCAATAGGAACAGTAAAGAAAAACCTGATTGAAGGTGCATTGATAGTAATATTTGTACTGGTTCTTTTTCTTGGAAATCTTCGAGCAGGTTTAATTGTAGCATCAGTTATTCCACTTGCCATGCTCTTTGCTGTTTCAATGATGAAACTCTTTGGTGTATCCGGTAATCTTATGAGTTTGGGTGCAATTGATTTTGGATTGATTGTAGATGGCGCAGTGATAATTGTAGAAGCAACATTGCATCACCTTTATAACAGAAAGGACAAGAAAGTCTTATCCAAAGAGGAAATGAATGAAGAGGTATATCAATCTGCTTCCAAAATAAGAACATCAGCAGCATTTGGTGAAATTATTATCCTGATTGTTTATTTACCCATTCTTGCATTGGTTGGCATTGAAGGAAAAATGTTTCGACCTATGGCTGAAACCGTTGCTTTCGCCATCTTAGGTGCTTTCATTCTTTCGCTTACTTATGTGCCAATGATAAGCGCCTTGTTTTTAGACAAAAAAACAGAACATAAGAGAAATATTTCGGATCGTATTATGGACAGGCTTTACCATTTTTATCTGCCTGTTTTAAACGGTGCTTTTAAAATAAAAAAATTGATTGTTGGTATTTCCCTTGCCATTCTTGTGATTACCTGGTTCATATTTAATAGCCTCGGCGGTGAGTTTATTCCTACGCTTGAAGAAGGCGACTTTGCCGTAGAAGTGCGGTTAGCACAGGGAACTTCCTTATCACAAAGTATAGAATTATATAGCAAGGCAGAAAAAATACTAAGACAACGAATACCGGAAATAAAACAGGCAATTACAAGGATTGGAACGGCTGAAATCCCGACTGACCCCATGCCAATTGAAGGAGGCGATATGATGCTTGCCATGAAACCCAAAGACCAGTGGACAACAGCCGAAACCCAGGCTGAGATGATAGAAAAAATTGAAAAAGCATTGGCTGTGATTCCCGGATTGGCAGGTGAAGTTTCGCAGCCTATGCAAATGCGTTTTAATGAATTAATATCAGGAGTAAAGCAGGATGTTGCTATTAAAATATTTGGTGACAACATTGATGAACTGGTTAGCCAATCAAATAAGGTAGCAGCCATCATCAGCAAAGTTGATGGTGTTACAGAACCTTATGTTGAAAAGGTTAGCGGACTTCCGCAAATTCTTGTGGAATACAACCGGGAAAAGATTGCTCAATATGGTTTAAGTATTTCTGATGTTAACATGATACTCAAAACCGCCTATGCAGGTAATGTAGCAGGAGTGGTATTTGAGGGAGAAAAGCGTTTTCATATGGTGATACGTTTGCAAAAAGAATTACGTCACGATATGAGTGACATTGAAAATTTATATGTGCCGGTACCTAACGGTGGTAAAGTCCCATTAAGCGAAGTAGCCACAGTAAAACTAAAAAATGCACCTTCACAGGTTTCAAGAGAAGATGGCAAGAGAAGAATATTTGTAGGCTTTAATGTAAGGGGCAGAGACGTAGAAAGTGTAGTGAAAGAAATACAAGCCTTGCTTGCAACAAAGCTAAAACTACCGTCCGGCTATTATACAACATACGGTGGTCAGTTTGAAAACTTACAAGCTGCAAAACAAAGATTATCTATTGCAGTTCCGGTAGCACTTCTGTTGATTATTGTTTTACTTTATTTCACCTTCAATTCCATTAAACAAAGCTTGCTGATTTTTACAGCTATTCCGTTAGCCGCCATAGGTGGCGTATTTGCTTTACTTATTCGTGGAATGCCTTTTAGCATATCAGCCGGTATTGGTTTTATTGCACTCTTTGGTGTTGCAGTGCTCAATGGAATTGTGCTCATAAGTCAATTCAATTTTTTAAAACAGGAAGGCATCACAGATATTTATGAACGGGTAAGACAGGGAACCTTAGTAAGGTTACGACCCGTTATACTTACGGCGTCTGTTGCTTCGCTTGGCTTTCTGCCAATGGCACTTTCTACATCAGCCGGTGCAGAAGTACAAAAGCCTTTAGCAACAGTAGTAATTGGTGGATTAATTACAGCAACTATTCTCACTTTAATTGTTTTGCCTGTACTGTACATTTTATTTGCAGGCGAAGGAAAAAAACGAAAAATGAAAACAACCACTATAACAACCCTTGTTATATTTTTTATAACAACAGCTTCTTTTTTTACAGACCGAAGCTATGCACAAACAAAACCAATCACTTTACAAAATGCTTTAAATACTGCTTTGCAAAACAATCTGCAATTAAAGAGTACTAACCTTTCTGTGCAGCAACAGACAGCATTACAACGAACGGCATTTGATGTACCGCGAACGGAAATCACTATACAACAGGATGTTGCAGACGGCGGCAGCCAGGGCAACAGCATTGGCATTGTGCAACCCTTTGCATTACCCATTGTATATAAGAATCAGGCAAAACTTTTACAACAACAAACGTTGTTGGCACAGAGTGAAAGAAGCATCGTCCTATTTGATATTACAAGACAGGTCCGTTTAGCATATATCAATTTTCAATTTAGTTATGAAAAAATAAGAATCCTTAATTCATTAGACAGCATTTACAGAAAGTTTAAAGAAAGAGCAGAATTAAGACAGCAGGTAGGAGAAACATCAAACCTCGAAAAATATGCCGCACAAAATAAATTCTATGAAATACAATTACAGATTAAACAGGCAAAAATTGATTTGCGTACCAATGAATTGCTCCTGCAACAATTTCTGAACACCAAAGAAACCTTACAACCTGCAGACACAATGCTTATAAAAATTCCTCTTGATTTTACATTTGATACAACTCTATCCAGCCATCCGCAAACAGCCTTTTATCAGCAACAATTTGCTGTAGCCAATGCAGCATTGCAATTAGAAAAAAGCAAGAGACTGCCGGACTTTAACGTTGGTTACTTTCATCAGTTTTTAATAAAGGGATTTGACCCTGCAAAAATTAATAGAGAGTACACACCGAATACAAGAATTGGTGGTTTTCAAATTGGAACAACCATTCCTCTTTTTTTTGGAGCACAGAGGGCAAGAATAAATGCAGCTAAAATAAATACTACACTTGTACAGGCACAGGCACAAGCTGCAAAGTCAGGATTACAAACACAATATCTTACTCAATACAACGAATACCTAAAACAAAAAGAAGGCTTGGATTATTATGAAACAATTGGATTGAAACAAGCAGATCAAATAATCAGGATTTCTCAAATAAGTTACAAGCTGGGCGAGATTGGCTACATGGAATACATCCAAAATCTTACAATGGCTTTTGATACTAAACTTAACTATTCAGAAGCACTCAATTTATATAACCAGGCAATCATCGAATTAAACTACGTAACCGGAAAACAATAACATGAAACGATTAATAATAAAAGCACTTACCGCATTTTTATTTTTAGCAATGATGATTTCATATTCATCTTGTGGTAACTCAAAAACCAAGGAGGAAGTAACAGAAACAAAAACTGATACTACCAAAAAAGAAGAAGGCATTGCAGAAGTAACACCGGAGCAAATGAAAGCCGTAGGTATTGAGATTGGTTCAATAGAGCAACAGAACCTAACCAGTGTGGTGAAAGCAAGTGGACAGCTTACAGTACCCCCATAGAAAAAAGCAGTAGTAAATGCTTTAGTAGGTGGAGTGATAAGAAGAATAAATGTTGTAGAAGGTCAGCAGGTAAATAAAGGACAAGTTGTTGTTGTAATAGAAAACCCTGATTTCATTAGGTTGCAACAGGATTACCTAACCTCAAAAGACAATATTGTTTATTTGGCACAGGAATACGAAAGACAACGGGTTTTAAAAGAAGCCGATGCAGGTATCGGTAAAGTCTATCAACAGGCATCAGCAAATTATGCAGCCGAAAAATCAAAGCTGCTGACATTGGAAAAACAGTTACAGCAAATTCATATAAACCCTTCGCAGGTTCGCAAAGGAAACTTAATAACACAAGTTCCTGTCACTGCACCTATAAGTGGTACAGTAGGTAAAATCACATTAAGCGTAGGAACATTTACAGACGCTTCAAGCCCCATAATGGAAATTGTAAACAACAGTATTATCTATTGCGACTTACAGGTTTTTGAAAAAGATATAGCTAAAGTAAGAACAGGTCAGACAGTGAATTTTACATTAACCAATCAAAAAGATAAACGCGTTTCAGGTCGTGTTACAGGCATCAATAAATCATTTGATGCAGCAAATAAATCGGTAGTAGTTCATGCAGTTCTTAATAATGTAGCACCCTTAAATTTGATTGCCGGTCAGTATGTATCCGGACTTATTGAAACTGGTAAGCAATTAGTATCAGCAGTTCCAAAGGATGCGATTGTAAAAGCAAATGACAAGTCATACATTTTTGTTTTTGAAGCCATAGAAAAAGAGCCAATCAAAAAAGATGCAGATCATAAGGAAGCTAATAAAAATGAGTTTGTAGAAAAGCATCGTTTCAAAATGATAGAAGTAGTAACAGGTGTAGAGGAATTGGGCTATGTAGAAATTAAATTATTAGAAGAATTAAAACCTAATACAAAAATTGTAACCAAAGGAGCATTCTATCTTTTTTCAAGTATGCAGAGCATTGAGACGGATGATATATAAAATTGAATAAGTTGTAAAAGTAATAGAACAGGAAGGATTTGTAACAGTAAAATTGCCGGATGATTACGATATGAGAAGTAATTAAGATTGTTATAAAAGGAGCTTATGCTTTATTATCAGCTATGAAAATGTAGAAGAATAAAACCAACTCATGACAAATCCATTAGGTGCATTAAGAGATAAAATATTTTTAAAACTTATCTTTCTCAAACCATCAGTTTATTAGGTGATGCATTACCTGAGTGCTTGCAGACAGGATAGACCGGAAGAAAATAATGTACGTCACCCACTTTCGTAGAACAGAATTTATAAAGCAGTTTATCTTCATTTAGTGTTTCTCTGAAACAGGTAGCACCGGCTTATTTTTCTCTTCTTCCGTCTTTGCTTCCAGCGTTTTCATATCAAAAAAATGATCAAAAAATTCATCGCACCATAAACAAATATTTTTCAAGTCCTTACCCCGTTCTTTTGCAAATTCTTCCCGGATGTCAATACTTTCACCCATTTTGTAAGGCTCGCCATCATTCAGCTTTTTAAAAATTTCCGAGCGGCTCATCTTCAATAACACATCGGCAATTTTTTCTTTTCGTGCATCGCCCATGGGATGTTTCGTTCCGGGACAACAAGGATTAATAGCCCAAAGCTGGATGCTTATTTCCTGGATCACATCATCATGGCCCCCTAAAAAATTTCGTGCTCCCGACTGTATCGCACAAAAATTATGCGCCGGGTCTTTCATCCAAATATCATTATCAAGAGCACGGCCGCGGGCCCAGTTACCACCCAGCCACATATCTTCATTAGCACCAAAATAAGTGTAGGTGCGCCATGATGGGTCAATGGTATTTCCTTTTTTTTGTCCAATAGTAAAATAAGGCATTGCATCTACCATGCCTTTTGAATTAAATAATTCTTTCAATGGTTCAAGCTTGCTCCCCGCATATTTATGAAAGCGGTCAAGCGAGGCAATGGAAATACCTTTCACACCTTTTGCAAGCAGCGTATCCAGGATTGGCCCGGTCATTAAATCACCGTTTGTTTGCAGAGTAATGCGTTGGTCTTTGCCATATTTTTCGGTGAGCTTATCAAGTATTGTATAAAGAAGTTTTCTTTCTGCAAGTGGCTCTCCACCACTTAAAATGATCTTGTCAATTTTATCAGGCATGTTGTCAATAACCTGCATACATTCCTCTTCGGTCATACGCTGTCCATGCGGGCCCGAGTTGTTATAACAATGACCGCACTGGTCGTTACACAACTGGGTAAACACCCAATAGATTGTTTCGTAATGATTGAAATCTGTTTTCATAATGCCGCCCCCATCCCCCGGCCTTTGGCCTAAAGGGGGGCCTGATGAGAGGCTGTTATTAGGTGTTTCATTCTCTATCATAAACCTTAAAATCGAAATTTATGTTTTTTTCGGCTTGCTATAATTTCTCTTTTTGTACTAAACTTTAGTGCTACTATTTAACATCGTTGCGTCGCACTCTTTTGCGCTTTGTAATTCCATTCAGCAAGGTTAAATGGTAACTAAAATTGTCTCAGAGCAAACCTTTGCTCTTATTTTCGCGATTAAAAAATTACAGTCCTTTCCAAAACATCACTTCTTTTTTTACCCCCGTCTTTTCATCCTTCATAAAATCCTCTTTTGATTCATACACCTTCAAAAGGCCATCCTGCATATAACTCATGCTATTGCCCATTATTAAAGCCTCTTTCAAATCATGCGTTACAAATAGTGCTGTCAGTTTAAATTGAGCCGCAATTTTTTTAAACAATTCCTGCATGCTTCTTCTTATCTCCACATCTAAACTGCTGAACGGTTCATCCAACAAAATAAGAGGCGGTTTAATTATAAGAGCTCTTCCAAAGGCAACCCTTTGCTTTTGCCCGCCGGAAAGCTGGTGCGGCATTTTGTGCTTATGCGTTTCCAACTCCAGACTTTCTAACATTTCTCCCACTTTATTACTTATTTTGTTTGCACTTTCCTTTTCACAAAACTGGCGATATCCTTTTCTGTTTCCCCAAAAGTTTTCGGGTCAACTATGGAAAGATATTTTTAGCGACAATAATGGTATTGGTAGTAG
>MWWF01000312.1_pt1 | contig 10068 bp, 12 predicted proteins | sample 1047351 | NCBI WGS metagenome assembly MWWF01 (sample SAMN06349970, study PRJNA376086) | soil metagenome | isolation source: MGM-3 sample Antarctic (ecotone) soil | place: Antarctica
TGACCAAAGAGGGCTCGGTTTCTTCTACAAGTTCCAATGCTTTTTTACCGCTGGACGATTCCAGCACTTCATAATTATGCCTGGTAAGAAAACGTTTCAGCAATAAACATATATCCCGATCATCATCTATTATTAAAATGGTTTGCATGTAAGAAGTGTGTTTTTATAAAGAGCCCGAAATTATGGTATTATGCCCATAAGCCACGAACATGTGAAACGGGAATTTGTAGCTGCTCCCGGTATTTAGCTACAGTACGCCGGGCAACAGAGAAGCCTTTTTGGGAAAGAATTTTTACTAATTGCTGATCGGTATATGGGTTCTGCTTGTCTTCGGTTTCTATTACATCTTCAATGGCCGATTGTATGACCTTATTAGAAATTACTTGTCCTTGTTCATTTGCAATGCCTTCAGTAAATAAATCTTTTAGAAGTAATAAGCCAAAGGGGCTTTCAGCATATTTATTACAGGTGATGCGTGATACCGTTGAAATATCCACCCCAACTATTTCTGCTATATTTTTGAGGATCATCGGTTTTAGCAAGTTGATGTCGCCTGTAACAAAATAATCATGCTGCAGGTGTACAATTGATTTCATGATCTTTAGCATCGTGCCTTCGCGCTGTTGCACGGCATGTATAAACCATTGTGCCGATTGCAACTTATTCCTGATGTATTGCACTGCTGATTTATCGGTGGTTACTTTCGCATTGTTCTCGGCCATTTCCCGCCAGGTTGTATTTATATTCAGGCTTTCCGAACGCTGCCGGTACAGTTGTACTTCTATCATATCGCCGGTACGGGTGATAACAAAATCGGGTAATATGTTTTGGTTAGCGTTCACGCCTTCCTGAAGCTCACACACAGGCCGCATTTTGAGCGAGGCAATCAACGTAAGCACGATCTTTAATTCTTCATCATCAATTTTTAAGTGTGCTTTTATTTTGTCCATGTTGCGATGATGCAAATCGGCAAAATGTTCTTCTAATAATTTGATTGCAGTTTTTACATCAGGCCGTTTTATGTTGAGGCGATAAAGTTGAATAAGTAAACATTCTTTAATGCTTCTTGCACCAATGCCTACAGGTTCTAATTGCTGAATTTTTTTCAGAATATGATACAGGCTTTCTTCTTCTATCCATTTATTCCGTTTGAAAGAAATGTCTTCCGCCATCGCCTGTAAGCTTTGTTCCATTAATCCACTATCATTCAATGAATCTATGATGAACTCGGCTAATTCAATTTCAGCTTCATTATCGGAAATTAGTTTGTATTGGTCTTTAATAGAAGAACGATAGTCAAAGCTGTTGGTGATTGGGCGTTCTGGTAATTTATCATTATGTAAGAAGGAGCCATATTCGGCTTTGTAATCAGGAATGTCGTCATACACAAATTCTTCCCAGTCCTGGTAATCCTGAACAGAATCCTTGTTGAATTTTTCAACGTCTGTATCAAAATCATTTTTCTGATCTTCTAAAAGCGGGTTGTCTTCTATTTCCTGGCTAATACGCAGCTCTAACTCTACTGTATTCAAGTGAAAAAAATTCAGCAGCTGAATTTGTTGAGGGAGAATTTTAAGGCGTTGTTTCTGCGCTAAATGTTGATTGATCATCGTTAGGTGAGTTTGGCGTAACCTACCTAAAGACAACTGTAGCTCCAAATTGGTAAATTTTACAATGAATTTTATTTAATGCTGAAAACCAGTTTATTATAGCGCAGTCATCCGCACATGTAAGTGAATGTGTGTGCTTATATACAGCAGCCCCGGCTTTAGTTGTAGAAGCATTTCTACGAAATTATTTCTTATGCAATCAGATATGAATAAACTGCAAACGGTGATATATTAATTGAAATAAGAATTTTTAAAGAGCATCAACTTCTTTGGTATTGGTCCTGTATTCAAAAAATGATGGAATAGGATAACACTGTCCTTTTGGGCAGCAGGAAGATGGATCTGTTATACGTTTTTCTGAATAAAACGATTTAATACTCAATGGGGCTGTAGGCACTCCGGCAATTGCTGTAAAGGCATCAGGTAATACAATAAGGTTTGTATTGGCAAGGGCTATTGACATAACAGGTTAAGTTACTTGAATGACGTCGGAAGGCCAGAAAAGTGCCTCAATAAATTTTTGTATTAGTTCTTTTTTGAGTAGAAAGTTGCCTGGGTTTTCAGGCAACTTTTCTTAACCTAAACCTCTGAAAACAAAAAAATTTTAAACTTCCCAAATCATATAATACCACCTCTCTTAAAAGCCATACCCTGGAGGCGTTTCTTTCTATTAAATAAGGCCATCTTCTAAAGTTTAGGCAATCTAAAGTTCGTCAACCGTATTCTCTCCTTCGGTAGTATGGGCACTTGTTTGCGAAGGGGAGTTTACTATTTTATTTTCCTGTTGTTCGTTTACGATAACTTTTTCATCCAAACGGCCATCCGCTGGATTCGTTTCGGCAATGGCATCTTCGCCGCCTTCCCTTCTTGGGGTAACATCGGGCATCACTTCAAACGTTGAATTTGAATTATCTTCTTTATTACGTGGGTCCTGAATATCGGTTGCCATAAGTCTGTTTTTGAATAAATTAGATAAAGGTGAACCACATAATCGTGTAAAAATTATACCATTTTTTATACCTGTTTCATCCTATCAATGCAAAAAAGCCTACCAATGCTTGTAAAGAATGGGTTGCTTAATATAAATAAATTGCCATTTGCATATTGTTTGACAGGAAGAGCAATGGTCTGCTTAAAATATATGCCTATACAAGCGGTGGGGTTGCCGCAAAAGACTCCTTCTTTTTCTTCATCAGGAATTTGCTGATAAATTTACTTACCGATTTTGCAACCGTCTTACGTTGGTCCTCTGTGATCAGGTGCGATGCATAGTTTTTTATTGCATATGGTACAACCACTTTGGTTATCCAGCTTGCACGTCCTAATAATAATCTTTTAACTACTACGTCAAGGCCGAAGTTTAAGCCAAAATTTAGAAGTGGCCCGTTATCACCACGAGTAAATAAACTTTTTGCTGTGCGAACCACCTGTTTTACAGGATTAAGACCGGATTTAATACCAGCAATATCTTCCTTTATCAGGCCTTTGCATGAGCCTAACTGAATTGTTAATCGCTGTTCTTCATGCAGCAAATCCTCGTATGTTTTTATTGGCTTATTCATAAATGGCACTGATAATACCGTTGCGAATCATTGGGACAATCACTTTCCTACGCAAAGCAAAAATTAAAATTACAAATAGCAGGAAAAGACCAGCTACACATAAAAACCCTAATGCAGGACTCTCCAATAAACTACCCAGCCACCAGGCAAGGGCTGTAAATAGAAAGGCAAGAAAAAACACTCCAAATACTAAAGCTATTAGGCCAACGGCTACTCCGGCAGCAGCGTTAGATGCGGTTTTCGTGGCCTTAGCCTTAGCTAATTGCACTGTAGTTTGTACATACTCACTAACATGATCTTTTAAATGTGAGGCGCTAGTTTTCAGATCTTCCATGTGCCAGAAATTTAAAAAAAACAGCCCCGCAACAACGGGACTGCAAAAGTGATTTAACTATAACTTTCCTTTACATCACTAAATTTATCTGCTGCTTTTGAGGCAGCTTTTGCGCCCTTATTTTTAAGATTGCCAAATTCTTCTTTAGCACTGGAAAAGAGGTCGCTCAAATTGCTCGTCCAATCACCAGCAGTATTAGTAATGCGTTTTCTTGTATCAGTGCCTTTTTCAGGAGCTAATAAAATACCTACAATAACACCGGCTGCAGCGGCGCCTACTAAACCTAGAACAAGTTTTGTTTTCGTACTCATATACTTGAATTTTAAAATGATCAATAATTTTCTTAAGCGTTTAAATAATCGTACCAAACTGAGGGCTGCCAGTAGTTTTTTTAAAAATTAAAGCAATGTAGAAAAACAACAGTAACGGTTATTTTCAACCTTTTGGCATCAACGCATGGTTAGCAAATATGTGGTATGATAATTAATGATTTAAATCATTGATGAATGCTATGAATACGCGAAAGAAGGTATTAATAATTGATGATGAAGTGGACTTATGCCTGCTAATGAAAACGTATTTTCTTCGCAAGAATTATGAGGTGTATATTGCCCATACACTCGCCGATGGAATGTCCAGGTTAAATGGTTTAACACCTGACTTTTTATTTATTGATTATAATTTACCCGATGGGTTGGGGTGGGACAAACTACCCGATATGTATAAACGTTTTCCCGAAATTCAATATCATTTAATCAGTGCTTTTCGCCCTACTATGCCAACCGAACTGGATGGGGCAAGACTGACTATATGGGAAAAGCCTATAAGCTTAAAATCACTGGATAATTTCTTTTAAACCCCCCATCTCCTAAAGGTTCCTGAGGAGAGGCTTTCATTTCGATATTCATTTGGCTTCATTCGTCGTTTAGGACATTCCAGGGCATGTCCATACATATGCCCCAGCTATTCACTATTCACTTCTTCATTCAGCCTTCCTTGTCCGTCTGTTCACCCATTCCCATGCTATCTTTGCTCAACAAAATTTATAATTCATGAACTTGCATGAGTATCAATCAAAGGAGCTGCTTAAAAAATATGGCGTTCCGGTGCAGGAGGGTATGGCGGCAAGCACACCGCACGAAGCTGAAGAAGCCTATCGTCAGATAAAGACAACGTACGGAAGCCCTTTTGCAGTAATTAAAGCACAAATACATGCCGGTGGCCGTGGCAAAGGCAAAGTAAAAGAAACAGGAGTACATGGTGTTAAGGTGATAAAGACATTAGATGAAGTAACGGATGTAGCATCTAAAATTTTAGGGGGCACGTTAGTTACTATCCAAACCGGGGAAGCAGGCAAAATAGTGAACAAAATTTTGATAGCACAGGATATGTATTATGAGGGGGCGAGTGAACGAAAAGAATTTTACCTCTCTATTTTATTGGACCGCACAAAAGGGCAAAACGTAATAATGTACAGTACCGAAGGCGGTATGGATATAGAAGAAGTAGCCCATAAAACACCTGATAAAATTTTTAAGGAATGGGTGTACCCTGGTGGTGGATTAAGTGGTTACCAGGCACGCAAAATTGCTTTCAATTTTGGTTTGAAAGGCGAGGCGTTTAAGAACATGGTGAAGTTTGTAACTAATTTATATAATGCTTATGTAGGATTGGATTGCGCTATGCTGGAAATCAATCCTCTTTTTAAAGCCTCTGATGATAAGATAGTGGCTGTAGATTGTAAAATGAGTCTGGATGATAATGCCTTGATGCGTCATCCCGACTTAGCCAACCTGCGGGATGTAAGCGAAGAAGATCCCACGGAAGTTGAAGCCGGCATGTTCAATTTAAATTTTGTAAAGCTGGACGGTAATGTTGGTTGTATGGTTAATGGTGCCGGCCTTGCTATGGCTACAATGGATATGATTAAATTAAGTGGTGGCGAGCCTGCTAACTTTTTGGATGTGGGTGGAACGGCCAATGCGCAAACGGTTGAAGCCGGCTTTCGCATTATTATGAAAGACCCGAAAGTGAAAGCGATCCTGATTAATATTTTTGGTGGTATTGTTCGCTGCGACCGTGTGGCGCAAGGCGTTATTGATGCCTATAAAAACATGGGTAACATTGCAATCCCCATTATTGTTCGCCTGCAGGGAACCAATGCGGAAGAAGCAAAAAAATTAATTGATGAAAGCGGGTTAAAAGTGCAATCGGCTATCCAGTTAAGTGAGGCTGCGGAGTTGGTGAATAAGGCATTGGCAGCATAGAACTGTTTGGGGTTTGGTTTGTGGTTGTTAGGTGTAATGATATTTATACAGACAGATTTTATACGTAGAGGCGCAATATTTTGTGTCTCTTTTTTGTGAGAATGAGAAAGGTTAGAAATTTTTGGTTGCCGGCTTTTGTAATTCTATTAAGCGACATTGGCGACGCTCCGTTCAACAGTATCACCTCTATCATCTTTGGCTAAACTGGGGTAGAGGAGATAAATGGGATAATCAAGCCATCTTAGCCATCCCAAATATACTGTACATCCCTTTTCAAACATTTCCCCAATAGTCTCTCTATAAGTGGCTGATGTTTACGCCGGTAACAACTTTGGGGAGAGCTTACTTTGCGTAAGCAAAAGCTCTTTGCAGCGAAACCCTGTAATTCAATGATTGAATAAAATCATCCAATAGTCTGGTTCTGACTGCCCCTTACGTTTCCGATTGACCGCTTAGAGGTCTTATAGAAGAGTAACGTAAAACAGGCGGTCACGCAAAGAGCTTTTGTTTAAAAAAAATACTATGCACAAAGTAAAATCAAAAAAACAAAAAGTAAAACCGTCATGGAACTGACTATTGTCAATCCTTATGCTGCCGGCATAGACGTAGGAGACAGAGAATATGTAGTGGCGGTACCGGATGTAGCGACACAACGGGTTAAAACTTTTGGAACAATGAGCTGTGACATTACAGCAATTATTGAATGGCTTAAGCAGTGTGAGGTTGATACCGTAGCTATGGAATCGCGACCGGTGTTTACTGGAAGCCCTTATTCAGCATGCTTGTGCGGGAAGGCTTTAACGTCTACCTGGTCAATGCGGCTCATGTCAGAAACGTTACCGGCTGTAAAACAGATGAAAGTGATGCGATGTGGATTCAAAAATTACATAGTTGCGGGCTGTTGAGCAGTTCCTATTTACCCGATGATGAACAGGAGGCGCTGCAAACCCTGGTAAGATACCGCAGAACACTTGTGCAGGACATGAGCCGGTTTATCAACCGCATGCAAAAATCATTAGAGCTAATGAACATAAAGTTCCATACGGTGATTGCTGACATCACAGGCAAAAGCGGAAAGGCTGTCATTGAAGCTATTTTGAAAGGCGAACGTGATGCCAGCAATTTTCTGCCCTATATTGATAAAAGAGTAAAAGAAGACAGGGAAACAATAGTAAAATCGTTGGAGGGCAACTGGAGGCCGGAACATCTCTTTACACTCGGTGAGTGTTATAAAATGTATGGCATTTATAAAGAGCGGATAGGGGCATGCGATGAGCAAATTGAAAAACAATTACAGCACTATGAGGCCAGCCGAAACGAAGGAGAGATTGTACTATCAGAGAATAATAAACCACAAGGGGTGCAGGCTAAAAAAAAGAAAGATAAAAGCCATCCACCCTTTGATGTAAGAGGCTATTTACAAGGGATACATGGAGTAGATGTGCTGAATATTTACGGGCTAAGTGAAACAGGAGGACTGGAACTGTTAGCAGAAACAGGCACAGATTTAAGCAAATGGAAAAATGAAAACTATTTTGCCTCGTGGCTTAACCTATGCCCTAATAATAAAATATCGGGAGGCAAACTTATAAGCAGTAAACTATTAAGAAAGAAACCAAACCCCGCCAGCATAGCCTTCAGGCAAGCGGCTAATGGCGTTCAAAAAAGTAATCACTGGCTGGCAGATTATTTTAGGCGGATGAAAGCAAAGAGCGGAAACAAATATGCAATCATTGCCACAGCCAATAAAATCGCAAGGATTTATTATAAAATGGTCCGCTACAAACAAGAGTTTAATCCGATGGAACTGGAAGTATATCAACAAAAATATAAACAGGCAAAAATAGCCTACCGGGAAAGAACGCTGGGAAAACTTAAAAAACAAGTGGCTTGACAGGTGGCAACACAGAAGTTGTATAGAAGAATTACAGAACGTATAAGGGAGTGACACAACAGACGCTGATAGTAGCACTACTGCCTGGTACAAAAAATTTGACTTCAATGATATAGTAATCCGTAAAAAATTCTTAAACTGTCAAGGCACCCGAAACCCTAAACTCCAAACCCGAAGCCCTTAGTTCGTTTCATAAAATCTCTTTAAATCATTACCCTCTTATAAAAAACCAAACGTGGGGTCCAAAACCTAAAATGATTTCCCCTACCTTCGCCGTCTTAAATTTTTTGTTATGAACGCTGCCGTTGCCTTTGTGCATGACCAATTAACCAGCAAAAAAAGCTTACCAAAGTTTAAAGCCGGTGATAACATCACGGTTAATTATAAAATTCTTGAAGGAACCAAAGAACGTATCCAGTCGTTCCGTGGCGATGTAATAAAAAGCCAGGGACAGGGGGCTACAGCTACTTTTACAGTTCGTAAAATTTCTGACGGTATCGGAGTGGAAAGATTATTTCCCTTCTTCTCTCCTAATATTGAGTCTGTTGTAGTGAACAAATCCGGACGAGTACGCAGGGCTAAGTTGTTCTATCAGCGTGAGCGTAGTGGTAAAAGTGCCCGCATCCAGGAAAAGAAAAGAGCTATTGTACAAACCAAGTAAGTTTGTTAAACGTATATGTAAAGTGTTCCGCTAGATGGCAGGACGCTTTTTTTTTAAAATAGATGGGCAGGCCCAATATTTTTAAAATACATTTGCCTTCTATTTATCACCACTTTAAATCCGTTTTATGGGTCCATTAGGTTTTAACGAAATTCTGATCATACTGATCATTGTGCTTTTATTATTTGGCGGTAAAAAAATTCCTGAGTTGATGCGTGGTTTAGGCAAAGGCGTTCGTGAGTTTAATGATGCAAAAGCAAATGTGCGCAAGGAAATAGAAGAAGGCGTGAACGAAAAAGACAACCGTCCTACTAGTTCTACCACTTCTACACAACCTTAAGCTGTCAGGCTAAATAAGATTTGGCGCCTTTCATTTCCATTGAAGATTATCATTCCGATTTACGAAGCGGTCGTACCACTTGTGTTCAGGCGGTACGACATTTTATTTCTGCAATAGAACAATCATCTCTTAATGCTTTCATTGAAATTTTTGCTGAAGAGGCATTAGCCCGTGCTGAAGAACTTGACTCTACGGAGCTTAAAGGAAAACTTCATGGGGTAGTTATCGGGCTAAAAGATAACATTTGCTATAAAGATCATAAGCTTTCTGCTTCTTCAGGCATTCTTCAAAACTTCACTTCGCTTTATTCATCTACAGCAGTTGAACGATTGTTAACGGAAGGTGCTATCATCATTGGCCGACAAAACTGCGATGAGTTTGGAATGGGTTCAACCAATGAAAATTCATTCTATGGTTCTGTTTTAAATCCTATCGATACTAGTTTTGTTCCAGGAGGCTCATCTGGTGGAAGTGCAGCTGCTGTAAAAGCTGGTTTATGTATGGCTTCTTTGGGAAGTGATACCGGAGGCTCGGTCAGGCTGCCAGCCGATTTTTGCGGTGTGGTTGGCTACAAGCCATCTTACGGAAGAGTCTCCCGTCATGGCTTGATTGCTTATGCTTCTTCTTTTGATGTGATTGGAACTTTGGCGAACTCCGTTGCTGATGTTTCAATCATTTTAGAAGTGATTGCTGGCCCCGATGAATTTGACAGCACTGCTTTGCCACAATCTTTTCCATCCTCTCAAAATGAATATGAGAAAAACAAAAAATATAGAATAGCCTACTTCCCCGAATGGATTCATCATCCTTCTATTGACCCGGAAATTTCCGCATCTATCTCTAAAAAATTACAGGAATTAAAACAGGATGGGCATACCGTTGAACCCGTTATTTTCGATCTGACGGAATACATTGTTCCTACTTACTACATCCTAACTACAGCAGAAGCTTCTTCCAACCTTTCCCGATATGATGGCATACGTTATGGCTTAAAGGCCGCAACTAAAACAAATGATCTGGCTGCATTTTACCAACAGAATAGAAGCAATGGCTTTGGAAGAGAAGTAAAACGCCGCATAATGTTGGGAACTTTTGTATTAAGTGCCGGTTACTACGATGCTTATTATACCAAAGCCCAACAAGTGCGCAGGCTGCTTTATGATCAAACTTCACTAATCTTCAACGACTTTGACTTTATCCTTGCTCCCAGTTCCCCCTCTGTTGCCTATAAACTTAGCCAGCAAAATTCCGACCCGGTAGCCATGTATATGGGGGATATCTTCACTGTATTCGCTAATTTATGCGGACTGCCTGCCGTTAGTTTACCATTATTTAAGCATTCCTCTAACCTTTCGTTTGGACTCCAACTGCTATCCTCTGCACAGAATGAGGTATGTTTG
>MWWF01000313.1_pt1 | contig 10065 bp, 11 predicted proteins | sample 1047351 | NCBI WGS metagenome assembly MWWF01 (sample SAMN06349970, study PRJNA376086) | soil metagenome | isolation source: MGM-3 sample Antarctic (ecotone) soil | place: Antarctica
GCCTGGTACCATCCGTAAAGCTTCATGTTGCACCTGTTCGGGCAAGGATGTAGAGAATCCATTAACATATATCTCAACTGTATTGAAACCTTCAGGTTCTACAAAAAGCTGGTGGCGTTCTTTATCTGCAAAGCGATTAATCTTGTCTTCTATACTTGGACAATATCGCGGTCCTACACCTTCAATTCTGCCCTGGTACATAGGACTCCTGTCAAAGCCTGTTTTCAGCATTTCGTGTACAGCAGCATTGGTATAGGTGATAAAACAACTTCTCTGTTGCTCCGGTCTAATCTTTTCAATATCCATATAAGAAAACCCGACAATCTCGTCATCTCCTTTTTGCTCTTCCATTTTTGAATAATCCAGGCTGCGTCCATCCACCCTTGGTGGAGTTCCTGTTTTAAGCCTGTCGCTTTCAAAACCCAAATCAACCAACTGTTCCGTTATTCCAACAGATGCTTTTTCGGCCATTCTGCCGCCGCCAAATTGCTTCTCTCCTATATGTATAACTCCGTTCAAAAAAGTTCCACTAGTTACCACTACTGCTTTTGAAAATATCTGGTGGCCCAATCCTGTATTTACGCCACACGCTCTACCTCCTTTAAAAATAATTGATTGTACATTATCCTGGTAGAAATCTACATTAGGTGTATGTTCCAACATTTCCCTCCAAGTCGTTGCGAAGAGCATCCTATCGCTTTGCACTCGCGGACTCCACATAGCCGGTCCTTTGCTACGGTTAAGCATTCTAAACTGTATCATGCTTTTATCGGATACAATGCCACTATAACCGCCCAGAGCGTCTATTTCTCTTACTATTTGTCCTTTAGCTATGCCGCCCATTGCCGGGTTGCAACTCATTTGAGCAATGGTTTGCATATTCATAGTAATAAGCAACACTGTACTGCCCATGTTCGCAGCCGCCGCAGCAGCTTCACATCCAGCATGCCCGGCCCCTACAACTATTACATCATATTCATAAAACATGTACACAAAATATTTAGGCAAAGATAGCCTTGTTTCAGAGGAGTGCTTCTACCCTGTTCCACGTGGAACTACAATGATTGATCGCAGGCAAGATCCTGTACAACCATGAATATGTTGTTTGGGTAAGATGAAATACCAATGCCCATCATCTTGAAAGATGGATTAAGTAAATTCTTCCGATGGCCGAGATCAGGCAGCCTCTCATCAATGTACAAAAGGACCAAAGCGAGCACGGCATTAGAAGGACCAAAGCTCATATTTTCCGCCGCACATCTCTTTATACCTGCTTTCTCCATACGCTGCTGAAAAGTTTCTCCATTTGCAGAGTTGTGCGAGGGATTAGACTTCTTTTTGGCAAGATCATTAGCATGCCCTGCAGCCAAATCCACCAATTGTTTATTAGGCAATAACATTGGCAGAGGTTCTATTTTATACAAATCGCGTTTTAAACTGGCGCTATAGTCGGTATTAAGGGTTGGATAATTCTTTAGAATGGGTGTCACAACACTGTCCCAAAAAGCTTTTGGTTGTAGCCGACTATAATTCGTCCAATAAAACCATTCCTTTTGCTCACCAGACAGTGTACTGTATAATGGTGATTGAGCAAGAGTCTGTTCTATCTCATTTGCCTTCAAAGGCATAATCTGGAACGGCTTCACCTCAATAGTAGAAATACTGAAGTGTTGTGCCGAAGAAAAAACCGGTAATAAAAATAATGAAAGTAGCAATTGTTTCACGTGAAACGTATGGTTGATCATAATCAGGTTATTTAGTCTTTAAGAAACGCAAATAATAATCCTCTTTTTCCCGCATAATTGTTATTTCACGTTTTTTTTTGTCTTTGTAGCCGCACAAGTGAAGTGCGCCATGCAAGACCACTCTACACAGCTCTTCATCAATTTTCACCTGTAGAGTATTCGCGTTTTCTTTTACCCGATCAACACTTATATAAATTTCACCTTTAATGGCTCGCACCCGCCTCTCACTAAGGTCGAAAGTTATTATGTCTGTAAAGCTGTCGTGCTCAAGAAAACTTAGGTTCAGCTTATGTAAGTAGTCATCGCTGCAAAAAACATAATCTAAGGCCCCCAGTTTCTTACCCTCTAGTACAAACACTTCCAGCAATAAAGCCTTCAGTTTACGTTTATGCTTTAGTGTAAAACCTACATCTGCATTGAAGAATTGGATAAGGGCCATCCTGTTTTACTCCAAAAATCGTAACTAATTACCACTTTATGCTTTTACATTTGATCTTCAACGCAGACTGGAAATGAAAAAGTTATCAGAAGTAAAAGTGGGCAGGTCAGCAATCATCCATTCTTTTGGGTTAGACGAGATTTACATTAAACTTATGGAGATGGGCTGTCTTCCCGGAGAAACCGTTAAAGTTGAACAAATGGCACCGTTAGGAGATCCCATTTCAATTTTTGTGGCGGGTTATAGTTTAAGCTTACGTTTAAATGAAGCCGAAAATATACTGGTAGAAGAAATTTAAGCCTAAACAATGCAAGTTGGTCTCTATTTCGGCTCCTTCAATCCCATTCACATCGGGCATTTAATCATTGCCAACTTTGTTGCTCAAACAGCCCAATGTGACAAGGTTTGGTTTGTAGTTTCACCGCAAAATCCTTTTAAGCCTGCTGGCTCGCTATTAAACGAGTATCACCGTCTTCACCTAGTAAGGCTCGGTACCGAAGACAACCACTTACTTAGTGTATCAGATGTTGAGTTTAAATCACCACGACCGTCCTATACCATTGATACACTCACCTATCTCAGTGAGAAATACCCACAACACACATTTAAAATTTTGCTGGGATCTGATAGCTACCAGAATATAGACCGGTGGAAAAATGCTTTATTGCTGATAAAACATTATCCTTTGCTTGTGTATGAGCGGCCGGGGTTTAAAGTAAAAACACCCACGGCAAATAACGCTACATTATTAACTGCTCCATTCCTGGATATTTCTGCTACAATGATCCGTGAGATGATCAAAGCAAAAAAATCAGTTCAATATCTTCTCCCTGAACCTGTACGGCTTGAAATTGAAAAGAATAATTATTACCGGCTATAATCTTGTAGTAATGGGTTGAGATTAGTTGTGTGCTGAAAGAGTAGCTACAAGTACATTGTTCCCGCCATGGCGGGACAATGTGGTTTAATGGTTCAAAAGCCCGGACAACAAAATAAAAACAAATTACCAGACAAATACCCTCGGTGAGATGCTGTACACCTTGCTACCGCTAAGCATACTTTCCTTTTTTGTGGAGTGAACATTTGCTAAAAGGGCGACATTGTTGCGACGCTCCGTTCATCCGTTGATACAGTACTGAGCAAAAACCTGGCAGCCCGCAGATTTTTAGAAAATATCGTTACAACGAGGCAAGCCAACCGATAAGTAGAAATATAACCACAATAATCGGCGAGGGTAGTTTAGAAAATTGAAGGAGAGAAAATGTAATGATCAAAGCCAACAGGTACTGCCAGTTGAACGGCCTTGAAATAGAAAGAAATAGAATAAAAGTGGCTGCCCACATAATGCCCACCACAACTGCGTTTATACCTTCCATTGCCCTAAAAACAACAACATGTTTCTTTAACAAATTCCAAATAGGATAGAAAAAGAGTACCAACAATAAACTTGGTAAAAAAATAGCCACGGTCCCTATTATGCAACCAAGAAACTGGAAACCCGGTCCCATTTCTCGCAGCACCATACCACCAATAAAAGCAGCAATTGAAAACACCGGACCCGGAAATGCCTGCACCATCCCCGCACCTGTAAGAAAATCCTGTGGCGACATGTACTTGGTTTTAGACCTTAGTACATATTGCTCAAACATCATTGGGATTAACACACCTCCACCACCAAATACAAGGCTTCCAAAACGGTAGAAATTTTCAAAGAGATTTAGTGGTCGCCTCATATTCCATTCATTTACCCGAGCATACTCACTGAGAAAACCTGCTACTACAAAAATGAAAACAAATAGCCAGATGTTCCCCCATTTTATAGGTGTAGGTGTATTATCAATTGTGGGAATACGCTTGTCGCTGAAGTTGCTAATTATTCCGCCCAGAATAATAAGGATTGGAAACACCCAGGGAGATTTAATGAAAAAGGTAACCAGCATTGCACCAATCATAATAAATATGGTGGCCTGGTGCCTTATAAATAATTTATAACTCTGGAAAGCAGAATAAGCAAAAAAACCAACAGCCATTGGCTGAATAAACTTAAAGATATTGATGTTAACCTGTTGCTTATCAATATATTGAAGAAGAAAACTCAACGACCCCATTAAAAACGATGCAGGCAAGATCCACAACAGCAGTGTGAAAATGGCCAGCCATACACCGCCCCGTTTGTAGCCGATAAGAGTAAGGGTTTGGCTGCTGCTGGCACCAGGAAGTAGCTGTACAAAAGCATTTATTTCTAATAAGTCCTTCTCCGAGATGTATTGCTGTTCTACTACAAACAACTTATGCATTCGTATAAAATGCATCTGGTGCCCACCAAAAGCAGTTAGGCTGTGCCGGAGCACAGCCTTCAAAAATGGATTATGCCGGATGAGGAACAATAAAACAGTAGAATTGATAGCACATTAAGGTCAGCAAAATACACCATTACCTATTTTTTCAGCCCAATTTCGCGTAACCGTTCGTCCAGGTATTCGCCCGCGGTTACATCCGGGTACACTTTAGGATGGTTTTCATCAACACAACTTTCAAGACTTGTAAGGCTCATTTCACTACGGGGATGTAAAAAGAAAGGCATGGAAAATCGGGACGTGTGCCATAAGTCTCTTGACGGATTGACAACACGATGGGTTGTACTTCGTAGTTTATTGTTGGTAAGCCGCTGTAGCATATCACCTACATTCACCACAATTTGTTCTGGCAAAGAAGTTACGCCCATCCATTCGTTTTGCTTAGTAAGAATTTGCAGTCCATCTGCCGAGGCACCAACCAGTAAGGTTATTAGGTTAATATCCTCATGCTGCTCCGCACGTATAGCGCTCTTTGGCTCATGGGTAATAGGTGGGTAATGTATACAACGCAAAATTGAGTTTCCGTTATATATGTATTCATCAAAATAGTGCTCATCCAGACCAAGGTACAAGGCAATTGCCTGCAATAAAGCCCTGCCGCTTCTCTCAAAATTCCGGTACGCCGAAAACAACGTTTGATTAAAACCTTCAACCTGCTCAACTGAAACGTTATCGGGATATTCGCTCTTAATTACATCTTTGTCTTCCACAATTTGACCATATTGAAAAAATTCCTTTAAATCCGGAGCCTCACTGCCTTTTGCATGCTCCCGCCCAAAACTTGTATAACCGCGTTGACCAGCCAAGCCCGGAATTTCATAGTTGCCCTTCTGCTCTAACGGCAAAGAAAAAAATTGCTGAACATACTCATATAGATGCCCAACCAATTCATCAGGCACGCCGTGATGCTTTACAGCAACAAAACCCACCTCTTCATATGCTTTACCAAGCTGCTGCACAAAAGCCGCTTTTAGGTCAGCATCACCGCTTAAAAAATCATCAAGATCAACAACAGGTATAGACATGGTATGTATTTTTTTAAATGAACGTTTAGAAAATTGAAGGTAATAAAATGCCAAGGTTAATAATGGTTGTTAGTTTTCCTGGTGCAAATAATGTACAACCTAAAATAGCCTTTGAACTGTAGCTTTTTAAAATAGAGAAAATAAGGTGGTAATAACATTGAAACGGTTCAGTCAGATGTTTCTTGTAAGATAGGTGATGAAGAAGTTTATAGGATTTACTTTTAAAATTACAATAATGACCGTCCCATATTAATAGCAGCACATATCCAGGAAGCTTCACACCAAAAAAGTCAATTGATAAAATAAAAAAAAAAGATGTACTAAAAGCGACTTTGATAAAGGCTTACTTGTTTCGCATGCAATTGGAAGGGAGACTATTCTAAAAAAGTTCCGTTGTGTAAAACGCCGTATAAACCGGCTGTTTTTGTATTTGGAGAATAATGAAAAAAGATCAACAGACTTAATTTGTAAAGAAGAAATAGCTATGGTAATGGTCACCCATAATCTTTCATGGAATACTACCGGCGCCATGATACGAAGAAAAGAAAATCAGGTGCTGGTATTCAAATTCAACAAATTTTCAAGATTTAAAAAAGAACAATCGGTTACAGAGTCTACAACAATGGCTAAGGAAAAATAAGCCCACCTTTCGGAGGCATTCTTGGCCCTTAAAAAACTAACACATTACCGACCTAACTTTGGTTAGATTTAAACATTAGAAAAATGTCGCGATCGGATTAACGTTTACAAAATGTTACTTTCAAAAAACAGCGCACAACAAAGCAATCAATCATTCTTAACAAAGCGAAATGCCTTAAGGAAACGGTCTCCGCTAAATGCATTCACTACATAACTCCCCATTTTTAAATCTTTGATATTTACCATAAGTTCGTCCATGCCGTCCTCAAATTGGGTTTGTACGGTTTTTGCCATATTTCCATAAACATCCAGCACTTTCAAGGTTATTTTGTTACAACCCCTAACAACAATACACAGGTAAGGCAAATTGTCTATAGTAGTAGAATGCATAGTCTGGATGCTCATAAACAATGGTTTTAAAAATTAAGGTAGATATGATATATGACAAAAATTATGCCCTCCATTTTGATTAAATAAACAGAAATAAGCTGATGGCTTCCGAAACGGGTAACCACTGCCAGCTAAAAAGCTGATTTTGCAATTGTAGCCATTTCCATTGAGTCAGCCTCTAGTAATACATACTTAGTTACCCCATTTATTACCATCTCGTCAAGTGCATCAACTATATTTTTATAGTTGGCCCCAGGGGTTGCCTTTATTAATACAACCGTCTTGTTTTGGGAACTCGTTTCCCTTTCTACCAATTGTATCTTTTGCTGCAGCGCCTGTCGCATTCCAATTTCCTCGAGTAGGCACTCCTTTAATGTCCCGTCAAAAAATCCATCATAAATAAAATATAATTCCATTGGCGCCTAACAAAAAAGTTATGGTTTGCGAAGCGGGTGCAAGACTTGGGTTAGCTGTGTTGTCCTCGTTGGGCAAAACCAACTTCATGGCAGTGGGAGATGCCATTGTTGTAGTAAAAATAAAAAAGGTGATCAGCAAAAAGCCAAGATCAACCATAGGTGTAAGATCTACCCTGGTAGAGGATTTTTTTAGTTTAATAACTCCCTTTGAGGGTGACTGTAAACGCGAAGTTTGTATCTCTGCCATATTTTTTGTTTTCAATAAGACACAAAAGCCGCGTAATTACAAAACCAAAGAACTACAGATAAAAAAACCCCATCAATAAATGATGGGGCATCAAGAACGAAAAGAATAGGCACGTAACAGAGAACCTGGAACGCTTAATTTAATTGCCGTATTCACTTAAAAATTTAATTCGCATAATTTTTAATTGTTCCCAATCATAGCCCCCATCCGCCAACTCCTGTTGTGCTACTTGCAGGGATGATGTTTCACAACTACGGAAGTAATCAATAATATCCTCCTGTTCATCCTCATCAAGCATATCATCAATTGCGTAGCCCAGGTTTAATCTGGTTCCACTTGCAACTATAGTTTCCATTTCTTCCAATAATGCGTCAAGCCGCAGGTCTTTATTTTTTGCAATTGTTTCAAGCGGAATTTTCTTATCAACATTCTGTATAATAAAAATCTTATTACTGCTCTTATTGGCCACACTTTTCATCACAAAATCATCTGGCTTAACAATTTCATTTTCCTCAACATAATTTGCTATCACATCAACAAATGGCTTACCATACTTTATAGATTTACCCACACTCACCCCCTGGCATTTCTCCAATTCCTTTAGCGTAGTCGGGTACAGCGTTGCCATGTCTTGCAATGAATTCTCGAGAAACAAAACGAATGGAGGTAAACCTTTTTTCTTTGCTTCTTTCTGCCGTACTTCCATCAACATTTTGAAAAGCTTTTCATCTGCGGCAATGGTCTGAGGAGCAGGCGCATCAGCTTCTTCGTCATCTTCTGAATTAGCATCCTCAAACTTGTTGTACAAAACAATCTTAAAGCTTGTTGGCTTCTTTAGATAAACTTCTGTTGTAGGGGTGAACTTTAAAAGACCATACTCTTCAATATCTTTCACCAACAGGTTTTCAAGTAACATTTGCCTGATCAGGCTATTCCAGTAATGCGCATCTTCATCTTTCCCAACACCAAATACGACAAGGCTTTCGTGCCGGTACATCTTTGTTTGAGGAGTCATCTTCCCCATAATAATCCTTACAACATAGTCAATAGTAAAACCCGAGTCCAAAGCTTTTACAGTGTTCAACACTTTTACAACATTATCTTTGGCCTCTATCTTTTCTTTGGGATTACAATTGTCGCAACCACCTGTTGCTTTACAACCTGCAGTGTCCCAGTCTTCACCAAAATAATGCAGCAATATCTTTCGTCGGCATACACTGCTTTCCGCATAGCTTACCGTTTCATTTATCAGTTGCGCACCAACTTCTCTTTCGCTTAGCGGTTTATCGCGCATCAGGTGTTCAAGCTTCGACACATCTTTATGTGAGTAATACAGGATACATTTTCCTTCCATACCATCTCTGCCTGCACGGCCGGTTTCCTGGTAATAATTCTCGATGCTCTTTGGAATATTGTAATGGATAACAAACCGGATGTCCGGCTTGTCTATCCCCATACCGAAAGCAATAGTAGCTACAATCACCTGGGTGTCCTCTTTCAGGAACTTATCTTGGCGATCTGCACGCAACTTGGCATCCAGGCCGGCATGATACGCAACAGCCTTTATCTTGTTAGCAACAAGTATCTCAGCCAATTCTTCCGTAGTTTTCCGGTTCAGCGTATAAATAATTCCACTCTTCCCTTTATTTTGAGAGATAAACCGAACAATGTTTTTGATCGTCTGGTCTTTCTTGACCTTTGGCTGAATCTCATAATGCAGGTTTTCACGATTGAAAGAAGAAATGAAAACATTAGGCTCCCGTAAGCCAAGGTTCTTTAAAATATCGCTTTGAACTTTTGGCGTAGCCGTTGCTGTAAGAGCGATTATAGATACATCCGGATTTATCATTGTCATCATATCCTTCAACCGGCGGTATTCTGGCCTGAAGTCGTGACCCCATTCTGAAATACAGTGCGCCTCATCAACTGCAAAAAAGCTGATCTTAAGGTCACCAAAAAAATCCAGGTTTTCCTGCTTGGTCAACGTTTCAGGAGCTACATACAATAATTTTGTTTTGCCGGTAAGCAGATCTGATTTTACCTCACGCTGCTGGGTTTTATTTAAAGATGAATTAAGAAAATGCGCTACCGTATCTTTTTCACTGTAGCCCCTTACCAGGTCAACCTGGTTTTTCATTAACGCGATAAGAGGACTTACAATAATTGCGCAACCTTCCATTATTAAGGCGGGTAATTGGTAACACAAACTTTTGCCACCGCCGGTCGGCATAATCACAAAAGTATCATTACCATTAAGCAGGCTGTTAATAACCTGCTCCTGCGTTCCTTTAAAAACATCGAATCCAAAGTGGGTTAATAAAGCAGCATGTATATCGTAATGATGTGTAGGTAGTACGGCTGTAGTTGTGGTAGCGGAGATCGATTTCCTCGAAACTGCTTTCTTGGAAGCAGTCTTTTTTGTTTGTGTTGCCATTATTTATATTTCATTCCCCACTGATTGTGGCATTTGGGTAAATATTTAAGATAAAGTATTTTTTGCTGTAAAGAGACTAGTACTTGTGGAGTAAACCTTTTCTATGTCAAAATGCTCACGCCGACTAATCTTCTACACAAATTTTTAACAGTCGCGAAGTTAATTAAAGGGCCTTCGCAACTAAATAGGTATGTGTTAAAATTTAACCGTCAAAAAAATTGCTTTTATTTTCCGCAGGCAAGCACCACCAAAGAAGCGTTTTACTATAATGCATAGTCTGGATGCTCATAAACAATGGTTTTAAAAATTAAGGTAGATATGATATATGACAAAAATTATGCCCTCCATTTTGATTAAATAAACAGAAATAAGC
>MWWF01000314.1_pt1 | contig 10065 bp, 9 predicted proteins | sample 1047351 | NCBI WGS metagenome assembly MWWF01 (sample SAMN06349970, study PRJNA376086) | soil metagenome | isolation source: MGM-3 sample Antarctic (ecotone) soil | place: Antarctica
ATGTTGACCAGCCTTTTAAAACTCCTTACATGTTGCAAAAGGCAGGCGTATTATTTGCGCTCAGCGATAATGATGGTACCACCCGTGGCAGAATGATTATTTGTTTAAGAAAACCTTTTCATAAATTACAATTAAGTAAATTTGTTTATAAAGAAAAATATGGCAGAAACGATTTTAGCAGTTCACGATTTTACTCTTTCCCCCAGAGTTGACCAGGTAGGTATTGAAGAAAGAGCGGCTAGATTTACGAAAAGAAGTATAAAGAAAGAAACGAAAGTAAATGGCTTGTTGCTTGCCTTAAATATGATAGATCTCACTACCCTTGAAGGAAAAGATTCCGAAGGCAAGGTGAAACAAATGTGTTACAAAGCCATGCACTTGCTGGATATTTATCCGGGCTTACCAACGGTTGCAGCAATTTGTGTTTATCCCTCTATGGTTAAAACTGCTAAGAAAGCTTTAGAAGGCTCAGGTGTAAAAGTAGCTTCTGTGGCAACTGGTTTTCCAAGCGGTCAGGCTCCCAAAGATGTAAAAATCAGGGATACAAAGTTTGCAGTTGCACAAGGCGCTGATGAAGTGGATATGGTGATAAGTCGAGGTAAATTTTTAGAAGGCGAATACAATTATGTTTTTGATGAAATTGCTACCATTAAAGAAGCATGTGGTGATGCAAGATTAAAAGTTATTTTGGAAACAGGGGAATTAGTAACCTTTGATAAGGTTCGCAAAGCCAGTGATATTGCAATGTACGCCGGCGCAGATTTCATTAAAACATCAACAGGTAAGGTTACTCCTGCTGCCACCATGCCCGTAACATTGGTAATGTTGGAAGCGATAAGAGATTTCTATTATAAAACTGGAAAGATGATCGGTATGAAACCAGCGGGTGGTATTTCAAAATCAAAACTGGCATTGCATTATTTAGTTATGCTAAATGAAATTTTAGGAGAAGACTGGATGAATAATCATTGGTTCAGATTTGGCGCAAGCAGTCTTGCCAACGATGTACTGATGCAATTAATGAAAGAGAAAACAGGTGTTTACCAGGGAAAGGATTATTTTTCTTTAGATTAAATTGTTTAAAACGTTTAATAGGTTTCATAAAGTTTAAAAAGTATTATGGCAACTTTCGAAAAATTTGAACAAATCATTTCATGGCAGGAAGCTCGTGAGCTTAATAAAATTGTTGGGAAATTAATTGATGACAAAAGGTTCGAAAATAACTTTCGTTTAATTAATCAAATTGAGGGCTCGGCAGGTTCAATCATGGATAATATTGCTGAAGGATTTGAAAGAGGAGGCAATAGAGAATTCATTCAATTCTTATACATTTCAAAAGCATCATGCGGCGAATTACGGTCTCAACTTTATAGAGCACTTGACAGATCATATATCTCACAAGAAGAGTTTGATAAAATTTCTCTTCATGCAATGAAAATCAGTAGTCTTATTCAAAAATTAATTAACTATCTGGAAAGCTCACAAATCAGAGGCAATAAATATAAGGAGAGAGATAAAGAAACTTCAACAACATCTTAAACTTCTTAAACCTTTGAACATCTTAAATCTTTAACATGGCAAAAAATAATACCCTAAAATTAAAATTCGATTCTGCACGCAAATATGCACCTGCACCGGAAAGCAGGAGTGCCGCTAAAATAAAAGATCAATACGAACTGTTTATAAACGGAAAGTTTGAAAAACCACTAAGCAAAAAATATTTTAATACAATAAACCCTGCAACAGAAGAAAAACTTTCGAGAATTGCAGAAGCAAATGAAGCTGATGTGAATAATGCTGTGAAAGCTGCAAGAAGCGCTTTTGGTGTATGGAGCAAAATGGCACCGAAGGAAAGAGGAAAATATATTTTTCGCATTGCACGTATGGTGCAGGAACGTGCAAGAGAACTTGCAGTTGTAGAAACATTGAATGGCGGTAAGCCAATTCGTGAAAGCCGTGATTTTGATATTCCTGTTGTTGGTAATCACTTTTTTTATTATGCCGGATGGGCAGATAAACTCGAGTATGCTTTTCCAAATCGCAATGCAAAACCTTTGGGTGTGGCAGGGCAAATAATTCCATGGAATTTTCCTTTGTTGATGGCTGCATGGAAAATTGCCCCGGCTTTGGCAACAGGTAATACTGTAGTTTTAAAACCTGCGGAAACCACATCATTAACAGCATTGTTGCTTGCAGAGATAATTCAGGAAGCGGATTTGCCTCCGGGTGTTGTAAATATTATTACCGGTGCAGGTGCAACAGGTGCCGCAATTGTAAATCATCCGGACATAAATAAAATTGCATTTACGGGTTCAACAGATGTCGGGAAAATTATTCAAAGGGCAATTGCCGGAACTGGTAAAAAAGCAACGCTGGAATTAGGGGGAAAAGCTGCTAACATAATTTTTGATGATGCACCTATTGACCAGGCAGTAGAAGGAATTATCAACGGAATATTTTTTAACCAAGGGCATGTTTGTTGTGCCGGATCACGGTTATATGTACAGGAATCTGTTTTTAAAGAAGTAGTTCGCAAATTGAAATATCGTTTGGAAACATTAATTGTTGGCGATCCGATGGATAAGAATACTGATATCGGTGCAATCAATTCCAAACAGCAATTAGATCAAATAAATAAATATTTAAAGATCGGAGTTAAAGAAGGGGCTGAAATGTATCAGAGTTCATGTGACCTGCCAAAAAAAGGATTTTATTGCCGTCCGACAATTTTTACCAACGTTGCTCAATCAAACAGAATTTCACAGGAAGAAATTTTTGGTCCGGTACTTACTATCCAAACTTTTAGAACTGATGACGAGGTGATTGAAAAAGCTAATAATACACCTTACGGATTATCAGCCGGAGTATGGACGGACAAAGGTTCTAAGATATTTAATATGACAACAAAATTAAGAGCGGGTGTTGTGTGGGCTAATACTTTTAATCAGTTTGACCCTACCTCTCCCTTTGGTGGATACAAAGAAAGCGGGTATGGGAGAGAAGGCGGTTTGCATGGGTTAGCGCCATACTTAAATCTAAAACATATTGTTTAAAATTAAATTTTAAAAAATCATCATGCCATCAGCAACAATAAGAAAAGCAAACATAACAGCGCCCAAAATTGAAAAGGCTCAAAGCAATGGCGTCTCTAAAAAACGTTTGGAGATTTTAAAAACTTATAAAATTTACATTGGCGGAAAATTTCCCAGAACAGAATCGGGCAGATATTATATTGCTGAAAATAAAGCTAAAGTAGTCCTCGCAAATGTTTGCCTAAGTTCCCGTAAAGATTTTAGAGAAGCCGTTGTTGCTGCAAGAAATGCGCAGGGAGATTGGGGTAGCAGGGCAGCCTTCAATCGGGGACAAATTTTATATCGCATTGCAGAAATGTTAGAAGGAAGAAAAGCGCAATTCGTTGAAGAACTTATGCAACAGGATGCAACAAAAGCAGAAGCAGAGAATGAAGTGTTGCTTTCAATTGATCGCCTGATTTATTATGCAGGTTGGTGCGATAAATTTCAGCAGCTGTACAGCGCTGTAAATCCTGTAGCTTCATCACATTTTAATTTTTCTGTTCCCGAACCAACAGGAGTAGTGTCAATAATTGCTCCTCAAAATAGTTCTTTGCTTGGTTTGGTATCTGTTATTGCTCCTGTAATTGCAGGTGGCAATACTTGTGTTGTATTGGCATCTTTTGCCAAACCACTTTGTGCTGTTACATTCGCTGAAGTACTCAATTCCAGTGATGTTCCGGGTGGTGTGGTAAATATCCTTACTGGTAAAGTCGCCGAGCTCTTTTCTTACTTTGCCGAACACATGGATGTGAATGCGATTGTATTTTGCGAACCAGATACTGACACACAAAAAATGATACAGCAAAAAGCCTCGCTAAATATAAAACGTGTGGTGCTCTATAATAAAATAAACTGGCTTACTGATAATGGACAGTCACCTTATTTAATAATGGATACTCAGGAAATAAAAACCACCTGGCATCCGATTGAAAATATTGGGGGGGCTAAAGCAGGGTATTAATTTTTTGAGAAGTTTTACTTCCTCAACAATGAATAGACCTCACTATCCAAAAAAGCTCCCTCAAAGAAATAGTTTTCTTTATAATACCCTTCTTTAATAAACTTAAATTTCTTTAAAATCTTCCTGGAAATTTCATTCTCTGGATTAATAATAGCTTCAATACTGTGCAGCTTGATATCATTAAATCCATAATCAATCACTTTTGTAAGTGCCTCTGTCATTAAGCCACTGTTCCAGTACTGAGGGTGTATCATGTATCCAATCTCTGCACGGTAATGCTCTTTTTCAATCATATGATAACCTATTGTCCCGATAAGCCTGTCTTCTTTTTTTAAAGTAATTGCCCATTGTATTCTCATTGAGATATCACTCATCTTTTTTATCAGTTCCCTAACTTCATCAATTGATTTTAATTTTGGCTTGTTAATGTATTTCATAGCCTCTTCGTTGGTTCTCATCTGAAACATGTCTTCCGCATCATCCATAGAAATATTGCGTAGCACTAATCTATCTGTTTCAAGAACAGGAAATGGTTCAAAATTTAATTCAAGCATACGTTTTTAAGAATTTATTCATAAAAATAATAAACTCTAAATATGTCTTGCTGTTTACAACCTTTTAAATTGTTTTTATCTCTTAGTGGTAATGGTATTATTTTTGCCAGTTAGAATTTATATTATGAAAGCACTTATTTTTTTATTATTGATTTCTTCGGGGTTACCAGCTTTTTCACAAGTTGACAGTACTAATACTGTAGCAGTTGTTGTTCATAAAGATTTTCGCTTGGATATTTTAGCAAGAAAGCAAGCTGAAATAAATGCTGCTATTATTAAATCAAAGGCAAGATCAGGCATGGGCTATCGTTTGCAGGTATTAAGCACTAACGATAGAGAATTGGCAATGAGAACAAGAACTCAATTATTACAAACATTTCCCGAGCAAAAGCCTTATATGTTTTACCAGGCTCCTTATGTAAAATTAACCTTTGGTAATTTTGTAACGAAGCAGGAAGCTGAATTATATAAAAAACAAATTAGTCGTATGCTCGGGGGGATCTCTATTTATACTCTATCACAAAGAATTGAATTAAAGCCTGAAAAAGAAATTAAGGAAGAGGATAACTAAAAGTTGAATAAAATTATTTTATAAAGAAAAGAGTTTCATTAGCGAAACTCTTTTTTATTTTTACATAACATCTAATCAATAACTAACAAACCAAAAGGAAATAAGTGTGACTTATCTTTTACAGATTAAAAAAAATTAATACTTCGTCTTATGAATACATATCCATTATCAGCGTACCACTTTAAGGTTGACTGGGATGGTTCTGCTACAGCTGGATTCACTGAAATCTCAGGCCTATCAATAGAAAACCAGGTTATTGAATATCGTAATGGTTCTGCACCAAATAGCCATGTTGTAAAAATGCCGGGTATTAGAAAGTTCACCAATGTTATACTTAAACGTGGTATTACAAAAGGGGATAATGATTTCTTTAATTGGATGAACACAATACAACATAATACAGTTGAGAGAAGAGATATTGTGATAAGCCTTCTTAATGAAAAGCATGAACCACTAAGAGTTTGGAGATTAAAAAATGCGTGGCCCTGCAAAATAGAATCTTCAAATTTAAAAGCTGATGGAAATGAAGTTGTAATTGAAACTATCGAACTTGCACACGAAGGATTAGTAATTGAAAATATATGATCCCGTTATCCAAAGATTAAAAATGTTAAAAAAAATAAAACAGCTTGCGCATAAATGTGCTTCAGAATTTATTGAGATCCGCCATCATCTGCACGCACATCCAGAATTAAGCTACAAAGAGTTTGAAACATCAAAATTTATACAAGAAAAATTAACGGAATTTGGAATAGACCATCAGGTAATGGCCAGCACAGGAGTTGTTGGTTTGATAAAAGGCAACAATCCCCTCACGAGAATAATTGCTTTACGTGCGGATCTGGATGCACTACCCATAACGGAAGAAAACGAAATTGATTATGTTTCACAGAATAAAGGGATAATGCACGCATGTGGACATGATGTGCACACTACCTGTTTGCTTGGTGCAGCTAAAATTTTACAATCAACAAAAAACGATTGGGAAGGAACGGTGAAATTAATTTTTCAGCCGGGGGAAGAAAGAAATCCTGGTGGTGCCAGCTTAATGATAAAAGAAGGAGTGCTTGAACTTCCAAAGCCCCAGTCAATTTTTGCCCTGCATGTTCATCCGGGTCTTGAAGTTGGAAAACTAAGCTTTAGAAGTGGAATGGTTATGGCAAGTGCTGATGAAATCTATATCACTATAAAAGGAAAAGGGGGCCATGCCGCATCCCCACACCTTACCAGTGATACAATTTTAATTGCATCCCAGCTTATCATTTCCCTACAGCAATTAATTAGCAGAAATAATGATCCCTTCAATCCTTCTGTTTTATCTATTACTTCTTTTCAGGGCGGGCATACAACCAATGTAATCCCTTCTGAAGTTAAGCTCATGGGTACTTTCAGGGCAATGAATGAAGAGTGGCGGTTTAAAGCTCATGAACTTATAAAAAAACAAAGTACTGAATTGGTGCATGCAATGGGCGCTGAAATTGATATTAATATAGATGTAGGTTATCCCTTTGTATTAAACAATGAGCAACTTACACAAACTGCCAAAATTAAAGCTGGTGAGTTTTTGGGAAATGAAAATATCGAAGAAACTGAATTAAGAATGGGAGCTGAAGATTTTGCATATTATTCTCACCAAATACCGGCCTGCTTTTACCGATTGGGAGTGGGGAATATTTCTAAAAATATTACTGCAGGGGTGCATACTCCTAAATTTAATATTGATGAAAGCGCTATTGAAATAGGTATGGGTGTGATGGCATGGCTTGCTGTATCTGTAGATAGTAATTCTATGCTTAAATAATATATAACTATTTTTATAAACTCACAACCTTTTCCCTATAGGAGATATTTAGTGAGTGCAAAAAAAGTATGAAAAAGGACGTTCGAAAACAAGAGGCTTTAGACTATCATTCTAATGGAAGGCCCGGTAAAATTGAGGTGATCCCTTCCAAACCAACTAAAACTCAAAGAGACCTTTCATTAGCATATTCCCCGGGTGTGGCGGTGCCTTGTATGGAAATACATGCTAACCCTGAAGCTGTTTATAAGTATACCGCAAAAGGAAATCTTGTTGCAGTTATAAGTAATGGAACAGCAGTTTTAGGTTTAGGAGATATTGGCCCCGAAGCGGGCAAGCCCGTAATGGAGGGCAAGGGTGTATTATTTAAAATATTTGCAGACATTGATGTTTTTGACATAGAGATAAATGAAAAAGACCCGGAAAAGTTTGTTCAAATTGTAAAATCATTAGAGCCAACATTTGGGGGAATAAACTTGGAAGATATAAAATCACCGGAGTGCTTTTATATAGAAAAAAAATTAAAAGAGGTAATGCAAATACCTGTGATGCACGATGATCAGCATGGTACTGCTATCATTAGCTCTGCTGCTCTTTTAAATGCCCTGGAAATTCAAAAGAAAAAAATTGAAAAAGTAAAATTTGTTGTTAATGGTGCCGGAGCAGCGGCTATGGCATGTGTGCGTTTATATCTTGCATTGGGAGCAAAGGCAGAAAATTTTTTAATGTTTGATAAAACAGGTTTGTTGCATACCGATAGAAATGATCTTGATGAAAATAAGATTCAGTTTGCCACAACCGGTAAAAAAGAACTCACTCTTGCGGAAGCAATGAAAGATTCAGATATATTTATTGGCCTTAGTGTAGGAAATGTTATTACGGCTGATATGGTGAAAAGCATGGCAAAAAATCCAATTGTTTTTGCTATGGCTAATCCAGATCCGGAAATAGCGTATGAAGTAGCGACAAGGGTTCGTAAAGATATCATCATGGCCACCGGGCGTAGTGATTATCCAAACCAGGTAAATAATGTTTTGGGCTTTCCTTATATTTTTCGCGGCGCACTCGATGTAAGAGCAACTCAAATAAATGAAGCCATGAAACTCGCTGCTGTAAAAGCTCTGGCAGCATTAGCTAAATACCCGGTTCCGGATATTGTTACCATGGCATATAATGAAAAAACATTAGTGTTTGGTCCGGAGTATATTATTCCTAAACCTATAGATAATCGCTTGCTATCAACTGTTGCGCCTGCAGTAGCGAAAGCTGCAGTTGAAAGCGGTGTGGCGAAATATCCAATAACAGATTGGGAAAATTACAAGGATGATTTAAATAGCAGGCTTGGTATAGATAATCAATTGTTGAGAATTATTGGAAATAAGGCAAAAAAAGAACCAAAGCGGGTCGTATTTGCCGAGGCAGATAATCAAAAAATATTAAAGACAGCTCAGTTGGTGCAGGAAGAAGGAGTGGCCTATCCAATACTATTGGGTGATGAAACACGGATTAAAAAAATTGCTTTGGCAAATGGGATCGAATTAGAAGGCATTCCCATTATTGATCCCAATAGCGATGAAATGATATCAAAGCGTGCTGAATATGGTGAATTATTTTTTAAAAAAAGGCAACGCAAAGGGTTTAATTTTTATGAAGCCAAAAAAATAATGAGAGACCGCAACTATTATGGTTGTATGATGGTTGAAACAGGTGACGCAGACGCAATGATATCAGGGCTCTCAAAAAATTATCCGGATACCATTAAGCCCGCATTACAAATTATTGGTATGGAAGAAGGCGCTAAAAAAGTGGCGGGCATGTATATAATAATGACAAAAAGAGGCCCCCTCTTTCTGGCTGATACAACGGTAAATTTTAATCCCACGGCAGAAGAATTGGCTGATATCACTCTTTTAGTTGCTAAAGAGGTAAAGCATTTCGGCATTACTCCCTGTATTGCAATGGTAAGTTATTCAAATTTTGGAAGTAGTAATTCCCCCGAAGCAAAATTAGTGGCCACCGCAAGAGATATAGTTAAGCAAAAAGATCCAACATTAATTGTTGATGGAGAAATTCAAGCCAACGTTGCTTTTAATAAAGAGATACTAAAAGATAATTATCCTTTTAGTGAATTGGTTAATCAGGATGTAAATACTTTGATCTTCCCAAATCTGGCAGCTGGTAATGTTGCGTATAATCTATTACAGGAAATCGGTGGTGCTGATGCAATCGGCCCAATTTTATTAGGTTTGCGGAAGCCTGTTCATATTTTACAACTCGGCAGCCAGGTTCGCAGTATATTTAATATGGTATTAATAGCAGTTATTGATGCGCAAATAAAAGGGAATTACAAAACTGAAGATATAGTTCAGCAATCACGCTGGTGGAAAAAATTTAAAAAGGTAAGCACCGATAATTAAAGAAAATAATACAGAGATGAAATTTTTTAAACTATTTGGGGAATATATATTATTGATAAAAGGCATGTTCACCAAGCCTGAAAATTTTAAAATGTATTGGAAAGAACTGATGCATCAATGCGTTGAAATAGGTATTGGCTCTTTAGGCATTGTATCCATAATTTCATTATTTATGGGCGCAGTTAGTGCAGCACAAACAGCTTATCAGTTAACAAATCCTCTTATTCCTAAATCAACCCTGGCTCAGATTGTAAGAGATACCGTGATACTGGAATTTGCACCAACTCTTGTATGTATAGTTTTAGCCGGTGTTGTTGGCAGTAAAATCGCCGGCGAACTTGGTAATATGCGGTCAACTGAGCAAATTGATGCATTGGAAATAATGGGCATCAATACCAAATCATATTTAGTAGCCCCCAAAATTTTGGCAGCCTTAATTACCATTCCCTTGCTCGTTATTATTGCAATGGTTTTGGGTATTCTTGGAGGCAGAATTGCCAGTACAATGACAAACATAGTATCAACTGATATTTATGACAAAGGTTTGCTGGAAGGTTTTTCACCCTTCAATGTTTTTTTCGCCCTTGCTAAAGCATATACCTTTGCTTTTATCATTAGCAGCGTGCCGGCATTTTATGGATATAATGTAAAAGGAGGGGCTTTAGAAATAGGTAGGGCTAGTACCACTGC
>MWWF01000315.1_pt1 | contig 10063 bp, 10 predicted proteins | sample 1047351 | NCBI WGS metagenome assembly MWWF01 (sample SAMN06349970, study PRJNA376086) | soil metagenome | isolation source: MGM-3 sample Antarctic (ecotone) soil | place: Antarctica
GGTCTGGATCGGGAGTTTGATCTATCATGGTGTGTCTGTCTTCTTGTCGGACACATAATTAGCTAAGATTCTGCCCTTTTACAACCTGTCGGACATTTCAGCGTATTTGTCCGACTTTACATAATCATTGATTATACAACAGTTTGTATGCTACTAGAAGTAATAGCCATTAACCAGTAAGAATACGTATTTTGATCACCTGTCGCGAAATAAGAAAAGATGGCATCAACGGCCTGTTAACTATGAGCAATAGTCCTCATATTTGACCTAAGACTACTGCTGTAACTGTATTAATAACTGAAACACTCATGATTTTTCGGCTTGTCAAACCCTGCCCCGAGTTGCAGCACCTTGTCAGCCGCATCATGATCAGTCGCTTTCAAGTAGATCTCAATCAGCCAAGGCCAACTACCCCCTTTCCTCCACAAGCCGAGCACTGCCTCTATTTTTATCCTTACAACAGAACCGTTTGCCGCAACTACGCCGATAATAGTATTAATTCTATGCCTCATAGCATCCTGGTTGGCCCCCAACTTTCACGGGTGGATCTGACGATGGGGTACGATATGCTGGTCATTCTGGTTGGTTTTCAACCGGGTGGTATGCACCGGCTGCTTGGCATACCCATGAATGAACTGCTGGATAGGCCCTTAGACTCCTCTTTACTACTAGGCCGCGAAATTGATGAAGTGACCGAACAATTGAATGCGGCTCCCGACATGGACAAGATGGTTGACGTTGTTGAACGGTACCTGCTCAAAAAGGTGAAAGGCCTCAAAGGCATGCTTCCGGTGGAAGAAGTGCTTATTCACATGTTAGGGCAAAAAAAACTGGTGACTGTGGATCAACTTGCCAAACAGGCTTGCGTCAGCGTCCGCCAGTTGGAACGCCAATGCCAGGAAAGAACGGGCATGCCGCCGAAGCTTTTTTTAAGGCTGGTTCGCTTCTCCAGAGCCTGGGTCATGCGTGAAAAGAATAAGAATGTTTCCTGGTTGGAGATTGCCCATGCCTGTGACTATGCCGACCAGATGCATATGATCCGGGATTTCAAAGACTTTGTTGGCGTAACGCCTAAAACCCTCCAAACCTTTCTTGAGCAGGGTTCGCTTCGGCTTCAAGCTTCTTCCTTCGATTAGAAGCCCATTAAAGAATGTCGCATTTGTTCTATGCTGGTGCCCTGTCAGCAGAATAATTTTGTTGCATCCTTTATGAAACAAAGGCCATAGATATGAAAAGCAAATCTTGGTTACTGGTGGCCGTTTTTTCCCTGGGCTGTCTGACAAAAATAGCCGCCCAATCGGCGGACTTAATTCTGACAAATGGAAAGATCTTTACTTCGGATACGTCTCAACTTTTTGTCCAGGCTTTAGCCATTAAAGGCAACAAAATCATGGCTGTTGGCAGTAGTACAGCGATCAGCAAATTAGCCACACCTACAACAAAAAGGATTGACCTGGCAGGAAGAACGGTGGTGCCCGGCTTCAATGATGCCCATGAGCATTTGGGCTTTTTTGCACCCGTTGGGCAATTTTTCACAAGCTCCTTTTCAGAGAAGGGACTGGATAAAAGGTCAGTCTTGGATTCTGTCTCACGATTGGTCAAAGCCGCTAAGCCAAATCAGTGGATTATTGGTCCGATAGGGCTTTCGGTGCTACAAGACCTTACCATGAGAAAGGCTTTGGACAGCCTTGTGCCTGACCATCCGGTTTATTTGCAAATTATGTGGGGACATGGCGCGGTCCTAAACAGCAAGGCCCTGCAGATGGTCGGCATAGCAGAGGATGCCACAGATCCGTTAGGAGGTTTTTATGTCAGGCAACCTGGTACACAAGAAATTTCAGCCATCTGGGAATATGCGCAATGGCCTGTGTGGCATGCAGCCTGGGCCTCCGAGCCAGAAAACTTAATTAAATCCTTACGCGCTTATGCCCACCAACAAGTACAGGCTGGTATAACCACCGTACAGGACATGAGTTGTAATTTTAACCCTACGGCCCTTTCTGGTATTTATCATGATGCAAACCTTCCCCTGCGGCTACGCATCATTGCCATGCCCGGCACATCACCAAGCGGCAGAAGCTTAACCGTATGGAAAAAGGTTAAGCAGCATCCGTCTCCGCTTACCTATGTATCGGGAATAAAGTATATATTAGACGGCACAGGTATAGAGCAAACCAGTCTAAGCAAAAAGCCTTATCCCGGCAAGCAGAATTGGTATGGTCGGCTTAACATGCCGATTGATACCATAAAGCAAATTCTCCACGAAGCACTTACCAGCAACACCCAATTGATGATCCATATGGTTGGTGACAGTACGTTTGCAATTGTGCTGCCACTCATGAAACAAATGGCAGGTGGTGAAATTTGGAGAAGTAAACGAGTGCGCATTGAGCACAATGCAACAGCTACTATTACTGCCGAAGAAACCAATACGATAAACGAGTTAGGGCTGTTGGTGATGCATACACCAAAATATAACCACTCAAGTCATCTGCGTTCGTTTATGGAAAAAGGAATCACCGTTGGCATTTCACCTGATGGTACAACAAATCCTTTTTGGGATATAATGGCTGTAACCAGTATGCAGACCAATCCGGCGGAGAACATGACCAGAGAACAGGCAGTGATTGCCTATACTAAAACGAATGCATATGCAGAGTTTATGGAAAAACAAAAAGGAACCCTTGCAAAAGGTATGTTGGCAGACCTGGCGGTATTATCACAGGATATTTTCACAATACCGACTGCGCAACTTCCTGCCATCCAGAGTGTGCTGACCATAGTCGATGGAAAAATTGTTTACCAGCAACCGAACGGCATGAGTACAAAGAAATAGCCTACGCACAACATAGTATTACCAAAAGCGAGGCTTGACAAGCCTCGAATCTAAATACGTACTTTCAGCTATTGATCAGAGTAGGGCGTTGATACTCTGATCAATAACTGAAAGTACGTATTTAGGGTCTGGATTAACATAAGCGCACTTATACAACAACGAAAATATCGTTTGTCATGCTTTCTAATTTACCCATTAGCCCATTGTCAAAAGCACTTAAGTGGTTAGTGTGGGTAATAAGTGCAGCTTTGTTTCTATTAATCTGCAGCATAGCTAGCTTCAATTATATGGAAAGTAAAGCTGAAGCTGTTCGATTGGAGGAATGGGAAAGAATAGAAAATGATACCCTACCAGGCGAGATCTTAAAAGAATCCACCACTGTGGCCAAGTTAATTGCAACACCTGAAAAATATCACAATCAATCCGTGTGGGTAAAAGGTTACTTAAATCTTGAATTTGAGGGAGATGCTATTTACTGGCGTGAAGTTGATTACCAAAATAATAATTTTAGAAACGCTTATCGGGTCCAATTCGCTGATTCACTATTACAAGTAAAACGAGTAAGCGATTACAGTAAGCATTATGTTATAATTAAAGGCGTTTTCGATGTGACGCGAGGCGGGCATCTAAATCCTGGTTCAATTACTGAGATTACTAGCTTAAACGGTTTACAAAGCAGTGTCAGATAATTTAACTATTATACGTTTTGCTACGAGGTGAACTTGTTGCTCTTTCTCACTTTATTCCCTTAACATAAAGATAGTTATAAAACAGCCCTTTAAAAAGTACAGTGGTGATACTATAAGCTATGATTGACATTTTTGTAATTGAATTAGATGATCCCCAACCCTATACGCTAATAGGGGGTCATTCTCCATAAAAGGCAATCTTATGAAATGGCTTGTGCTAATTGTACTACTTACGTCTTGCCATCAAGCAGAATTTATCCCGAATAACTGTGGGGTAAATAACCCACTACGAGACTTATCTTGGCTAAAGAAATTAGACAGAGATGATGGAACTGGCTCCAGTATTGTACAAGGCACTTATCAAGGACAAACCGTCTATGCTGTTAGTAGCTGTGAACGTTGTACTTACGGCTCTAACCTAACACTCTATCGCTGCGACGGGTCTAAAATTTGTAGCGGTTCTGGATTAGATGTGTCACTTGGTGGCTGTAATCAGATTATTTCTGTCCTAACTGATAGAAGAACGTTAGTCGAGCATGAACCCTAGATTAACTACCAAAAAGCAGAACGGCCAAAGAACCTAAAAAGTCTATAATGGGCACTTGAATGAGCTGCTTAGATTTTATAAGAAAGCCCTGTTGCGGCAATACAACGCCCAAAAACGAACAATACGAAATGTGCGTAGCGCGTTTTGTATTATTCGTGTACCGGCTAATAAATATACTTGGGTTAAATACTAAATTATCAGTTGGTTGATTAATTTTGTTTGCGCAATTATTGATAACAACGTCGGATAATAAGTTTTTGTGTTGCTAGTAAAAAAGTGCGTCTATTTACGAGTTGACTGTAATGGTAAAAATCCGGCGCATTTAATACTTGTATCATGCTCAATTTATAATTCACTAAATAAACCACATAATGTTCGAACTCTCCTTTAAATATATGATAATAGGGTATAAAGTTCTACTTCTGTCTTGTGTATTCCTTTTTAAAAATTGTCACTTGCAAGCTCAAAACAAGCATAGCGACAATGGGTATTTGATTTACACATTAGGTAGAGACACCACAACGATAGGGCATTACCAGTTAAACGGAGATGATTTTGAGATGACGGTTTTGGAAAAGCCAGGCGTAGAAGTGCATAAACTTAAAGGAAGCTTTTTTCCCAGCGGAGAATGCAAATATGTAGAAGGGTATGCATACAAACCCATTATTGGGAAGGACTCTCTGATTTTACAAACTTATAAACTTTTCACAAGGAATGATTCCACTTTCACTGAACAAAAAATCGGTAGCAACGAATCAATATTCGGTTACTCTGGAAAGGGAATGATACATCTCGGTATCAGTCCTTACATTTTCTTTACGCCACTTTATGCTAATTATGCACCTGCAAAGTCAGGTGATAGCAAACTTAGCTCTCATTTTATCTATGGAACAAAAAACCCTTTTACAATAAAAAGAATTAATAAAAATACGGTGACCGTTGGCAGCACTATGATGGGCGTATTTACTGTATATTTTAATAAAATGGGAAAACCAAGTTATATTGATGCAATTGGTTCATCATTCAACGTTAAAGGAAGGATACTTCCTTATTTAAATATGGATTCTACTATCCATGTTGAAGCTTTAAGAGAGCAACATATGGGTGTAATACCGGATTTAAATAAACCCGACTCCGTCCAAGCAACTATAAGTTCAACTGTTATTAAACTTAGTTATAGCAGACCTTCCACGAGAGGCAGGGTCATCTTTGGAGAGGTAGTTCCTTGGAACCGCTTTTGGCGAACCGGAGCCAATGCTGCTACTAAGATAAGTTTAAGTGCTCCTATCTACTTTAACAATAAGGAATTGCCGGCTGGGGAATACTCTATTTTTACGATGCCTGCAAAAAAAGGCTGGACAATGATGTTTAACAAGGAAGCTAATATTTGGGGAACACGGTATAATCCGGCAAACGATGTTTTAAGAGTGCGTATGCAGGCAGAACAATTAAAAGGGCCTGTGGAATTAATGACCATAGAAATTGTAGCGTTAAATGATGGAGGTGCAATTAATGTTATATGGGAAAAGACCAAAGCTTCTGTAGCATTTAGAACAAAGAAATGATAGTATGAACTTAACTATACAATTTTAAAAACATGCTGAATAGATACACTACAGCCAACAATCGGTTTGGCATTATGGCGGCTGACCCAACACAGCATCAACTTTAGTTTCGCTATCAGGGTACGCTGGTGCGGATTCGGTTCCTAATCAAATAAGAGCCAAACGATCAGGCTCCTAATTGACTTTTTTCAAGGCAGCGTCGAACTCCTGCGTGATGGCATTCTTAGAATATTCCCTTAACATAAGATTCTTTATACAACACCCCTTAAAATAGTACCAAAAACACCAGACCAAAAAAGGGTGGTGACATACGATGTCACTACTGACCATATAGGCTCGTTTCTACTAAAGAATCAGGGTTCTAACGGCTTGTAACTAAATTTATAGTTTGCCCCCTCCTGCCCTGTTATCTTTTTTGGTGTTTTTGTTTTTTTCTTTCCCCTTTGATATTCTTCCTGCGTCAGCCCTGTTGGGTCGCGTCAGCCGCCCTAAATGCCGTTTTTGACTCGCCAACACAATCTTTGTGTTATTTGAAATATTTGTTTTATTTGTTATCCTATATATATAGCGAAAAACGAGTTTTGATAAGCGAAAAACGAGTTTTGATAAGCGAAAAACGAGTTTTGATAAGCGAAAAACGAGTTTTGATAAGTTGAAAAACGAGTTTTGATAAGCGAAAAACGAGTTTTCTAAACGAGTATCGAATTTTTTTATCTTTTTTTGCATTATAGCTCTAAAAACCTCCAAATCAGATAGATTAGCAATGAAACAGGTTATAGAAGTACGTCAACACAATGCCATTACTAATGCTCGTTATGAGTACTCGGAGATGCAGTTAGACATCTTCCTGTACCTACTTGCCATATTACGAAAAGACAAGACAGATGGCATTTATGAAGTCTCAGTACCGGAGATGGCCAAGCTGACGGGCAAGAAATACAACTACCAGCAACTGCGGCTGGCTACTGAAGGAATGGGTAGCCGTATGTTCGAGGTCTCAACACCAAAGAGTTACATACAGCTTTGGATGTTCCAACGCATCGAGTACGTTCATGGCACCGGAATCATTGAGGTTGAATTTGCAAACCCAATAAAGCCCTATCTATTCGATTTGAAGGACAATTTCACATCTTTTCAACTCTATGCAGCCCTGCGGTTAAGCAGTAAGTTCGCTAAACGGATTTACACTCTATGTAGCCAGTGGAAAGACAAAGGAAAAACTCAAATCTTTAGCTTGGACGAGTTCAAAAAGATGCTGTCTTTACTTGATGATAAGGGCAATGAGCAATTTGAAAGGCTTTCTGATTTTAAACGCTATGTGCTGGATGCATCAGTCAAGCAAATTAACCAACACACTGATTTACAGATTGGATATAGCCTCGAAAAGAAGGGACGCAGCTTCAAAAACATCACTTTCACCGTCAAGGCGCAGCCCCTGGCCATCGTTTTGCCAATGAAGGATGAACCCACCAAAGCGGGGGCTGCTCCGGTGGGTGTATCGGATGCTCAATACCAGAACGCCCGGCTATTACTGGAGCAGTGGAACATCAAGCGGGCCGACGTGGTGAACCAGATCATGAACTCGGCCGATCTGGTGCAGGAGGTTAACAAGTTTGCCTACGAACTGCAAACCGGCAAAGTCAAAGTGGAAAAGAACGTTGCAGGCTACTTGCTAACCCGTCTCGGACTGAAAGCACCAAAGGGAAAAGAGAATGCTTGAATTTCAGTGGGATAGTGGCAATATTAAACACGTCGTCTACGATCACCCAGAACGAGGCAACACCCTCGCTGAGGTTGAAAGTGTCTTCAATGATATTCACCTAAATGTCTCACCTAACTTGACTACTGTTGATCAGGAATCCAGATTCAAAGCGATCGGGATCAGTAACCAGGGTAGGGTATTAGTGATTGTTTTTGTCGTTCGGAATGATTTAATTCGGCCAATCAGTTGTTGGCCAGCTAACCAGCAAGTTCGCAAACGCTATTATGAAAGCATCGGATAAACATAAGTTTGTGATTAAGAACGCCCATACAAAGGCCGAGATGGAAGCCGTTGAACAGGAGTTTATTAACCATAAAGGGCCTTTCCTGACGCTTCAGCAGGCCCTTAACTTAGCCAAAGCCCATCAGGAACAGCAGAGCCGTGAAAAAGCAGCCTAAGCGCGTGGCCGTGATTAGGAACGAGCACACCCAGGCTCAAATGAGCCAACTTGATGACGAATGGGCAAGCTCTGGGAGATCGTCTTTAACCCTTGAGCAAGCCATGGAGCTTGCTCAGGCCTACCAAGTTCATGACGATCAACCCAAGCTAGTAGCCGTGATTAAGAATAGCCTGACCGAACAGGAAATGCACGAGGCAGGCAAACGCTGGGTTAATCACAAAGGCCCCTACATGACCGTCGCCCAAACGCTGGCCTACGCCGCTGAGCGAGCCAAACAGAAATCGACACAACCGAAGGTCAATTAGGGTCCCCCCAGGCTCTGGCCCTGACGGTGGCCCTTCAGCCCCACATCGAAACCTTGTTTTTGCAGATACTCCCTGTCGGCCGATAGTTGCAGGGGTGTTTTTTGACGATCCGTCTCCAAGCGATGGCGAATGTAGTCCCCCGCTTCCGGGCCTGACTGCTGGGTGACCCCCTGATAGAACGCCTCACGTACCGGCTGGCTTAACGACTGGAGATAGTCAACCGTCTTGCGAGAATCGCCCTTGTGATCCTTTAGGGCTTTAGCCAGGAACTCGTCATACTGCTGGGCGTACTGTTTCTGTCGCTCTTTAAGCGCCCGCTCGTCGGCTACCTGCTGCAGCTGCCGCAGCAGGCCAATCGTTGTATAATCGGGGCCTAACTCATGACCCGCAATTCGATTCCCTTTCCCATCGGTGTAACCGGCCTGGGGATAACGCTCGATGCCCTCCTGATCGAACAGGTCTTTGCGAAAGCCCAATTTGACCCCCTTTTTAGCCAGCTCAGCCTGTAGTTCCTCCCCGGTGGTGCATTTCCCTACGCTGGCGGTGATCGTGGCTCTGAGGGCCTCTTTTCGCTCTTCCTGCACGTTGATGAGCTGGCCATGCTGATCCAAACGGTAACCCAGTGTCAATAGGGCGGCTTCGGCCTGGCTCTGGCGGGTCTGCCCTTTCTCGTTCAGAGCATCCGTGACCGGCGTTTGAAGACCCACGAGCTGGCCACTGCGAGCGGCCTGCACATTAGCGTTGGTCTGCTCAATCTGGCTGGCCACCTGCTGTAGACTCCACTCCACCTGAGCCTGAGCAAACTTGCGGGGTTGAGCTATATCCAGCAAATTCGGTTTGGGCACAGCCCGCACGTAGTAGTCGGGGCTGATCGGAGCTAACCGGGTGTTGACCAGCTGCGCCTGGGCGGTGGTCTCCTGCATGACCGTGTAGAACTGGCTCACTTTGGTGTGCTTGGCCTGACTGCCCTCGATGCCCCGGTGTAAGCCCAACTCCTTCACTTGATCGGCAAAGCGGGTTTGCAGCTTGCTCAGCGTCGTGCGATCCCCGCCCAGCCAGTCGCGGCAACATAGCCGGTTTTCCGTCCGCTCGCTCTTGACCTTGCGGCCAACCTTGACGGTTTTGCTCTTGATGGGCGTAATAATGGCGTGTAGGTGGGGGCTGGTCTCGTCGTGGTGGGCGATAGCGTGCACCACGTTATCGCGGCCGTACTCCCGTTGGAGAAACTGCATGGCCTTCGCCTGGAACGCCTGCCAGTTGGGATCGTTGGGATGGTTCGTCTTGAAATGCTCGGGGCTGGCGGTGATAAATACGTCGATGGCCACCACCGCCCCTTTGCGTGGCTCGATGCCCGCTGCGGCCAGGCGTTCCTGCACGTCGTGCACGGGGCTGTCGGTGCCGGCTAATCGTTGGTTCAATGCGATCCGGGCGGGGTCGGCGTTGAGCGTCTCACGCAGTCGCTCGACGTGGCTCGACTGGCCACCCACATTACCCATTGTCTTGAGTTTAGCGACCCTCAGAATTGCGTAGGCCATGATTGGAAAGGGAAAGGAAAAATAGACTCGTCTGGTTTATGCTGCGCCCTGCGAGGCGAACAGAGCAAGGGAATCTGCCCCGTAGGGGTAGTTCACTTGTAGAGTGAGTCCACCTTTGTTTTCAAAAGGTGGCTACGCACGCGAAAGCAACAGCAAGCTAACAAATGTTCAGTATAGTTGTAAGGGAGGGTGCATTTTTCTTCCCTTTTATAAAAGCAGGGTAATTAAACACAAGCTGGTCAGCTTCATCACTTACCAAACAACCACTCTCGCAAGCTGGCTGGTCGACGTTCAATAGCTTCTCGGATTGATTGCAATTCGGTAGCCTGGCTATCTTTCAGTTCAGCCTTTAACTTCTCCACCAAATCACTGACTAAGTCTTCTGGTCGAGCGGGTGGTTGATTCCCCTTTTTGAGTACGTTTG
>MWWF01000317.1_pt1 | contig 10046 bp, 9 predicted proteins | sample 1047351 | NCBI WGS metagenome assembly MWWF01 (sample SAMN06349970, study PRJNA376086) | soil metagenome | isolation source: MGM-3 sample Antarctic (ecotone) soil | place: Antarctica
GTTGAACATAGTATTTTAAATACTACTGGCGGGCCTATTTATCTCGGAAAAAATGTAAAGGTTATGGAAGGATGTACAATCCGTGGGCCATTTGCCTTGTGTGAAGGAAGTGTATTAAAAATGGGGGCTAAAGTTTATGGCGCTACCACTTTAGGGCCGCATTGTATTGCAGGCGGGGAAATAAAGAATTCAATTTTATTTGGTTACAGTAACAAAGCACATGACGGATATTTGGGAGATTCTATAATAGGAGAGTGGTGTAACCTTGGTGCAGGCACTTCAAATTCAAATATTAAAAACACAGCTGGTGTGGTAAAAATTTGGAATGCCGCCAAAAGCGAATATGTTTCTGCAGGTGCTAAATGCGGACTTATGATGGGTGATTTCAGTCGTGCAGCAATTAATACATCATTTAATACCGGCAGTGTAGTAGGTGTTGCTTCAAATGTATTCTGTAATGGTTTTTCGCCAAGTCATATAGAAAGCTTTTCTTGGGGGAAAGAAAAATATAATTTAGAAAAAGCATTGCAACATATTGAAAATTGGAAAAAATTAAAAGGGAGTACACTCTCCGAAGAAGAAAAAAATATTTTATCAAAACTATATCATCAAAAAATTAATAATGCGTAAACAAATAGCTGCTGCCAATTGGAAGATGAATTTAACGCTGGAACAAGGAATAAAATTAACCGATGACCTATTAGCTCCAAATACAGAGTTACCAGATCACCAGGAGGTAATTTTTGGTGTGCCGTTCCCATATCTTTCTGTTATAAAAGAGAAATTAAAAGACAACAAAAATTATTTTGTAGCTGCTCAGAATTGTTATTTCCAAAAAAGCGGTGCATACACAGGAGAAGTTAGCGCTGAAATACTGAAATCAGTAGGAACGGATTATGTAATTATTGGGCATAGTGAAAGGAGAGAATATTTCAATGAAAATCATCAAATGCTTGCTGAAAAAATTAATCTATGTTTTGAAAATAAGCTAAAGCCTATTTTTTGTTGCGGAGAGCCATTGTCAGTAAGAGAATCTCAGGAACAAAATAAATATGTGGAAGATCAATTAAATGAAAGTTTATTTCATCTTACAGCACAGCAGTTGAATAATTTCGTAATTGCATATGAACCGATATGGGCAATAGGCACAGGCAAAACCGCATCTTCAGAACAAGCTCAGGAAATGCATGCACATATCAGGAATGTTATTGCTACCAAATACAATGGCGATGTAGCCGAAAGTATTTCAATCTTATATGGAGGAAGCGTTAAGGCAAATAATGCAAAAGAAATATTCAGCGAAAAAGATGTTGATGGCGGATTGGTTGGAGGCGCAGCACTAAATGCAGCAGAGTTTACCAGTATAATTAAAAGTCTAAAGTAAGTTAACCCGTAATTTGCTCTTCTTTAGTTAGATGACTAATATCAATTGTATCAAAGGAATCTAATTTATCTAAATGCAAAATGGTTCTTTTATTATCACTTGAGGTTTTGAACATAGGTTTAAACTTTGCTCCATAAATAACCTCACTAAAAATGTATGATGTTCGTGCTACTACGGTACTTGAAAACATATCATCAAATGCCTTAATAAAAACAAGTAACTCACCTTTTGTGTTTACGAAGTCCTCTTCTTTAAATTTATAGAGCGGACTTTCCTCATTTATTGGATGAACCAGCGTCCAGTTTAATGTGAGAGCATTTAAAGTACTAAACTCAAGGGTTAGTGGGAAAAATTTATTTACCATCTTGCCATCTTCTTCAATAGTCATTGCCAGGTTAACTTTTGCTTCTGCATCTAATAATGTTGTGTTTTTGTAAGGGGCTACTCTAAACATAAGTGCAGTAATATTCTGAAATGGCGCTATTAATGCATTTTCACTAAAGCGCAGATATGCTTTTGGTTTTGCAAATCTTCCGTATAATAAACCTGTAGCTAATGCAAAGCTTAATAACCCCAGCAATGCTTCAAAAGATGCGATGGTACTTGTTAAATAGCCAACCGGATTAATTCTTCCATACCCCACAGTTGTAAATGTTTGGCAACTAAAGAAAAAAGCTTCAGCAAATTTTTGAAAAGGTGTAACGGCTACCAATCCTCCTAAATGCTCAATACCTATAATATTATAGATAACTGCAAAAAAAATATTTATTACAATGAAGAAAATAAATATAATAGAAAAAAACTTCCATCTTGGCATTGCCAGCAAAGAATGATACCAGCTGATTTTTTCTAAAAAACCAATGCCTCTTTTTTCTAAGTTAGCTTTTCCATTTTTATTTAAAAACCTTCCTCCATAATCAGAAGCATTTATGCCGAACCCGGTATTTATCTCTGTTTTAGCTGTTGAATTAATTTTTCTTAATAATGCCATACTAACAAAAAAGTTATTTAGTTATTATTTATATAAGCTTTATAATTTTGCTAAAGATACAATTTTGCAGCCCGTGGTTTTATGCTGACAATATTTCAAGTTTCAATAGGAGTTGCCTGTTAAACCCTTGCTGCTTTTCGTTATCTTTGCAACCATTTTATGAAGAACATCAGGAATTTTTGCATTATTGCCCATATTGATCACGGCAAAAGCACTCTGGCAGACCGTTTACTGGAATTTACGCATACTATCAGCGACCGTGATATGCAGGCGCAGGTATTGGATGATATGGATCTGGAAAGAGAAAAAGGAATTACCATAAAAAGCCACGCCATTCAAATTAATTATAAATGGAAAGGAGCGGAGTATGTCTTAAACTTAATTGACACTCCGGGCCATGTGGATTTTAGCTATGAAGTAAGCCGTGCACTGGCTGCTTGCGAAGGCGCTTTGCTCTTGGTAGATGCAACACAGGGTATTCAGGCACAAACTATTTCCAACTTATATCTTGCAATTGATAATGATCTGGAAATAATTCCTGTTATCAACAAGATAGATATGGACGGTGCAATGATCCCTGATGTAACTGATCAGATTGTAGAATTAATTGGATGTAAATCTGAAGATATTTTATTGGCAAGTGGAAAAAGCGGAATTGGGATAGAAGAAATATTAACAGCGATCATTGAACGTATACCTGCACCTACTGGTGATATTACTGCACCATTGCAGGCACTGATTTTTGATAGCGTCTACAATTCATTTCGCGGAATTATAGTTTATTACAGAGTTTTTAATGGCACTTTAAAAAAAGGTGATAAAATTAAATTTTCACATACAGGTTTAGAATATGGCGCAGACGAGGTAGGGATTTTAAAGTTAGGGATGGAAATAAAAAATGAAGTGAGAGCCGGGGATGTGGGATATATAATTACGGGTATTAAGAATGCAAAAGAAGTAAAGGTTGGTGATACTATTACAACGACAGTAAATCCCAGTTTAGAATCTATAAAAGGTTTTGAAGATGTGAAGCCAATGGTATTTGCCGGAATTTTCCCGGTAGAAACTGATGCATTTGAAGAATTAAGAGATTGCATGGACAAATTGCAGTTGAATGATGCATCACTAACTTTTGAATTAGAAACTTCGCAAGCTTTAGGTTTTGGTTTCAGATGCGGATTTTTAGGAATGCTCCACATGGAAATAATTCAGGAAAGGCTGGAAAGAGAATTTAATCAAACCGTTATCACTACTGTTCCCAATGTTAGTTTTGTTGCTTATACTACAAAGGGTGAAACTATAATGGTTAATAATCCAGCGCAAATGCCCGACCCAAGTCGCATTGAGGGAATTGAAGAACCATTTATTAAAGCACAAATAATTACAACATCTGATTACATCGGCAATATTATGACCCTGTGTATTAATAAGAGAGGCATATTAACACATCAATCTTATTTAACGCCGACAAGAGTTGAAATAACTTTTGAAATGCCTTTGACCGAAATCGTTTTTGATTTTTATGACAGACTAAAAAGCTTAACGAGGGGTTATGCTTCTTTCGACTATCATCCAATCGGAAGGCGTGAAAGTGATATTGTAAAAATGGATATTTTATTAAACGGAGATAAAGTTGATGCATTGAGTGCCTTAATTCATCGTAGCCGCTCACAGGAATTTGGTCGTAAACTTTGCGAAAAATTAAAAGAGTTAGTACCTCGTCAGCAATTTCAAATAGCTATACAAGCTGCAATAGGAGCCAAGGTTGTAGCCAGGGAAACTATTAGCGCTATGCGTAAAGATGTTACAGCAAAATGCTATGGAGGTGATATAAGCCGTAAACGAAAACTTTTGGAAAAACAAAAGGAAGGTAAAAAGCGAATGAAACAAATAGGTAATGTTGAAGTACCCCAGGAAGCTTTTTTAGCCGTTTTGAAATTGGATGATTAAATGTTAACTCTTAGAGTATTTGATCGCACTTATTTCTTCTTTACCTTGATTTTATTTGGAGCGGTTTTTATTTTTGAAGTTCTTTTTTCAGGTTTTTCGTCATCACTTTCATTATCCCCACCATTATTTTTTAATTTAGTTCTATCAATATCACCATCTGAATTTCTGATAGGGTTGGGTACGGGCTCATCAAATTCTTTAGTAACCTGTGTAAACACCTTATCAATATGTATCCATTTCCCGCCTTTCCATTTTAATCCTTCATAATCTCCATCGCCTACATAAGTGTATTTCTTTTTGGGATCACCATCTTCCTGTTCGGGTACCAGGTGCTCGTAAATAATCATATCCTGCTCCTTATCATATACCAGCCGCGGACTCGCATTCTTTTTATATTCTAAAATTAATCTGCGAGGATTTTGATTTAAAGTTTTATTATCAGAAAAATTAAAATAGGGTCCTCCAAATATGGGTTGACCATTTTCAAAAGATAAAACTTCAACAATTTTTTTGTTACTGCGAATAGTATTTTCATCATAACCCAATAGGGTATAATACTTTTTAGCGCCATCCTGTGTTTGAATTATTTTATAATACACAGCTCCAATCCATCCAAAATTATTGCCAACAGTATCCGACATGTTATTTGTAACATCTGATTTATCAATAAGTGGAAAAAGTTTTAAAGAACCATCACCCGTTTTTATTTGGATAGCGCCATGTTGGCGAACAACGTTATCATTGATAACCATTTGCCAGGTATATATTTTAAAGGTACTATCTGGTGGAGATAGCTTTGCAATTGTTACCAAAGAATCAAAATGGTAATGGAAAGAATTTTTAATTTTCAAAGCCCTTACAAACATTTTTGTGAATTCGCTATCAGCAATCAAACGGTCACTTGCTGTTCTACCCTGAATTATTTTTAGTGAAAGTTTTTTTAATGAGTCTTCTTTCTTTTCCAATATTTTTATATCAGGCAAACTGATAGCCTGTGTAAATGTAAGGTTACAAATAGATAATAAATACAGAAAAAGAATAAGTGACTTCTTCATCTAAAAAAACTTTAAACAAAAAAAACATAATTTAAACCAACAAATTCATAAAAGATATTTTTTAACGATAACTTATAGTGCCTTGGATACTGATAATAGGTCAGGAAACGTTCTATCAACCATGGTATGCTGAACGCCAATATGAGGATGAGTAGAAGGTAAAAAAATATTTATAGCTATGCCAAGATTACGCCCAAATTCCATGTCAGTAATAGTATTGCCAATCATAACACTTTTTGAAAAATCGATTTCCGGAAATTCATTTTTTGCCTGTAATCCCATTCCTGGGTTTGGCTTACGATTTTGACTCAAATTATCCATATCACAACAAAAATAAATTTTGGTAATTTTTCCTCCTTCTGCTGCAATTTCTCCCTGCAAGTTTTTATGTATTATTTCGAGCTCTTCTAATTTGGTAATGCCTTTTGCAACCCCTCGCTGATTAGTTATAATAAAAATGTTACCAAATATTTCTGTAAATTTTCTTATTGCTGTTTTAACACCAGGAAAAAAATGAAATTCATCCCATGTATTAATATAATCCATATGCTTTTCATTATTTATAACCCCATCCCTGTCTAAAAATAATGTCCAGTTCTTATCTATTTGTTTTAGGTCAACCATTAAATAAAATATTGTTCTTCAGTAAATTGACAAATTATATGCCCAAGCATAATATGGCTTTCCTGTATCCGTGGTGTATCTTTCGATGGAACATTAATTAGATGATCCGCAAGTTTTTTAAGTTTACCTCCGCTTCTACCTGTAAAAGCGATGGTTATCATCCCTTTCTTTTTTGCAGTTTCAAAAGCATTCAGAATATTTTTGCTATTGCCTGAAGTACTTAATCCTACCAGCACATCACCTTTTACTCCAATCCCTTTTATTAGACGGGAATAAATTACATCAAATCCATAATCATTCCCGATTGCCGTAAGATAAGAGGTATTACAATGCAGGGCTTCTGCGGCAAGTGCATCTCGATCTGTGTAGAATCTTCCGCTAAGTTCTGCTGCGAGGTGTTGAGCATCTGCAGCGCTGCCTCCGTTGCCGCAAAACAAAACCTTGTTCCCATTTTTAAATGCATTAACCAAAATGTAGGCACAATCTTTTACTGTTTGCAGTAACTCATCATCAACCAGTATTTTATTTTTTACATCTACTGAAGCCTTAATTATATCTTTTATTTTTTCCATTTAATGTTTCCCGTTCTTATTATAGGCGATTTCTATAATTGCCTGTACCATATTCTTCCAGTTATATTTCTTTTTCTCTTCACGAAGATGAGGCAAAAAATAATTCTCACCTAATTCAAAAAACATACTGATCTTTTGTGCAATATCTCTTTCATTGGGCTCCGCCACCAGCCCAACGCCATTAGGAACGAGGGCTGGCAATCCACCAACATTAGTAACAATCATAGGTATTTGATAATGATAGGCGAGGGGAGTAACTCCGCTTTGTGTGGCCCGGCGATAAGGTTGAACAACACAATCTGCAGCACAGAGATAATATTTTACATCAATATCAGGGATGAAAGTCGTATGTAATATCAGGCGATCTTTTATTTGCAGTTTATCAATGAGCTCATCATATATTTTTTTGTCATCATAAAATTCGCCGGCTATCAACAACTTTATCGGATGACCTTCATCTTTTAATAGCTTAATAGATTCCAATAAAATATCCAACCCTTTATATTTTCTAATAAAACCAAAGAATAATATTAGTTTTTCATCTAAACCAATTCTCAACTTTTGACGGGCTTCTTCTTTGGTAATTTTTTCTCCGAAATTATCATATAGTGGATGAGGAATAAAGTATATTGATTTATTCTTCACAATTTTCTGAAGATCATTTAGAACATTTTGGCTCATAGTAATAAATGAATCCACCGGTTTCACAAAATAGTTTGTGAAGAGCGTGTCGCCAAATCTGCTTTCATGAGGAATTATATTATCTGCAATGCAAACAACTTTTGTATGCTTGTTTTTTTTTACTCTTCTTAAAATTGTTCCAAAACAGGGCCCCATAAAGGGTAGCCAATATCTAACAATAATTATATCAGGTTTTAATTTTCTTAATTCATTACCTACACGTAACCAATTAAGAGGATTAATGGAGTTAATGCAAACCTTAATTTTAAGATCTGGTGGAGGTGATTCGTTAGAATACTGTGTGGTTCCGGGAAATAAAAATTTTGGATATTGTAGAGAAAATGTATAAATAATTGTATCGAAGGCTTGTGTTGTAAATTCCCTTGCAAGCCTTTCATTGAAAGTGGCAATACCGCCGCCACGTAGAGGATATGCGGAACCTATAATTACAATTTTTTTTTGGTGGCTCATGAAGAATTAACTGTTAAAGCCCAACTTTTCTTCTATAAGATAATTATTTCTGTCTGGTGCATTTCTTGAGATCAATTCACCCAAAAAGCCTGCAAGAAATAGCTGAGTTCCAATCCCCATTGCCAGCAATGCGAAAAAGAATAGTGGCCTTTGTGTAAAGCCTGTTTTGTCAAAGAAGAATTTTGATATTGCCAGGTAAAGTGAAACGCCGAATCCAAATAAAAAAGCAATAGTTCCCCAAAGGCCGAAAAAATGCATGGGATTTTTTCTGAATTTGCCTACAAAAACAATTGAGGCAAGATCCAAAAAACCATTTATAAATCTTATCCACCCAAATTTTGTTTTACCATATTTACGTGGATAGTGCTGAACTACCTTTTCGCCAAATTTTCTAAAACCAGCCCACTTGGCAAGTAACGGAATGTAGCGATGCATTTCGCCATACACTTCAATACTTTTCACCACTTTTTTTCTATAGGCTTTCAGACCGCAATTAAAATCATGAAGATAGATACCCGATACTTTCCTGGTAGCAGCATTGAATAATTTTGAAGGAATATTTTTAGCTAACGTATTATCATATCGCTTTTTCTTCCACCCGCTTACAATATCAAAACCATTTTCAAGAATCATTTTTCTTAATTCAGGGATTTCATCCGGGCTATCCTGTAAATCGGCATCCATTGTTATCGTAACATCTCCCTTGCATGCTTTAAAGCCTTCGTTCAACGCTGCACTTTTTCCATAATTACGCTGAAACTTTATTCCTTTAATATGTGGGTTGTGTTTACTTAACGTTTCAATCACATTCCATGAATCATCTTTACTGCCATCATCAACCATAATTATTTCATAGCTAAAATTATTTTCCAGCATTACTTTTTCAATCCATGTAGTAAGTTCGGGCAATGATTCAGCTTCATCTATAAGAGGGATGATAATTGAAAGATCCATTTATTCGCTGATTTGATTTGTGTCATCTAAAGGATGGGGATCTTTTTTAGTAATTGCAGCACCAATTAAAGAAGCAATAGCCCCAAAAAGCAAATAGCCTAATAATGCACCGCCAATCAAAAAAACCATAAAGAACTTTTTAGTCATATTTATTGCCTGTTCCATTTGCTCTTCTGACATGTTTTTTTGTGCCATCCCTTTTTTGGCTTCCTCCATCGCTTTTTCTTTAAATTCAGGAAAAATCGTCATAAATACAACTAGAAAAACGATCATCATTAGCGTAACAAGTGCGCTGATCTTAAACCCATGAGCAAAATAATTTCCGAATGTAGAATTATAATTAATTTGCTTTCCATATTGGTTTATGGATAAAATAATACCGATTAAAAAGATGCCGTATCCAACCCATTGAAAGTATCCATTGGCCTGAAGCTCCATGAAGGAAGCAATTATCGAAACGACTATCATTATTAAACCGATGATAAATCCTTTGACTGTAGTAGATGTAACTTTTTGCTGCATGTTAGTTTATTTAATTTTATATTTTATGGGCGTCTAACAAAAATACTTTGTCTCTGTTAATAATCCCTAATGTTTTTCCTTTTAATCTTTTCCCGATATAGGGACAATTACGGGATTTAGAATAAATATTTTCTTCTTTAAAAATATATTCTGCATCCGGTTCAAATAAAGTAAGATTTGCTTTTACGCCCTGTTTTATCTGTGGTAATTCTACATTGAAGATCTTCCTAATATTTTGAGTTTGCATTTTTATAAAATCATTGCTATTAATGCCACATATTCCTGCAATACCAAAAACACTTTCCAGGCCTATCATTCCATATTCTGCATATTCAAATTCACAGGTTTTATCATCCCAATGCTGCGGTTGATGGTGTGAAGCAATAAAATCTATTTGCCCATTTCGAATTCCCTCTCTTAAAGCAACCACATCATCCTTCGTTCTTAACGGGGGATTAACTTTTAAATTAGTATCATAATTTTTTAAATCATCTTCATTAAAGAATAAATGATAAGGAGTAACAGAACAGGTTGCATTTAAACCATTTTCTTTTGCTTTTGAAATTATGGCGAGTGATTTTTGTGTTGATATGCCCGTAAAATGAATTTTAGAGTTTGTATATTTTAATAGCTCAATATCCCTAGCAATTAAAATTTCTTCAGAGATGGCGGGCCTGCCTGGCAATCCTGCATTTATTGAAACAATTCCTTCGTTCATTAATCCATTTGCTGAAATACTTTTATCATCCGGCAATTGAATAATTGTTCCTTCGAATGCTTTAATATACTCTAATGCTTTTAACATTACTCCTGATGACTGCAAAGAGTTAGTGCCATCTGAG
>MWWF01000318.1_pt1 | contig 10040 bp, 9 predicted proteins | sample 1047351 | NCBI WGS metagenome assembly MWWF01 (sample SAMN06349970, study PRJNA376086) | soil metagenome | isolation source: MGM-3 sample Antarctic (ecotone) soil | place: Antarctica
AGGACACTGTTTGCGATCGCAGGTTTTGAATTTATGTGAAATACAAAGGCAGCAGGCTATTATTCATCACTTAGATTATGAAACAGGCAGTATAGAAAGCTTATTGAAAATTACACAAATGAATGGCGGCATCACTATCATTCCTCATTTGGCAACTATCAATTTTGATAAAAAGGAAAAATACAAATTGAGACATTTTAAACCACCTGTTCCTGTTCGTGAAATAAGTTTAGTTACCTACCGGCATTTTATAAAAAAAGGATTGTTGGAAATTTTAGAGAAGGAAATTACTATGGCTGTAAAACCATTTATCAATAAAAAAGAAGAGACTGATATAATTGCAGTTTCTTAGTTGCAGCGTTCTTAGTTTTGAACTCTTTTAACAAACAGTTGTTATCATCCAAAATTATTTTATGGCACTACAGGCAGGACAACAGGCACCTGACTTTACCTTATTTGATACTGCTAAAAAGGAGATAAGTTTATCAAATTATCAAGGGCAAAACGTATTGTTGCTTTTCTTTCCATTTGCTTTCACTTCTGTGTGTACCGTAGAACTTTGCTCGGTACGGGATAATTTAAATATGTATGAAGGTTTTGCAGCTCAACCTATCGGCCTCTCAGTAGATTCACTTTATACACTGGCGAAATATAAGCAGGAACAAAACCTGAATTTTCCATTGTTGAGCGACTTCAACAAAGAGGTATCAACTGCTTATGGGGCATTATATGAACAATTTGGGTATGGCATGAAGGGAGTTTCTAAACGGGCTGCTTTTGTAATAGATGCGGAAGGTATTATAAAATATGCTGAAGTTTTGGAAAATGCAGGTGAACAACCCTCATTTGAAGCCATTAAAAAAACACTGACCAGCCTTACTGCGGTTTAGCTTTTGGTAAATTTTTCGGCAAGCCCTTTGCATTTTGTAAAAATGGGAGTATCATTGTATTCCAAACTCATAAAAAATATTTACCTGAAGAGATTTTTACTTATAGTGTCCCTTTTTATTGTTTCAACCGTTTCTTCCCAGGCTCAACAGAGCAAGGCGAGTGCAACAGCGGGAATACAATCTTCTATTGTACGTTTTTACCCAAACCCAGCCACATCAGTTATCACCTTCGATTTTCAAAAAGCATACGCACAAGGTTATTCCATTCAAATTTATAATGCCATCTTAGGCCGCAAGATGTTTGACCAGGTAAACATGCCTGAACGTACAACCATTAACCTCTCCGATTTTAGCCGTGGCGTTTACATTTACCAGCTTCGAGATATTTCCGGCCGCATGGTGGAGTCGGGAAAGTTTCAGGTAGCGAAATGATGAGTGATGAGTAATCAGTAATGAGATCGTCCTCTAAGTTTAAATTTTCTCAATTCTATTTTTTTCAAAATACTGTATTTTAAAGATGACTATTCTCTAAGAAATTTCCCACTCATTACTGATTATTCATTACTCATTCCTCACATCACCTGCACAATCAAAAACTTCAGGTAATTTGTATTTTCCATATTCCAGATGATGGGATGATCAGATGATTGCGTTTGAAAGACAACCTGCCTAAGCCTGCGACGGGCATCCTTTGCGGCCGAATCAATAATTTGTAAAAACATCTCCGGCTGAATAAGATTAGTGCAGGAAGATGTGACTAAAAATCCTCCCGGCTTAATCAATTTTATTCCCCGCAGATTAACCTCTTTGTAGCCTGTTATTGCCTTTTCAATATTAGCACGGCTCTTAGTAAAGGCAGGCGGGTCAAGCATTACCACGTCAAACTTTTTCTCTTTCTGACTCCAGTTTTTTAATACATCAAAGGCATTAGCAGTCTCAAACTTTACAATGCTTTGCAAGCCATTTAGCTCCGCATTTTTATTAGCCTGGGCAACAGCGTTCTCAGAAATGTCTAATCCTAAAACGGATTTAGCACCATAATGCGCCGCATGAATTTCAAAGCTTCCAGTATAGGTAAAGACACCTAAGACATCGGCTCCCTTTACAATATGCTGAATGGCCCGGCGGTTATCCTGCTGATCTAAAAAGTAACCGGTCTTCTGCCCATTCTCGATATCAACATAAAATTTTAATCCATTTTCATTAATAATAATATTGGTGTCGAAGGGCGCTGATAAAAATCCTTTTTGTTGAGTCAACCCTTCCAGTTCCCGAACGGGAATATCGTTGCGTTCAAAAATTCCTTTGGGTTTAAATACAGTTTGCAATGCCTTTACCAGTGCGGGTTTCCAAACATCAATTCCTAAAGCCAGCGTTTGAATAACAAAATAATCGTTGAACTTGTCTATAATAAGTTGTGGCAATCCATCTGCTTCTCCAAATACCAGCCGGCAGTTTTCTGTATATCCAATGCTTTGCCGGTAAGCCCAGCACTGCTTTATTTTGGCTTGAAAAAACGCCTCATTAATCTCCAGTTTTTTATCCTGGGTTAATAATCGAACTAAGATCTGGGATTGCTGATTAAAATAACCTTTGCCCGCAAACCCTCCATCATGAAAACAAACTTCCACAACCGCTCCCGGTTCCGGGCTTCCTTCTATCTTCTCTACTTCGTTCGCAAAAATCCAGGGGTGACCGTTAGCAATCCGTTGCGCTATCTTCCGTTTCAGGTGCACTTTATTCATGCTGCAAAGGAAAGGCAAAACGCATAGTAGGCAGTATCCAGTTGGCAGTAAGCAGTCGAAAAACTCCCAAAGTGATCTATTTTAAACTTTGTGCCTGGAAGCCTTACTGCTTACTTCCTACTGCCTACTTCTCTATCCAATTGTTACAAGGCTGCTAATAAAGACAATTTGTCCCTCTTTATTCTATTGGCAATATTCTTGAAACCTACCTTTGCACACAATTTTTTACAACAATGAACAAACAGAAAATGCAGGATAATGGTGCTCTTGAAGAAAAAGAGCAGGTGGATTTTAATATTAATTCCGATGAAAGTATTGACGGTAATCAGCACTTGAATGAACCGATAGCAGATGAATCGGAAGCGGAAGAATTAAAAGAACAGATTGCACAATTGAACGATAAATACTTGCGACAGGCGGCAGAGTTTGATAACTTTCGCCGCAGGACAGTTAAGGAAAGAATTGAAATGATTCAAACAGCGGGTAAAGATGTAATTACAGATTTGCTGGATGTGTTAGATGACAGCGAACGGGCACAAAAGGGTTTAGACTCTGCAGAGGATATTACTCAAATTAAAGAAGGGGTAAGTCTGGTATTTACCAAATTGCGCAACATTCTTGTATCCAAAGGCCTAAAGCCAATGGAAGTAGTAAATACGAATTTTAATCCTGATTTGCATGAAGCGATTACTGAAATTATTGCAGGCGATGAGATGAAAGGCAAAGTAGTAGCAGAAGTACAAAAAGGCTATTACCTTAACGATAAGATCATTCGCTTTGCCAAAGTGGTTGTAGGGAAGTGAAACCCTGTCCCTAAAGGGAACTTAGGTCTGTTATACTTTCAATTTGTTATTAGTTCTTTAAAATAGATTTTTTTTGTACCAAGCTATTGTCCTACTATGAATCGTCTGTTGCGTCGCACTCTTGTACTTTCGGTAATTCTATTCAGCATCATTGCCCAACAGAATTAATACAAAACAATGGAGCGTCGCCAATGTCGCCTCATAGTAGTATAACGGCTGGTAACATAAAAAATAAAATTTTCATAAACGAAAATATTCCACCAAAAACGGAGTGTTTAACAACTCCCCTTTAGGGGATGGGGGCCAAATGTCAAAACGAGATTATTACGAAATATTAGGTGTCAGCAAAGGATCTGCTGCGGAGGAAATAAAAAAATCGTACCGCAAGGTGGCTATGCAATACCACCCCGACCGCAACCCCGGAGACAAAGGCGCTGAAGAAAAATTTAAAGAAGCTGCTGAAGCATACGAAGTTTTAAGCGATACCGATAAACGGTCACAATACGACCGTTATGGCCATGCAGGTGTTAGCGGAAATGGCCGTGGACGTAGCCAAAACATGGAAGATATTTTCAGCCAGTTTGGCGATGTTTTTGGCGAAGATATTTTTGGGTCTTTCTTTGGCGGTGGCGGAGGAAGAAGAGGTGGCGGCCAACGTGCAGCCCGTGGGATACGAGGCAGCAACCTTCGCATTAAACTAAAACTTACCTACGAAGAAATTGCAAAAGGTGTAACTAAGAATATTAAGGTAAAAAAGCATGTGCCTTGTAGTGTGTGCAGCGGCAGCGGTGCAAAAGATAAAGGCAGTGTGCAAACCTGCGGTACATGCGGTGGTAGCGGCCAGGTGCGCAAAGTAACCAACACGTTTTTAGGCCAGATGCAAACGGTTACAACCTGCTCTACCTGTGGCGGAGAAGGCACCACCATTACGGCAAAGTGTAACAATTGCAAGGGCGAAGGAAGAGTGTATGGTGAAGAAACCGTAAACATTGATATACCGGCCGGCGTACAGGAAGGCATGCAATTGAACATTAGTGGAAAAGGTAATGCCGGCGAACGTGGCGGCTCCCCCGGCGACCTTATAATTTTAATTGAAGAAGAAACACACAAAGAATTGCAGCGTGAAGGATTGAATGTAGTTTATGAACTGCATATTACCTTCCCCGATGCCGTATTTGGAACACAGTTAGAAGTGCCGACGATTGATGGCCGTGCAAAAATTAAAATACCCGCAGGCACGCAAAGCGGTAAAATATTCCGGTTGAAAGGCAAGGGCTTCCCTGCAGTGAATAGTTATGAAAAAGGTGACCAGTTAGTGCATGTAAATATCTGGACGCCGCAGAATGTATCTTCGGAAGAAAGAGCAACATTGGAGAAGTTAAACCATTCACCAAACTTCAAACCCAACCCGGATAAGAATGAGAAATCTTTTTTTGATAAGATGAGGGAGATGTTTACGTGAGAGAAGTTTAGTTAGCTACGAGCTGCGAGAATCACTCATCTTTCTTCCGCTTCTTCCCATACAATTTTTTTGCCTGTTCCACTATACCTAAAAATTCAGCCTGGGAATAGTTGCTCATATCCGCAGCAGGCTTTGCAATTTCTAAAACTGAATTCCAGTTGCTGTTCTTTACAAACTTTGAATTACGCAACAAAGAACCAAACATAATTACAGCACTGGCAAATTTGTGCGAATTGGATAACTGGTTAAAAGGCGTAAAAAAAAGTTGTGGAGCCTCACTCATTTCGCAAGCCGTATGATTGGTTGTATTTTTATAACGCAACGCAAACTGCACAGGATCTATCACTTGTTTTTGATACCCTTCTACAGGCACAATTTCAAAAGCTGCAATAGATGAATACGCAGAGCCTACTTCACCGCCTTCAATATTAGCCAGCGAATCGCGGATGGCACCTACTTTATTATCGTAGCCGATAAGCCGGTATTCTTTTACGTATTGCGGATTAAACTGTACCGAAAGAAATGCATCATCGGCCACCGTGTAAAGGGTTTGCATAAACTCCTTCAGCAAAACTTTTTCTACTTCGTTATAATTATCCAGGTAAGCAAAATTGCCGTTACCACGTTGAGCCAGGGTTTGAATTTTAGAATCTTTATAATTCCCCATTCCAATACCCAGACAAGTTAAATACACACCACCTACCCGTTGTGCACTGATCATTTGCTCCAAGTCCTCTTCTTTTTTTAAGCCTACATTAAAATCGCCATCCGTTGCTAAGATCACCCGGTTGTTTCCTCCTTTAATAAAATGTGCTCTTGCCAAACTGTAGGCCAGTTTAATTCCGGATTCCCCAGGTGTAGATCCACCGGGTTGCAGGCTGTCAATGACTTTGAAAATTGTATTCTTTTCTACCCCGCTTGTTGTACTTAAAGCAACTCCAACTGAACCGCCATATATAACGATAGAAACAGAGTCTGTAGCTCGTAGATTATTTACAAGGGCCTTGAACCCGCTTTTTAAAAGCGGCAGTCGGTTGGGCAAATCCATAGACCCTGAAACATCAATTAAAAAAACAAGATGGCTTTGCGGTACTTTATCTAATGGCAGCTTTCTGGAGTTGATCTGCGCAAATAATAACTGGTTGGATTTATTCCAGGGACAATCTGTAAGCGTTGTGGTTATTTCAAACTCTTTACCATTTAGGGGTTCTGTATAGGCCAGGTTAAAATAGTTAAGCATTTCCTCTATACGCACAGCATCGGGCGGCACAATAGAGTTCATGGTTATAAAGCGGCGAATGTTGCTATACGATGCCCGGTCAACATTAAGTGTTAAGCCGGTTGTAGGGTAATTGCTTGCTGATATAAAACCGTTTTCAATAATACTGGCATAGCTTTCTTCACCGCTAAACCAAAGTTGCTGATCTTCCCGTTTTAAGTTTTGTGTAAGTGATGACAACCGGTTGGGTACTGCACTTTTAACGATAACTGTTTTTTTTAAAATAATGTCGTTGAAGAGGTTGGCAGAAATAACTCGTTTGTCTTTTTGATATCCTTCGCGAAAGATAGTGAGGGTATCAACCTTAGCTCCGGCCATGATACCAAAGCTGCCGTCGCTACCGGATTTATAGAGATAACCGCTGCTGTGTAAAAGCATAGTTACATTTTGCAAAGGATTACCTCCTTCGTCCTTTACTTGCCCTTTAATATAAAATTGCTGGCAGAAAAGAAGCGATGGGAAAAGAAGAAAAAAAATGATATAAATGTTCTTTTTCAAAGCAGTTTAGACAGGCGAAAGTTACACAACAAACGCCCCGTATCAATCATTGGATGCTAATTGGTAAATCTCCTTCAGATTACGGCCCAATCCATCATAATCTAAACCATAGCCAACCACAAATTTATCAGGAATATCAAACCCTACATAGTCAACTATAAGCGGAAATTTTGTAGCAACGGATTTATGAAGCAGGGCTACAATTTTCAATGACTTTGGCTGCTGATGAGAAAGTTGAGGGAGAAACCCGTGCAGGGTTTTTCCAGTATCTACAATGTCCTCAATAATAACCACGTCACGGTCATATACATCCTGGTCAAGCCCGATGGCTGTAATAACTTTGCCTGTACTTTTCATGCCCCTGTAAGAAGCCAGTTTAATAAAGCAGATCTCGGCTTCTATAGTTAATTGCTTAAAAAGATCAGCAGCAAACATGAAGGACCCATTTAAAATCGCAATGAACAAGGGTCGCTTATCTTCATATTCTTTATTAAGCACACCTGCTAATTCAGCTATTTTTTGCTGAATGATTTCGGCTGATAAATAGGTATCAAATGTTTTATCGTGCAAAGTGATGGTGGCCATTATTTCATTTGTTTTATCCGTACCTGCTGGCCAATCTTTAAACCGTTTGCCATTAAATCGTTCCACATTTTTATATCATCTTCACTCACTTCATATTTTTTGGCAATGCTGTAAACGGTTTCCTTTGGTTGTACAACATGCAACAAATAACTACTCTCTTTAACCGCATCAATTAGCGGGTCGGGGGTTTTATACGCTGCTTTTACAACAGCCTTTTCTTTTGTTATCAGTTTAGGCATATTGGGCGCCGGTTCGCTCAGGTATAACTTCTCTCCTGCTTCTACCTGCACAGCCGGGGTAAGAAAATTATATTGCAATAAACTTTCCAGCCGGATACCTTCTGCCTGCGCAACATCATATAATGCTTCATCTTTCATTACTACATGAAAATCGCTGGCGCCTTTTTTTCTTTTGCGTTGCAAAAAGAGCAAGCCGTCTTTTGAAATTATATCACCATCTGCCATATCATTAAAATCAAAAAGGCGGGGTAAAGAAATATCATTTTCTTCGGCTATTTTTAAGTACGAAATTCCTTTTTGAACGAATATCACTTTCGTGTTATTGATTTTAAAAACACCTTCAGGATAGATAATTTTCGGCGTGGCCACTGCCTCCGGTTCTTCAACCACTTCTGTACCCTTCGCCCAATCCGGCGAGGCGATATACGCCGGTTTTTTACCCATAGCAATTAAAGTGTATTCCTGTAAATTATAATCGCGTATCAGGCCAATCAATATTTGCGGATATTTTGGATTAGTAGCATAACCGGCTTTCTTTAAGCCAAAAGCCCATGCTTCATAATCAGTAGGATCAAGATTAAAGAGTGAAGAATAATGTGAACGGGTTTTTAAAAAATCAGAGTGATCCCGGTAAGAAATTGTTGGGTCATTGTACTTGCGAAAGCACTCTCCTCTCTCATCATCGTCATGGTAAACCTTTCCGCCTTCCCACTCTGTTTTGCATTTAATACCAAAATGGTTGTTTGATTTTAAAACCAGGTCGCTGGTGCCTGCGCCAGTCTCGTGAATGCCTTGAGCCAGCGTAATAGAAGCCGGCACCCCGGTGCGTTGCATTTCATCTATAGCAATATCTCTGTATTTTAAAATGTAAGTTTCAATGGTTGCACGGGATTGTGCAAAGAGATGATTGCTGCAAAAAGCTATTACAAAAAGGATGGCAAACAAAAGCTTTTTCATTGGATTCATTCATTTGATTAAACAATCAGGGCAACTTTCTAAGCAAATACAAACCATCCCGCAAGGGAAGCATCAGCTTTTCAACGTCTGTTCTTTTTAAAATAAAATCATTGAATGCTTGTATTGCTTTTGCATTTTTCCCCTTGATCTCCGCTTCTAAAACCTGACCGTGAAAGAGCACATTATCCGCTAAAATAAACCCGTTTGGCTTTACATAAGGAAAAATGAGGTTAAAATAATTTATGTAATTCTCCTTATCGGCATCAATAAAAACCAAATCCCACTGTTGGTTCAGTTGGCCGATAATTTCTAACGCATTACCGATATGTAAAATTATTTGTTGAGTGTAAAAACTTCGGTGAAAATAAGACTGGGCCTTTGCTGCATCGTCTTCACGCAACTCAATTGTATGCAATTCACCACCGGCTCCTAACCCTTTTGCCAGGCATAAGGCGCTGTAGCCGGTAAAAGTTCCTACTTCTAAAATTCTTTGAGGCTTTACCATGCAGCTTATTGCTTCCAAAAACTTTCCCTGCAAGTGCCCGCTTAACATTTGCGATTGAGCATGTTGGGTATAGGTGTATTCCGCTATTTCGTGCAATAATTCATCTTCAGGTGATGTATATTTTTCAGAATACTGCTGTGCTGCTTTATTGACGATTTCCATTTTGAGGTGCAGTTGTTTTTACTTGTGCAGAAGATTGCTTCTTTGATATAAGCCACAAACCCAAAAACGTAACAATGCCATTATAAATTAAAAGTTCTGTACCAATTTTAAATTTTCCAAACAGCGAAGCAGAAAGAGATCTTACATTTTCCACCCAGGGTCCATCCAATTTTAATTGCCTTTGCCACCATTCAATATTGTTGATAAAATCAATCCCCAATATTATTAACGGCGCTAACAAACAGATGTATAAAGCTGCCCGGTCGTTAATGGTTCTCCTGGTTAAAATACCAAAGGCAAACAAGCCTAATAACGGACCATAAGTAAACCCTGCAACTTTTAAAATAATATCAATAACAGACTTGCTATCCATAACTTTAAAAGCCATCACCACTAAAAAAAAGATGAAGGCAAACGTAAAGTGAACTATCATTCGTGTGCGTTTTTTTTGACCTTCAGTAAGGTTCTCGCGACGTTTCAATCCTAATATATCAATGCAAAAAGAAGAAGTGAGAGCCGTCAATGCACCATCTGCACTGGGGAACAAAGCCGAGATCAACCCAATGATAAATATTATAGAAATGGCCGCAGGCATAATTCCTTTTAAGGCAATGGTTGGAAACAGATCATCGCCTGTAACCATAACATTATTGGTTTTAGCATAGAGGTATAATACGCCGCCCAATAATAAAAACAGGAAATTCACAATAACCATAATGACGCTAAACGTCATCATATTTTTTTGCGAATCGCCAAGCCGTTTTACACTGATATTTTTTTGCATCATCTCCTGATCAAGGCCCGTCATTCCAATGGTGATGAACATGCCACCGAGGATACTTTTCAAAAAGAAACCAGAAGAATTAATATCAGTGTTGAAAATTTTTGTAAGATTGTTTTTGCCCAGTTCCTGCA
>MWWF01000319.1_pt1 | contig 10005 bp, 12 predicted proteins | sample 1047351 | NCBI WGS metagenome assembly MWWF01 (sample SAMN06349970, study PRJNA376086) | soil metagenome | isolation source: MGM-3 sample Antarctic (ecotone) soil | place: Antarctica
GGTATTCGCACAAACAACAAAAACGGGTTGTTTACGGTTGTGAAAGAGCTGAGAGCTCAGGTACAACATATTTAAATCATTATACAATGGCAAAAAAAGGAAACCGTGTACAGGTAATTTTGGAATGTACAGAGCAAAAAACTACTGATGTTCCAGGTACCAGCCGTTACATCAGCGAAAAAAATAAAAAGAACAATCCTGAACGTTTGGAACTGAAGAAATTCAATCCAAACCTTAAGAAAGTAACCCTTCATAAAGAAATCAAGTAAACCAGTTGACAAGTTGATGGGTTCACAAGTTAAAACGGCCTATCAGACCAGTCAGCAATTCAACTTATCAATTTATTCAACTTAACAAATCATGGCAAAAGCAGCAAAAACGGCGATTAAATCAAAAGATGCAAGAGCAGCCGCTGAAGCAAAAAACTGGAGCAAGGTAATTAAGGCTGTTCGCAGTCCAAAAACCGGCGCTTACACTTTCAAAGAAGCGATCGTACACAAGGATAAAGTGAAAGATTTTTTGGCGCAGAAATAAATTAAGGGTTAGTAAATTTTCCGAAAGCTGTCCACCTAAAGTGTGACGGCTTTTGTTTTATCTTTTCACGAAAGTGACATGAATTACTACATTTCCTCTATGTATCTTGCAGCGCTTTAATCCGGACTTTTTTTTAGGGTAACCAGCAAAGAATATCTATTAAACTTACGTTGCGTCGCACTCTTGTATAATATATCAATAGGCAACTGCACACTGAAAGTACAAAATCACTTTTATTCACGTAAACAAAATTTCCCTTTAGGGAATAGAGGGTATGGGATTTTTCAACAAACTATTTGGCAAAAAAGAAAAAGAAAGCCTTGACGAAGGATTGCAAAAGACAAAGGAAAATTTCTTTTCAAAAGTTACAAAAGCTATTGCCGGCAAAAGCACTGTAGATGAGGAAGTGCTCGACAACCTGGAAGAAGCCCTGGTAACTGCCGATGTTGGCATTGAAACCACGGTACAGATCATTGACCGTATTGAAGCAAGAGTGGCAAAAGATAAATACCTCGATACTTCCGAACTCAATAAAATTCTGCAGGAAGAAATTCAAAATATTTTAGTTGATGCTCCTTCATCAAACAGTTACGATTTTCATTCAGACTTTCCTGCAAAGCCTTATGTTATTTTGGTTGTTGGCGTTAACGGCGTTGGCAAAACAACTACCATTGGAAAGCTGGCTTATAATTTTAAAAAAGCAGGCAAATCCGTTTTATTAGGCGCTGCAGATACATTTCGAGCCGCAGCCGTTGACCAGCTAACCATTTGGTCGGAAAGAGCAGATGTTCCTATTGTAAAACAAGCAATGGGATCAGATCCTGCTGCTGTTGCATTTGATACAGTTCAAAGCGCTGTTTCCCGTGGCTCAGAAGTTGTTTTGATTGACACTGCAGGAAGGCTTCATAACAAGGCGCATTTGATGGATGAATTGAGTAAGATAAAAAGGAGTGTTCAAAAATTTATTCCCGATGCACCGCATGAAGTGCTGTTGGTTTTAGATGGTTCAACAGGGCAAAATGCATTGGAACAAGCCAAGCATTTTACCGCTGCAACTAATGTGACTGCATTGGCAATTACAAAATTAGATGGCACTGCAAAAGGCGGCGTTGTGCTGGCCATTGCCAATCAATTTAAAATACCCGTTAAGTTTATTGGCGTTGGAGAAAAAATGGAAGACCTTTTGGTATTTGATAAATATGAATTTGTAGATAGCTTGTTTAGTCTAAAAAATGATTAATCTGATTCTACCTTTTTACCGGTAAATAAAATCGCAAGTCCCACAATCGTTGCTGCAAGCGAAACAGCCAACACTGCAATTTTTGAATTTTGAATCATTACGCCATCAGTAAAAGCAAGATTGGAAATAAAAATTGACATTGTAAATCCAATTCCCGCCAATACACCTGCACCAAACAAATTTTTCCAATTTACATTTTCAGGAAGATTAGTCCATTTCAACTTTATCATTACCCAACAAAAAAGCAGGATGCCTAAGGGCTTTCCTAAAAACAATCCTCCAATTATGCCCAGGCTATTCGCAGATAACAATTGATCTTGCCATCCACTGTTTAAAATTATTCCGGTATTTGCCAACGCAAACACGGGCAGTATAATAAAAGCCACAGGTTTGTGCAAAGCATGTTGCAAAAGGTAAGAAGGATTTGTTTTATCGTTTTTTCCAAACGGAACAGCAAAGGCCAGCAAAACGCCGGTTATGGTTGCATGCACTCCCGACTGTAACATACAATACCACATAATAATGCCGGGAATTAAATAAAAGAAAAGGTTTTTTACACCGGTTTTGTTCATCACCATTAGCAAAATAAAAATACCCATTGCTGCACCCAAAAAGCCCCAGGCAATTCCAGTGTTATAAAAAATGGCAATGATAAGAATGGCACCCAAATCGTCAATGATGGCTAATGCAGTGAGGAATATTTTTAATGAAAATGGAACCCTGTTGCCAGCTAATGCCATCATGCCTAAAGCAAAAGCAATATCGGTTGCCATTGGAATCCCAAAGCCTGATTTATCAGGTGAATTGATGTTGATGAAAAAGTAGATAGCAGCCGGCACAATCATACCTCCAACTGCAGCACCAATTGGCAAAACTGCATTGCGTAAGTTAGAAAGCTCGCCTTTGTACAATTCTCTTTCAATTTCTAATCCAACCAATAAAAAGAAAACGGTCATCATCCCATCGTTTATCCAATGTTCAATAGAATATTTAAGATTGATGGAAAAAAAAGAAAGATCAATATAGGTTTGCCAGAAATCATTCCAGGCTAAACCAATGCTGCTGTTGGCTAAAACAAGAGAAAGAATGGTGCAGGCAAGCAAGATAATTCCGCCAACTTTTTCGCTGGCAAAAAACTCTTTGAATAATTTACTTAATTCCATTGCTCTAGGTTAAATCCGCCTAACTTCCGAAGTTAGGCTTTTACCAAATTCTAAACAGCCAACACATGCTATTGGGCTTACCTTTGCGCTTCGCATGAAAGTAAGAACACTTAAAAAAGATAAGGTCAACATTATTACACTTGGTTGCAGTAAAAACATGGTGGACAGCGAAGTGCTGAGCGGCCAGTTGCAAGCGGCTGATATTGATGTGGTGCATGAAAATGCGAAAAAAGATCACAACATTGTTATTGTAAATACCTGTGGTTTTATTGATAAGGCCAAGGAAGAATCAGTGAACACCATTCTTCAGCAAGTGAATCTGAAACAAAAAGGTAAGCTGGATAAAGTGTATGTAACCGGTTGCTTAAGCCAGCGATACAGGGATGATTTAGAGCAAAGCATTCCAGAAGTGGATGCCTGGTTTGGCACAATGGAATTGCCGCTCATTCTCAAAAAATTTGAAGTTGATTATAAAGCAGAATTAATTGGCGAACGATTGCTCGCCACACCGCAGCATTATGCTTACATGAAAATTGCAGAAGGCTGTAACCGCACCTGTGCTTTTTGTGCCATTCCATTGATGCGTGGCCAACATGTAAGCCGTTCAATGGATGATTTGGTAAAAGAAGCAGAAGCATTAGCAAGACGTGGCGTAAAAGAGATCATGCTCATTGCACAGGAACTCACTTATTATGGCCTTGATCTTTATAAAAAAAGAATGTTGCCCGATCTTTTAAAAAGATTGAGCGATGTGCAAGGCATTGAATGGATACGATTGCATTATGCTTACCCACATAAATTTCCAATGGAGATATTGGATGTGATGAAGGAAAGAGAAAACATTTGCAATTACCTTGACATGCCTTTGCAGCATGCAGCCGATAATATGTTGAAAGCCATGCGCCGCCAAATAACAAGACAGGAAATGGAAGACCTTGTGCAAGCGGTGAGAGAAACAGTTCCGGGCATTTGTTTGCGTACAACATTAATCACTGGTTTTCCTGGTGAGACGTTGGATGATGTGGAAGAACTGAAATCTTTTTTAGAAAGAAAACGGTTTGACCGTGTTGGTATCTTTACTTATTCTCATGAAGAAAATACTTCTGCCTACAATTTAATTGATGATGTTCCTGCTGATGAAAAACAAAGAAGGGCAGAAGATATCATGGCTGTGCAGCAAGAGATCAGTTATGAAAAGAACGGGGAAAAAATCGGTCAGACATTTAAAGTTTTAATTGATAAAAAAGAAGCCGGAAGATATTTGGGAAGAACGGAGTTTGACTCAGTTGAAGTTGACAATGAAGTAATCATTGCTGCTGATAAAAAGCTTACGGTTGGAAATTTTTATAAAGTAAAAATCAATAAGGCTTATGATTATGATTTGGAAGGAGAAGTGATTGAGTGATTTGGAAGCCAGTTCAATCAACAATAGAAAGATTTTATTGGTTCTAAAAAAATAGCACATTCATTTGGACCAAATTTTTCACTCGCTGATATTTTTTTTAGCAAAAAGGATTTTAAAAAAATGGTTCAATTGGCAGAATCCAGGTTTATTTTTTAATAATGAACTCTATCCAATTTTTTCTTTCTTCATTGCCCTTATCATTTGACCAAAATCCCATTTTTTATCAAAAGCATTTAAGATAGCGGCAATGCGTTTTGTTTTTGTGGGTTCCGTTTTTGCAGATCTTACCCAATTGGAAAAATAATTTTGATGTCCTTTGGCCAAGCTTTTAAAATAAGCAAATGATCCTGGTTCATCTTGCAGGCATTCCAACAATTCTTCCGGTGGTTTTATTTCTCCATCGTCAACTTCCATCTTCACTTGTATTATTGCTCCAACCGGTTTTTTTATTCCTTTTCTTGTTGTTGCATTCAAGGTCATAATAAAATCGCCGCCACCCATTGGCAATAAGGCAAGCATTGAAAATTTATAATCATCGAACTTTCCTTTTGCTCTGAAACCTTTTTTATTTCCGGGTTGTAATTGTGTGGCAATGGCGACAGGAATTTCAATATAGGTCCAGCCGGTTTTCTCACCCTGCTTTCCAAATCTTTTTATGATGGCAGTGAATTGAATCATTAATACACTCTTTTATTTTCGAGGTCCTTCCATTGTTCAAAAACTTTTATTGCTGCTTCCTGCGGATGATGTATGAATAGAATTTGCCTGTCTATATTTTCTTTTTCTATTTCATTATAAATAAATTGGTCGTCAAAATTTATATGAGCTGCATCTTGTTTTGTGTTGGCATAAATTACACGTTCAGGTCTTGCCCAATAAATAGCACCGAGGCACATGGGACAAGGTTCGCAACTGGCATATACATCGCAACCTGTTAATTGAAATGTGTTCAGATTTTTGCAGGCATTTCTAATGGCAACAACCTCTGCATGTGCAGTTGGATCGTTGGTTGCAGTTACTTCATTGCAGCCTTCCCCAACAATTTTTCCATTTTTTACAATAACACAACCAAAAGGTCCGCCCTTGCCACTTTGCATTCCTTTCAACGATAATTCAATTGCTCTTTCTAAAAATTTTTTCTCCTCATTACTCATGCTGCAATTTACTATTTTGATTGAAGAAAGGCTTTCGTAAAAAACGATGAATCACAGATTTTTTTTAGTGTAATAAATTGTAGAGTGAATAAAAGAAGTGGAGGTTTAATGCTGCTTTTCTGCGAATTCAGCGAGAGCCCATCTTATCGTTTTAAAAATCTTCCTTTTAATAATTTATTCATTACTTCATCTTTGCTGCTGCGGCTAATTGGAATATGATGATCACCAATGCGGATATTATTTCCTTCAATGTCGTCAATTTTTGAAGCAGAAACAATGAAGGATTTATGTGTTTTAATAAATTCACCAGGTGGCAGGTACTCTTCTATGGATTTGAAAGTGAGATAGGAGATGAACTTCTTTGATTTTGTTTGAATAGCCACATAATTTTGAAGCGCTTCCACAAATAATATTTCTTCAAAAAATATTTTCACCAGTTTATTATCTGCCTTAATAAAAAAGAAATCTTCTTTTTGATTTTGTTTCGATGCTTCTGACAAATTCTTTTGCCTTACTTCATAATATTCTTTTGCTTTCATTACCGCTTTTAAAAAACGCTCAAAAGAAATTGGCTTCACCAGGTAATCAAGTGCATTTAATTCAAAGCCATCCAATGCATATTGCGGATAAGCGGTGGTAAAAATTACCGGTGGCGCATGTTGCAGGGTTTTAAAAAATTCAAGTCCTGTAATTTTAGGCATTTGAATATCGAGAAAGATCAATTGCAGGGTGCCATCACCAATAATTTTTGTTGCTTTTAATGGCGTATCAAACTCTCCAGCCAATTTCAGAAAGTCAACATCGTTGATATATTCTTTTAGGCCTTTACGGGCCAAAGGTTCATCATCAATTATGATACAGCTAATTGATTCCATTGATTTCCATTTTAATTTTTAATTCCACCTCAAACCATTCTGCTTCTTTTTTTATATGCAGCAAATGTTTTTGCGGATATAAAAGTTCCAGTCTTCTTTTTACATTGGATAAGCCAATACCGCCTGGCTGCTTCTTTTCAACCCCTTGTTCTTCTGTTGTATTGCGTACCCAAAATTTCATCTCTCCGTTTTGTTTGGATAGATCAATTAAAATTTCATTAGTAGCACCATTGCTGAAATGCGAAAGATGCTTGAATGAATTTTCTACAAAAGGAATTAATAACAATGGCTCAATAAAAAAACTTTTCATGTTCTCATCAACATTTAATTGAACAGAACAATTATCGCTTCTTAATTTTTGCAGGCTCACATAATCTTTTAAATAAGAAATCTCTTTTTCAATCGGTATTTTTTCATCTTTAATTTCATAAAGCTGAAAACGCAGCATGTCTGAGAATTTATGCAGGGTTTCTCTTGCTTCTGTGTTTTGTTTATCAATAAGAAAATAAACTGAGTTCAAAGAATTGAAAAGAAAATGAGGGTTCATTTGCGATTTTAAAAAGTTCAATTCGGTCTCTGCTTTTTCTTTAGCTACTTCAATAAGTTTTTTCTGAATTTTTGTATAGTCAAACAAAAGCTTGATGGCAACACCGGCCACCACCAAAAAGAAATGCGGAATTATGTTATCGTAAATTCTCGCTTTTACATGGCCCGACCAATTCATTAAATCATTGTTTCCTGTAACTTTTCCAATGATGTACATTTTATAAATGCTGCTTAATACAATCATTGCAACAAAAGAAAAAACAAACAGCGCATAATATTTTTTGTAAAGCAGCTTAGGAATCAAAATGTAATTGCACAAATAAACCATCAGCGCAAGATCAAAAGTTTTGATGGCAGTAACTTTTAACGCTGTTATTGGAAGCCTATAATCCTGGTAACGCAAATAATACCATACTAAAGCCACAACCATCCAAAAAAAAAGATGGTGCAATTTGTAACGGAATATGGCCTGCTTCAAATTCATTCTGCAAAATAAATCTACAACTTCCCCTGCTTACATTCTTTACACGGTTTGTTTCATTTGCATGACGAACAGCAGGTTTCCCATTCATCAAGTGATTTTTACAGGTGGTGTAATCCATTTGCGAAACCATTAGGACAAAGTGAAAATTTGTATTACTAAAAATTCAAGTCATGAAAAATTTATTCTTATTGCTGTTCAGTGCCATTGCAATAATGAGTTGTTCGCAAAGCAATTCTCAAAAGCAAATGAGCAAAACCGCTGACAAAAAAGTGGGTGGTAATTGCGAAGGTTGCAAAGTGATTTACGAAAGCCCTGTTCCTTTTGGCAAATTAAATTGGATAGATACTTTGCCCGATTTTAATGAAGAGGGACCAAAACTTGTTATCTCTGGCATCATATATAAAGCCGATGGAATAACACCTGCACAAGATGTGGTGCTTTATATTTATCATACAGATCAAGCGGGAAAATATGCAAATAGGAACAACGAAAAAGGCAATGCAGGAAATCAGGGTTACATAAAAGGATGGATGAAAACAAATGAAAAAGGACAATACAAATTTTACACTTTAAAGCCTGCATCTTATCCCGGCCGGCAAATTCCTGCACATATTCATCCAACTGTTAAAGAACCAAATTTTAGCGATTATTGGATTGATGAATACCTCTTTGATGACGATACGAAACTTACAGTTGAAGAAAGAAAAAAACAAGAAAATCGTGGTGGGAGTGGTATTATATCATTAACAGAAAAAGACGGCATTTTTTACGGCGAAAGAAATATTTATTTAGGCAAAAACATTGATGGTTATCCGCAAATAAAAAACAACAAGTAAGAAAGAATTTTTAGCCTCGTTAAGGCAGTATGTAATTAGTTTTCATTTTCAGCTTCCCCAAAAACTTCAAGCAAAGTATAAGTGTTAACCGGTTTTTCTTTTTTAAAGCATACGTTGATCATTGCCTGTGAAACAGTTTTTACATGAATTGGTTTTTGTTTTTTTAGAATTCCGAATCCATTCAGAAAACGGATAACTGAGAGGCTAATTTTTTCGCCGCTTCTTTTTTCTTTTCTTTCTCCATCAAGAAAACCAGGTTGCATAATATGGATGTATTGAAAAGGCAAAAGCTTGACATCTCTTTCTAATTCGCCTTTCATTCTTGTATAAAAAATTTTGGAATTAGCCGAAGCCATGGCAGTTGAAACCAATACATAAACGGGCACACCATTTTGTGCAGAAGCTTTTGCCATACTTCAGCGCCAATGACAACCGTTCATTTCTGAGGATCATTGAAGTTTACCTGCCTCCAGTAATCAATCCGAAATCTTTTTGCACTTGATTTTGCATTTGCTGTAGGCTTGCTCTTCCAGTCGCTTTCATTGTAAGGCATTTCATCTAATAAACAAACACACTGGACGGGGTGTTTTAAGTAAATTTTCGAAGAGTTATTTTACGTTCACCAAATAATAATTCTTTTTTCCTTTTTGCACAAGCAAATATTTATCATGTAAAAGTTGACTAAGTGTAATAGTTTCTGAAATATTTTCAACCTTATACCGGTTAATGCTAACGCCGCCATTCTGTACCATTTTTTTTGCTTCGCCTTTGCTTGGAAAGATGGCAGTTTCAGACAAAAAAGAAATGACATCAATACCCGCTTCTAATTTTTCTTTTGAGAAATTGATGTGTACAATCCCTTCCATGCTTTCCAAATCTTCAAGACTTAATGATTCAGCACTTGCATTTTGTTGTGCAAATAACTTTTGGGTGGTCTCAATTGCTTTTTGATATTCATCTTCACCATGAACAAAAACAGTAAGTTCCAGTGCCAACCTTTTTTGTAAAACTCTTTTCGATGCATCCTCTTGGTTTTCTTTTATCAAACTATCGATTTCACCCTGCGGTAATAAAGTAAATATTTTTATCCAGTTTTCTGCATCGCTATCAGCTGCATTTAACCAGAACTGGTAGAATTGAAAAGGACTTGTTTTTTCAGCATCCAGCCAAATATTTCCTCCTTCCGTTTTGCCAAATTTTCCACCATCTGATTTTGTAAGCAGCGGGCAGGTAAAAGCAAAACTTTCTCCTCCTGTTTTTCTTCTGATTAGTTCAGCCCCGGTTGTAATATTTCCCCACTGATCGCTGCCGCCCATTTGCAGTTTGCAGTTCTTATTTTGATACAGCCAGTAAAAATCATAACCCTGTATCAATTGATAGGTGAATTCGGTGAAGGAAATGCCTGAGTCGCCTTCAATTCTTTTGCGAACGCTTTCTTTACTCATCATGTAGTTGACGGTAAGGTGCTTGCCTATATCACGAATGAAGTGAAGAAAACCCAGATCTTTGAACCAGTCGTAATTGTTCACCATTTCGGCAGCGGTTGGCTTGCCTGAATCAAAGTCTAAAAATTGGAGTAGTTGCTTTTTTATGCCTTCAACATTTTTATTCAGCGTTGCTTCATCCAATAAATTTCTTTCAGCGCTTTTACCGCTTGGGTGAAATCGATAGTTTGATAAAAGAAAACCAAGAGGATGCATCGAAAAGAGTTTTACAAAAAAGGTTGGCACTGGAACTTACTGTTTTTGTTCATGGTGAAGATGAATAT
>MWWF01000320.1_pt1 | contig 10003 bp, 6 predicted proteins | sample 1047351 | NCBI WGS metagenome assembly MWWF01 (sample SAMN06349970, study PRJNA376086) | soil metagenome | isolation source: MGM-3 sample Antarctic (ecotone) soil | place: Antarctica
ACCGGCATAGGTTCATTTGTAGTTGCCTGGCTAGTCTATGATATTCTTTGCAAAACATCATTAATAAAAAAAGGAATATGGTTTGCCTTAGTCGGATTTATTATTGCCGTTGGCTTTGCCTGGTTTTACTGCCATGTTTTTAGTGCACGAGCTGCATACATTCATTTTGGGGCAATGATTGGAACTATAATGGTTGCTAATGTTTTTTTTGTGATCATTCCTTCGCAAAAAGCTATGGTGAAGGCTGCCAGGGAAGGCAAGCCATTAAATCCTGCTTTGGGTAAACATGCAGGATTACGTTCGCTTCATAATAATTATTTAACTCTCCCTGTATTGTTTACAATGGTAAGCAATCATTTTCCAAGCACTTTTGGATTTGCATACCCATGGATAATTTTGGCAGCTATTTCTTTGGGAAGTGCTGGAATAAAACATTGGCTTAACTTGCGTGAACAAGGTAAATACAGCGTTTGGGTAATGCCGGTATCTGTATTGATATTATTGGCAACAGCATATGTTTCTGCTCCACCAAAACCGGGCGAATGTAAAAGCAATATTAATTTTACTCAGGTAAATATGATTGTACAATCACGATGTATTACCTGTCATTCATCAAAGCCAACTGATGATATAATTAAAGCTCCGCCCAACGGTGTTACTTATGATACTCCTGATAATATTGTAAAGCTGAAAGATAAAATTATGCAACGGGTAGTGATAACTAAAACAATGCCCCAGAATAATAAGACCAATATGACTATGGAAGAACGTGAAATTATTCGTTGCTGGATTGAACAGGGAGCCTTGTTAAAATGAGCCCATTCTTTGTGTCTTTTATCTTTATATTTATTTAACCGGATTTTTTTCCTGCAAAGTATTAGTCAAAACTATCTTACAAAAGATCATAATTCGTTTCCAACCTTTTAAGAAAGAAGAAAGTTCCCAGCTTTTTAAAAAAATATACCTGGCAGAAGGCAGCAACAAATTTACCTGGACAATATCACTTTGGGATTTTATCTTTTGCATATCAAGCCACTTTTTAATTAAAATAGAAAGTAAGGGACTTAGCAAAAAGTACCACGTTAAAATAATTAATAGAGAGCGTAATATTAATTGAAATGAAATTTGCGAAGGAATTAGGGGCTTGCCAACATGCAGATAAGATTGCAGAAATAAAAGGAGTAGCAATAACCATATTACAATGAAAAGAGATCTGACTTTTTGTTTTTTCTTAACCTTTGTAATCTTTATTTCGCTATCCTCTTCATGTGGCGGAGATATCAAATATTCCTGGTGAAAAAGTGACCAGGATTTTGATTGCAATACAAGGGTTCCCGCAAATACGCCAACTATTAACCCCAACAGGGCATGTACCATTACATAACCTGTTGCAGCTGCTAAACTATAATCGGTTATTTTGGTTTCGCCGGTAACCTTACTTATAAATTGATTTAATGCTTTCCAAAAATTATTTCCATATAGAACAGTAAGTACTAAAAGGCGCTGAATTGCAGATTCAACTAATGCAAATACTGCAAGTAAAATACAGGATACCCGGAAAAAACGCAGGTTAAAAAAAAGAATTTGCCCCATTAAACCCTGAAAAAAAACAGCAATATATGCGGTAGGGGGTATATGCGGGCTTAGCATCATTTTAAAAATTGCTACAATAATAGTTGCCTTTAGTATAGCTCCTTTTACGGGAACATAATATGCAATCAAACTAATACAAATAACCGCTGCGCTGCTAACAACAATACCAGTAAAAGGGATTTTAATTGCATGCATTAGCCCTCCCAATACAGCTTCGCACAAAACCCATAAGGCAATAAGTCTGTAATAGACTTGCTTATCAAATGGTATTGCATCTGTGGTTTTCATTTACCCAATTATAGTAACTTTAATCTTTAAGTAAAAATATTTTGATACAATTTATTCTTAATGACAAGGAAATCTTTACTGATCTGCCAAAAGGAGAATTATTGCTTGATCTTATCCGATATAATAAAAATCTTACGGGCACAAAGATAGGATGTAGAGAAGGAGATTGTGGCGCATGCACTGTATTAATTGGTGAAATAATAAATGGCCAATTAAGATATCGGACTGTAACCTCATGCCTTACTCCATTAGGTAATGTAGAAGGAAAGCATGTAGTTACAGTTGAAGGACTAAACCTGCCTGCCGGTACGCCAGGTATGGAAAAATTAAACCCGGTTCAGCAGGCTATGTATAATGAAGGGGCTACGCAATGTGGGTTTTGCACTCCGGGATTTATTGTTTCTTTTGCAGGTTTTTGTTTAAGTGAGGATGAGAAGAGTTATGGAAACGCAATCGCTGCTATAGATGGTAATATTTGCCGATGTACCGGATATAAATCAATTCAAAGAGCCGCAAAAAATATTGCTGCGCTGATGCAAAAGAATAATGGTGATGTTATTGAGTATGTCACTTCAAATTCTATTTTACCTGAATATTTTTTGGGGATTAAAAAAAGATTAGTTGACTTAAATTCAAAAACAAATGGTGTAAAAAAAACCTCAGAAAATGGAAACAAATATTTAGGAGGAGGAACTGACTTGTATGTTCAGCAGCACGAGAAAATGGTTCATGCTGACATTGATTTTCTTTTTAATAAATATGAATTGAATGGTATAAGGAAAGACGTTAATAAATGCATAATGGGAGCCTCAGTAACAGTAACTGATCTCATGGAATCAGAAATTATAAAAAAGGCATTTCCTGATTTTAGAAAAATCAGTAAATTGGTATCTTCAACACCTATTCGCAACATCGCCACTATTGCAGGCAATTTTGTGAACGCTTCTCCCATTGGGGATTTTACTATTTTATTTTTGGCATTAAACTCAAATGTCATGTTAAGTGATGGAATTAATAAAAGAGAAGTTGCCTTGAGAGAATTTTATAAAGGATACAAGCAAATAGATAAAAAAGAAGAAGAATTTATTGAACATATTTGGTTTGAGCTTCCGGATAAAAAAGATCTTTTCAACTTAGAAAAAGTAAGTAAGAGAACCCATCTTGACATTGCCAGTGTTAATTCTGCAATTAGCATTAAAACAGATGGTAAAATGATTTTAAATGCAGGCTTATCTGCAGGAGGCGTTGGTCCTGTGCCCTTATATCTTTTTAAAACATCAGCTTTTTTAAAAGAGAAAAAAATTACAGAAGATTTGATTGTTGAGGCGGTTGAAATTGCACAATCAGAAATATCACCAATTAGTGATACGAGAGGATCAGAAGAATATAAACGGTTATTATTAAGCCAATTGATAAAGGCACATTTTATAACCTTGTTTCCAGCCCTCTGTCTCTCTAAAGGGAGAACTTATATTTAAAATCCTCTATGGCTAATACAGTTAAAAATATCGAACAGCTTGACCCCAACTTAAAGAGAAAGGAATTTCAGAATATTGATTCCATAACACATGTAAGAGGAGAATCGATTTACCTGGATGATATTCCTTTACAACAGGGAACATTGTATGGCGCTGCATTCGGCTCACCCATTGCGCATGGAAAAATTTTAAACCTTGATATTTCAGAAGCGGAAAATATGCCGGGGGTTGTAAGAATATTTACTTTTAAAGATATTCCCGGCGATAATCAGATCGGCGGTATTGTTCCTGATGAACCTTTACTTGCCGAACATGAAGTTCATTTCAATGGAATGCCAATTGCTTTTGTTGTTGCAGAAACAAATGAGATTGCACAGGCTGCAATAAAAAATATTAAAATAGAAATTGAACCATTACCTATTATTACTGACCCCAGAGAGGCAAAGGAAAAGGGTGAACTTATCATTCCACCAAGAACATTTTCACTGGGAAGTATTGATAAGGCATGGAAAAAATGTACGCATATTTTCGAAGGAACTGCAGAAACAAATGGACAGGAACATTTATACATTGAAACACAGGGAGCATATACTTTTCCCCAGGAAAATAATTGCATAAAAATTTATTCATCCACACAGGGCCCAACAGCAGTGCAACGGCATATGGCTGCTGTATTAAAAATTCCGATGCATAGATTGGAAGTTGATGTAACCCGTTTGGGTGGTGGCTTTGGGGGAAAGGAGGACCAGGCAACAGGATGGGCCATTTTATGTGCACTGGCAACTTATCATTTAAAGAAACCTGTTAAGTATTGCCTGCACCGGATGGAAGATATGCGAATGACAGGAAAAAGAAATCCTTACTCTTCCGATTTTAAAATTGGTCTTGATAAAAATTTAAAAATAGTTGCATACGAAGCAACTTTTTATCAAAATGCAGGTGCTGCTGCAGATCTTTCTCCGGCAGTTTTAGAACGAACTTTGTTTCATTGTACCAACTCCTATTTTGTTCCGAATGTAAAAGCAACTGCCTTTTGCTGCAGAACAAATCTTCCTCCCAACACAGCATTCAGGGGTTTTGGCGGACCACAGGGAATGTTTGTTATAGAATCTGCAATTGCAAAAGCTGCCGAACAATTAGGCATTGATGCATCAGAAATTCAAAAGAAAAATTTGTTGAAGGATGGGGATGAGTTTCCGTATGGACAAAAAGCAGAGAGCGAAGCAAAGAATTGCTGGGAGGAAGCCGAAGATTTTTATGAAATAAAAAAACTAAGAAAGGATATTAAAAAATTCAATGATGAAAATCAATTGTATAAAAAGGGAATTTCTTTTATGCCGATCTGCTTCGGAATTTCTTTTACCAAAACTTTTATGAATCAGGCAAGAGCACTGGTACATATTTACACCGATGGAAGTGTGAGCGTGAGCACTGGCGCAGTAGAAATGGGGCAGGGTGTAAATACAAAAATGGCCCAGGTGGCAGCCTCGATATTTTCTTTGCCATTATCAAAAATTAAAATTCATACTACCAATACATTCAGGATTGCTAACACTTCTCCTTCAGCAGCAAGCGCTACAGCTGATCTTAATGGTAAAGCTGTTCAGATGGCTTGCGAGAATTTATTGGAGAGATTAAAAACTGTTGCAGAAATAGTTTTGAAACGTTCCTGTGTGGAGATGCGGATTAATGAGGGGCTTGTTCACATTGGAAATAAAAAAACTGAGTTAACATGGAGCAACCTGATTGCAACTGCCTACATGACGAGGATTAACTTGTCCGAACATACGCATTATGCACCCCCACAGGTAAATTTTGATCCCAAAATTGAAAAAGGTCATCCATTTGCATATCATGTTTATGGCACTGCCATCACAATTGTAACTGTTGATTGCCTTCGTGGTATTTATACATTTGATGCAGTGAAAGTGGTTCATGATTTTGGTACGACCATGAATCCCGTTGTTGATCTCGGGCAAATAGAAGGCGGCATAGTTCAGGGAATGGGTTGGATGACGATGGAAGAAATTATTTATGATAAAGAAGGGAGATTAAGATCGAATGCGCTCTCAACTTACAAAGTGCCAGATATCTATTCAGTTCCTGAAGAAATAAAAGTTCAATTTCTAAAAACTAAAAAAGATAACCTTGCCATATTTCGTTCAAAAGCTGTAGGTGAGCCTCCTTTGATGTACGGCATTGGAGCCTTCTTTGCAGTCAGAAATGCAATAAATGCTTTCAATCCTTCTGCAGATGTAAAATTTTCTGCACCGGTAACTCCTGAAAAAGTTTTGCTTTCCTTATATCCAAATGCTGTAAAAGGGATACCCCAAAACCCTAAACGGGCTTACGAAAAAGTATGAATAAACAAATCGCTATTTGGAAATTTATAAAAAAAAGTTTTGAAGGAAATATTCCTGTGATATTATTGTATGTGTTGGAAAGCCAAGGGAGCAGTCCCGGACGGCAGGGATTTTTTATGGCAGTAAATGCAAATAACGCAATGGAAGGATCAATTGGGGGTGGGATAATGGAACATAAGTTTGTTGAGATGGCTAAGGAACAGTTGTCTGTTGACAGTTGGCAGTTGAAAGAAGGCAAAATCAGGAAGCAAATTCATGATAAGACCGGGGGTAAAAATCAAAGTGGAATGATTTGCTCTGGTGAACAAACAATTCTTATTTACAGGGTACAGGAAAAAGATATTTCTCATATTGAAAAAATAATTGCCGCTCTTGAACAAAATAAAAATGGAACACTGCATCTATTTCCTGCGGGGGTTGCATTTGAAGATGGTTTGCCTGCAAAAGATATGATAGCAATCGGATTTGAATTCGATTTAAAGAGTGAAGAGTACTGGAATTACACAGAGCAGATTGGCTACAAAAATCATCTATATATTATTGGCGGCGGGCATTGTGCGTTGGCTTTCTCTAAAATAATGAGCATGATGGATTTTTATATTCATTTGTTTGAAGACAGGAAAGGATTAAATACAATGGAAGCCAATAAGTATGTTCATGAAAAAACAATTGTAGAAGGTTATTCAGAGCTAGCACAACTTATTCCTTCAGGCAAAAATATTTATGTGGTGGTAATGACCTTTGGCTACCGTACGGATGATATTGTTATAAGATCTTTATTGCAAAAAGATTTTAAATATATTGGATTACTTGGCAGCAAGAAGAAAATTGAAAAAATGTTTGATGATTATAGACAAGAAGGAATTAATGAAGAAGTTTTAAACAAAATCCATTCGCCTATCGGCATACAGATAAAAAGTGAAACTCCTGAGGAAATTGCTGTGAGTATTGCTGGGGAGATAACTAGAATAAAAAACGACTGCTGAATTAGAATTATTGAAGATTGCTTCGGCGCACAGAAAATGTTTATTGCATCTATTTAACTGCGCCTTGCAAAGACGTATAAAAGTATTCATCGAGGCGTTAATGCCAGCTTTATTATTAACGATATAGCCTCTCCATCGCAATTCTCCTCAAATTGCTTTTTGAATTCTTCTGAGGATGACTGAGATGTAATTCCCTTCTCAATCAATCCTATATCGTTTATAAGATTCTCAATTAAATTCCATTTTAATTCATTAATTATTTTATCGAATTTCTTAGCAGACCTCAGCCACTTATCTTCATCGTCATTAATCTGTTGTATATTCTTTATTTATTTTGTAATCATAAAATTTATAATTATCTTTTTTTTATAAGCTGAATTATTGTTCTCGGGTTCAAAAAGTTGTGGGATGGAAGTGAATATCACTCTGACGGTTTGCACAAAACCTTCAGCTACTGGCTTTCCGCTCTATTCACAGTTAACCAGCAAAGATATTGCGTACAAAAACGTACTTATTATTAATTAACTCTATAAACCGGATACCTCAAATGCGCCGGCTCATAATACGGCGAATTCTTATAAATAAAATTTAGCTGGGCTGAAGCATCAATTGCAAACTTGCTTTCGGATTGCTTTTTAGCTTCAAATTTTTGTTTTAGTTCAGGATTATTTTTTAAAACTTCTGCGGCAATATCTTCCCATCTATAATCACTATATCCTTCTTTTTGTTGAAGTATTGCATCAAAAAAATTCCAGGCAAAAAAGCTATCATCTCCCGTGGGCTCCAACATTTCAACAATATACCTGTTAGCAGACTGGTTCATTCGGATAATATAATCTCCTTTCAAAAAATGTATTTTTTGTTTTACCGAAGAAATTTTTACATCATAATTTTTATGATGCTTTTCATAAGGGCGGGGTAAATATTTATAATCTTCAATGCGATAAGCCTCTACTTCAATCGTAGAATCTTTTTTCAATTGAAAGATATTTACTTTATTAATTTTCAACAGATCAATAATTGCCCACCAACCTTGCGGAATAATATAAGCTTCTGGCTTTGTAATTACATTTACCGGATTGTATACACTGTAAAACTTTAGTTGTGTAGTGAATGGTTTGGTGCGATCATAATACATTTTTGGCAAGCCTGTAGCTTCACTATTTGTAAAAGCCTGCTCATATCCATTAAAAGTTATTAGGGAAAATTTACTTGAATCAGCTTTCCACGATAAAGGAAATGTTTTTTCTTTTTTAACTTGTTCAATGGCTTTTTTTCTTAAAGAGATTAGCTGAGTAGCATTTGCGGAGGCTTCTTCAATCATTGTTCTCATTAAATCATACGTAGATGCTACTCTTTCTTTATAAGGTTTTAACATGTGTGTTTCCGGTATAAACCCGATGGTTTGAAACAATGCCGCATAACCCGATGAATATCTTGGGGGATCGTAAAATTGTTTCATTCCTTTATCAATATTGCTGCCCTCAAATTCAAGATAAGGGATCATATCCCATTTCTTTTTGCTCATACTTTTAAATAGAGCCGGTTCAAAAGTTTTTTTTACCCAGCCTCCCAGGTCTGCACCCAACTTATCATATTGCGTAGTTATCAATGTCATGGTGTGTTGATAATCTGCGCCATCACTAACATGATTATCCATAAAAATATCAGGATTCAGGTAATGAAAAATTTGTGCAAAGCTTCTTGCCTCTTTACTGTCAGATTTTGTAAAGTCCCGGTTTAGATCCAGGTTCTGTGAGTTGCCGCGAAAACCATATTCTTTCGGGCCGTTTTGATTGGCTCTGGAAAAACTATTCCGGTTTAAACTTCCACCAATATTATAAATAGGGATAATTGCCAAGACAACATTATCAGGTAACCCCTTTGATTTAATATTTATTGGTATTGGTCCTGTAGCTTTAACTCTTCTTTCTCTTTGCTTGTAATAATTATTGATATCTCTAACCAGCATCATGCTTGCATCAATACCATCAGGCTCGCCAGGGTGAATGCCATTATTTATAAGGATAACAACTTTGTTTTGCTGATGCCAACCCGCAGGATCAAACTTTCCATCACTACTTACTAATACCAAATGCAAAGGAAAACCTGCATCAGTTGCGCCAATTTCTTTAACTGAAATTTTTGCAGACGACTTATCTAAGTTTTTATAAAACTCAATTGTCTGAAAATAGGTGGCTGATTCTTTTCCATTGCTTTTTTCAAAAGGAGATTGTTGCGAAAAAGAAATAATTGAAATGTGAATGAAAAGAGAAAAAAGCAGAAGTTTCATATTACAAGCATTTGGCACAATCTACAAAGTATTCCATTTAAAATTTTACCGCAGAGAAATGAGAATCGGAGAATTCGCGGAGAAATTCATTACTGCGCTGCGTAACCTCAATTACTAAATTTCTCAGCGGTAGATCCAAAATAAAAAGCGTCTCTTTTCAGAAACGCTTTATAAAAAGTATTAGATAGAAATTATTTTTCCAGTGTGTTTACACCTTTAGTAAGTTTACGTTTTAAATTTGCAGCTTTATTTTTATGAATAATACCACGTTTTGCTAATTTATCGATCATCGATGCAACCAGAGGTAATTTTTCTGAAGCGCCTTCTTTCGTATCAATAACTTTTAAATCACGAATGGCATTACGGGTAGTTTTACCGTAATAGCGATTGCGCTCTCTGCGTTTAGTTGATTGCCTTACATCTTTTTTGGTAGCTGCGTGATTAGCCATGAAATTTTTATTTTTGGGTGGCAAAGATAGGGATTATACTCAAAAAAACAACCGATATTCGCATCTATATGAAAGATTTTTCCTACATCACTAACTCACATCCGGCTTATATAGAAAATATTTATGCAGATTTTATAAAAAACCCTGAAACTGTTGATCCTGACCTCCGTAAATTCTTTGAAGGTTTTGATTTTGCCTTATCACAGGGAAATGGACAAAAAGTATCATCTATTTCCAAACCTGTCGAGATTGGTAACCTGGATAAAGAATTTGGAATTTATCAATTAATTGAAGCTTATCGCACAAAAGGACACCTTATTGCAAAAACAAACCCCATAAGAGAAAGAAAAGATCGCCAGGCAAATATTGAACTTAGTTTTTTTGGTTTGGATGATGCAGATCTGCAAACTGAATTTTACGCGGCAAAATTTTTAGGATTACAAAAAACTAGTTTAGAAAATATAGTCAAACATTTAAAAAAATGTTATGCTGAATCAACGGGGGTTGAATATACTTATATTAATGATCAAAAGCGGCTTAAATGGCTTACTAA
>MWWF01000321.1_pt1 | contig 9993 bp, 10 predicted proteins | sample 1047351 | NCBI WGS metagenome assembly MWWF01 (sample SAMN06349970, study PRJNA376086) | soil metagenome | isolation source: MGM-3 sample Antarctic (ecotone) soil | place: Antarctica
CTTGGCAGTTGCAGTAAGCCGGCAAGTCCTACTTACCTGGGGTATCAAAACTTCCGGATGGAGAAGATTGGATTTACCAACAACGTGTTAGGTACTGATGTTAAATTATACAACCCTAACCGTTATCCTTTGCAACTCAAATCGGCCAGCATTGACTTGTATATTAACAACGCTTTTTTAGGCCACTCCACTCTTGACTCGCTGATTATATTGCCGGCACAGGATACAGCTTACATCCCGATGCGTTTGCAGGCTTCCACAAAAGATATTCTTAGCAATACTGCAAAGATTTTGTTGAACCCTGATGTAAAAATTAAGATCACCGGTTCTGCCAGGGCAGGCCGCCACGGTTTTTTTATTACAATCCCCATTGATTATGAAGGTGTGCAGCGTATAGAGTTGCTGGGCAACAATTGATAGCTAAAAACAAGCTGTTTTTTATAAAGCTGCGGTATCTTTCCACTATGGTACGTTTTTGTTTGCCCACCTTTTTTCTTTTTATTTTTCATTGGTGTGGTGCCCAATCTAAAACAGATGTTTTTCTGCAAAGGATTTTAAGCAACAACACAAATCCAGTTTTTAATAAAGTGATGGAGCAACCTGAAAGCTACCGGTTGCAGATCATCTACACACAGATAAACCGCGACAAAAACAACACACCTCATTTTAAAAATTATTATTTTCATTACGATCCACAACAATATTTTAACCCGGCATCGCTGGTGAAAATGCCCCTGGCTTTTTTAACACTGGAAAAATTAAACAACCTCAATAAAAAAGGCGTCAACAAAAACACGACGCTGTTTTACGACAGCGGCTATTACGGGCAAAAGGCTTTGTATAAAGACAGCAGTTCGATAAATGGTTTGCCTTCTATTGCGCATTTTATTAAACGGGCTTTTTTAATAAGTGAGAACGATCCTTACAATCGCATGTATCAATTTGTAGGACAAGAAACTATCAACCGCAACCTTCATCAAAAAGGATATAAAGATGTTCGCATTACCCGGCAATTCATGGGCTTTACACCAGAGCAAAACCGCCACACCAACGGGATCCGTTTTTTGAACTCCGATGGCACTGTTCTCTATAACCAGCTACCAGCCTACAATAGAGACAGCTTCAATTTTAGCCAGGTAATTAAATTGGGCAAAGCTCATCTTAACCGTAATGATAGTTTAATAAACGAACCTTTTGATTTTACGATGCACAATAACCTGCCGCTGGAAGATGCACAACAAATGTTACAATCGGTTTTGTTTCCTGCTTTTGTACCGCCACTGCAGCGTTTCCGTTTAACTAAAGATGATGAAGCTTTCCTGTACCGGTATCTTTCTCAATTCCCATCAGAAACTTCTTATCCAAAATATGATACGTCGCTATTTTATGATAGCTATGTAAAATTCTTTTTCCGCGATAGCACACACCGGTTACCACCGGGTACAAGGGTTTTCAATAAAGTTGGATGGAGCTATGGCTTTTTAACCGATATATCTTATGTGGCCGACTTTAACCATGGCGTGGAATACATGCTGGCCGCTACTTTGTATGTTAACAGCGATGAAGTATTGAACGATAACAAGTATGAATATAACAGCAGGGGCTATCCTTTTTTATTCCAGCTTGGACAAACAATTTATAAGTACGAATTGCAGCGGCAGCGTAAGTACAAACCTGACCTTTCCAACTTTAAAATAAGTTATGAACACCGCGATGTAAATGATAAGCGGCCATCGTTGAGAGAAGTGGATAATTAGAGTGAAAGTTTTTGATTAAACCCTTGTTGTATTATTTCATTTATCTGTTATGAACATCTCCCGCGTAAAAGAAACCTGTCTTTACGTAACCAATGGTGGGAAGATTAACGGAACAAATAATAATTCATCTCAAATAAGAAAGTAGTAACTATATAATCAATGAAAACCAGAACAGTACTTATTATTGGATCAGGGCATCTGGCTTACCGGGTAAAAGGCTTAATAATGGCCAAAGGATATGAAGTAACACATATCACTGACCTCCTTTCAAAAGTTAAAGAAACACATTTATCCACCATTGATGCTATTAAGGAAACACTTGCGCCAATTGATCTTTCTTCATTATCTATGATCTATATACTTGATGAGAAAGATGAGCCTAATTTAGAAATGGTGATAGCTCTTATGGCTTTGCACCAGGCCTTACCTATTACAACTTCCTTGTTTAATGAGGCCATCAGCTCCCATCTTCACGCAGCAAATCCTCAATTACACATTTTAAACCCTGCCCGGATTGCTGCTCCTGCATTTATTAAAGCCTTATACCAGCCACTCAACCGGCAACCTGGTAATGCGCCTGCTAAGCTATTTACAGAAGGTGTAAAAAACAGCTCCGATTCTTTCATTAAAATTTTAATTGCTTCATTCGCATCACTGATCTTTTTAGCTACTGCCTGGTTTCATTTCAATGAAAATTTGTCCTGGCTCGATGCTTTTTATTTTGTTGTTGTTACGGTTTCTACAGTAGGATATGGAGATATTAATTTGCAACATGCAAGTACCCTGAGTAAGGTCATAGGTATTGTACTAATTTTTAGTTCTACTATTTTTATCTGGATGATCTTTTCTCTCACTATTGACCGCATTATTAAAGTCCGTGTGCAACATTCTTTAGGCCGAAAAAAATATCATTATAAAAACCACATCATCCTTTGTGGCCTCGGACGCTTAGGTTATTTTATTGCTGAAGAATTGCATAGTAAGGGAGAAAAAGTTCTAATAGTAGAATCGGCTGAAGCTTCACCCTATATTGATTATTTCCGCAGCCTTGGCATGGAAATATATACCGGCAATGCACGATTGCCCCGTGTGTTACAAGATGTAGGTATAACACATGCACGTGCCCTTATATCAGTAATTAATGATGATTATGCTAACCTTGAAATTGGATTGAATGCACGATCATTTCAACCAGGCCTGCGGCTTATTTTGCGCATTTTTGATGAATCTATGGCCCGCACTATTAAAGACAAACTGGATATTCATTTAACTCTTAGCATGTCGGCGATTGCGGATGAAAAATTTGCTGCAAAGCTTGATGAAAACCAGTAAGGATTGCTAATATAAAAAGTATTAATCGCCACCACCACCACCGCATCCCGAACTGCAGGAACTGCACGATGATCCTGAATCACTGGATGAATCACCTGATGAGTCATTTCCTGAGGAATCATTATTGATATCGTCCCAGGAGCTACCGGCACCAGCTCCTCCTCCATCACCGCTTCCATAACCACCAAATTCTGCAAGGCTTTTTGTATCACCAGCATCAAAACAAGTTACCAGTGGCGTGTTATCATAGGAATTGTAGGTGCTACCATCCGCCAACAAAATCCGTTTCTTTTTGGAGCTGTATGTTTTGTCAGGCAAGGCCTGTTCATCAAATTTAGGAACACTCCAAATTTGGTGAGGGGGCTCTACACCAAATTCTTTTTTATACAGTTTTAAAGTATCAAGGTATTGCGCATTAAAAGTACCCGTCTGTTCATCTACAGAAACCAGTTCAGGGTTATGATCAAAATCGTATTCAATAACATCGGTGCAAAAACTGCGGTAGGCTTTGCTGAACAATAAATGCTGGTGCCAAACCTGGTCTATAATCTCCGAAGGTGTTACCACAAACTCGCTTACCACTCCTAAGTAAACAAATTTTTTATACTCCTCAACAGCCCTTGTTGCAAAGGCATTGCTCCAACCAAGTTTACGCGCTAATTTATGAGCAAAGGCTTTAGTAGAAGCATCTGTGCCTCCAAATTTCTCCTGGATAAATTCAAGTAAATTGGCTGTAACCAAATGATCGAAATGATAGTATCTTAACCGCAGCCATAGTTCTTTTTTATTCATACAATAATATTTACGATTCAAGTATAAAGGTTTTATTACAGACCAGGAAATTTTTATAGTTGGCGATAATTGGTTAGTCTAATTCGATATTTTAAATACCAGTAATACCCTTATTGTTTGACAATGGTTTGATGCAGCGCCTTAATACAAGCCACCACAAAGACAAATCCTATGCTACCAATTGGAAAAAATATTTCTTATTGTAAATACTACAGTCTGTTAGAACAACTTTTTTTCTACCCGTTCAAAAGAACTTACCTTCCTGAGCAAATTATTTACATGAAAATTATCTCTTCTAAAGTACACGGCTTGCTAGATTATGCTACGGTTATCTTTTTGATGCTATCTCCTACACTTTTTAATATGGAAGGCACGTTAGCCACATTCACGTATGCACTCGGCGTTGTGCATTTCCTTCTCACTATACTCACTGCGTTTGAAGTGGGCCTTATCAAAGTAATTCCTTTCCGCCTGCACGGTTTGATTGAGATTGTTGTAGCCCTTGCACTTGTTGGTGCAGCCTTTTGGTTTCGCAGCAAGGATAACGGCTTAGGCTATCATTTTTACCTGGCGCTGGCCGTTGTTATTTTATTGGTGTTTATGCTTACTGATTTTACTTCGGCAGACCGTAAGGTCAAAAATTTGTAGGCTGTAATAAGATTCACTTCAATAAATAAATTTGCAGTCTATTACACAACATGCAAATTAAATTGATTGATACAGGAACGAAGGCGTACGAAGAAATGGCCGCACTGCGCAGAAAAGTTTTATTAGCCCCAATTGGAATTCCACCATCATATATCAATCCGCAACAAGAAGCAAAAGACATCTTAATTGGTGCATTTGAAAAAGATAGATTGGTTGGTTGCTGCGTTCTTACAAAACTGGATGTGCACACTGTTCAATTGCGCCAAATGGCCGTGGATGCTTCAGTCCAGAAAAAGGGGATTGGTGCAGCCCTTCTTCTTTTTGCGGAAAGCTTAGCTAAAGAAAAGGGGTATCAAACACTTATGATGCACGCAAGAGATGAGGTACTGGATTTTTACAAAAAATGTGGCTATCAAATTACCGGCGAACAATTTTTTGAAGTCGGCATCGGCCATCATAAAATGGAACGGGCTTTAGTAGTTTCAATAAAATAAATTGTATAAAAAAGCGACAAATAAATGCCACTAAATTATAGTTCTCACCATCGGAATATTTCTTACCATCCTATTCCATAATCCTCTCCATGATTACTGGACCCACCCCAGAAGCTTCCGTGTTTCCAGTCGAAGTATATGGCATTAATTGGCCCGCTGGTACGGTCCTCAAAACTCAAAACATAACCCATTTTTTTCAATTCATTTCTAATGGCTTCTGGTGTATTCATATTCAATAAAATAGCACCGGGCCTCGGCTTCCGGTCATCTGTTTTAGTACCGCCCAGGGAAAGCCAGAGCTGGTTGGTGTTGATGTTGGCTGCTTCTGTTGCCTGCTGCACGTTCATACCAAATTCAACCACATTCAAAAAGAACTGCAATAAATTTTGATCCTGCGTATCACCACCCTGCACAGCAAACGATAAAAATGGCTTGCCGTCTTTAAGCGCCATCGTAGGTGTTAATGTTACCCGTGGACGTTTGCCAGGGGCTACTACGTTAAATGGATTTAAAGTGGAGTCCAACACAAAACTTTGCATACGCTGGCTCATGCCAACGCCGGTGGCTCCTGCAATACAGGCAGGCAGCCATCCACCACTGGGTGTAATGGAAACCACCCAGCCTTCTTTATCAGCGGCTTCTACACTGGTAGTTCCAAGCCAAAGCTTTTCTTCATATTCTTTCATCCCCAAACTGTTTCTAACATCGTGTGATGGCGCAAAATTCCGTCCTGATGTATCCAGCTCATATCCTCTCATTTTCAGTAGTTGCACATAAGGATTTTTCTTTCCTTCAAAAGGATAAGGATCACCAGGCCCTATTAACGGATCGTTTTTATCAAACTGAATTAAGCCGGCACGCTGGTTTGCATAAGCTTTACTCAATAGGCCTTTCATGGGCTCTGTCGGGGCAAAGTAAGGATCGCCATAATAAAAATCCCGGTCAGCAAAGGCAAGGTTCATAGTTTGGTAAAGAGTATGAATATATTTCGTGGTGTTGTAGCCCATGCTTTTCAAATCAAAGTTTTCAAGTATGTTCAGGGCTTGCAAAAGCACAGGTCCCTGTGTCCATTGCTGAAGCTTATACACATCAATGCCTTTATAGGACACCTTCATTGGATCTTCCTCAATCGGTTTCCAGTTGGCCAGGTCGGCCATTGTAATTAAGCCTCCTTGTTCCTGGCAGCCCCGCACAAACTCTTTGGCAATATCACCTTTATAAAACCGGTCGTTAGCCGCCATGATGGCTTCCTTTCTACTCCTGCCTTTTTTCAAAGCCACCCTTTCTGCTTCTACCATTTTTGCAAGCGTTTGCAGCAGGTCTTTTTGCACAAAAATTTCGCCTGCTTCAGGAGCTTCCCGCTTTTCACCAGGGTGAGTAAGAAATACTTTTTTACTATATGGCCATTCTTTTAATCGCTCCTTTCCTCTTTCTATACTATTAGCTGTTTGTGCTTCTATTGGATAACCCGCGGCGAGTTGCATTGCAGGAGCCAGCACTTGCTCCAGGCTTAACGTACCATAGTTAGCAAGCATATAACAGAGACCGCCAGGTGTGCCCGGCGTAGTTGCTGCCAGCGGACCGTACTCCGGAGGAAAATTATATCCTTTGTTTTTAAAAAAATCTACTGTGGCTCCGGTAGGTGCTACTCCCAGGGCATTAATGGCAATAACCTTTTTTGTTTTTGGATTGTAAAGCAGTACTTGTGTTTCGCCGCCCCAGCTTAGTACATCCCACATGGTGCAGGTAGCGGCCAGCATAGCGCAGGCAGCGTCAACTGCAGTACCTCCTTTCTGAAAAATTATTGCTCCTGCTGTAGCAGCTAACGGCTTACCGGTAATGGCCATCCAGTTCTTTCCATGCAAAACAGGTTTTTGTGTTTGTTGTGCGGTTGCTGATAACAGTGAAGCAACAGAAATAATTACCCCCAGAAATTGTTTCATACAGGAAAGGTTTAGCACTTAAAGATAAATTGAACCGATGGATTTTGGGTGGCGAAAAACCTGCAGCCACGGTTATAAATAGCCCATAAGCCCGATGACAATAAGTAAAAAAACGGAGTGCGGGGTTTCTTTCATTGTACTATTTTCATTAGCCACGATGCCACTATTGTTCTAAAGGTTAGTTGACTGCCTGGTTAACAAAGAGGCACCTCACTCTATGCTCTATCCTTATTCCTAATTCCTGATCGTATTTTACTACCATTCAGTTGCAAAGGCCGCACCTGCAAAAAACTGCAGAGGTTGAAAATTCGTTGGTAGAACTATAATGCCATACAATTGTCCCTTTGTACCTAACTCTAATAAAGGTTGCAGTACCATTTATTAAGAGAAGTGTATAAAGAAGGAGCAAGTATTGTATAGATAACATTACCTTAGTGAGCATAAAAACCTTACTCACTTTTAAATTCTATTTATCATGGCAAAAGCTTCCACAAAAGCAGCAAGCAAAACAGCATCGAAAAAAACGGCAAAGAAGGCAAGTCCTAAAAAAGCCGCTACTAAAGCAAGCCCTAAAAAGGCAGCTGCAAAAAAACCTGCGCGAAAACCCAATGCCGCCTTTATGGCGCCGCTTACACCCGACGCAATGCTGGCCGAAGTGATTGGCAACAAGCCAACACCAAGAACAGAAATTGTAAAAAAGATATGGGATTATATTAAAAAGAATAACCTGCAGGACAAAGAAAATAGAAGGATGATCAATGGTGATGCTAAACTGAAACCGCTATTTGGTAAAAACCAGATATCAATGTTTGAGTTAGCAAAAGTGGTGAACTCGCACATAAAAAAATAAGGCGACCGCACTACCTGGTTCAGGATTGAACCGGGTAGTGCTTTTATTCTGCTTCATAGAACTTTTGTTTACTTTTACTATTTGTTGTATGCAGTCCGGCGCTAACTTCCATCTGCTTCATTTACTCTTCATGCTGCCTTTTTTTCTAAATGAAAGTCCTAATAATAAAGACCTTCTTTGATAGTGTAAATAAGCAGCAATTATTTTCTTACACTTCTGCGATAAAACATTTTTTTTTATCAGGTAACAATAAAAAAACGACGAGCCTTTTAGACTTGTCGTTTATAAAAGAATAACTATTCTGTCGCTACTGCTAATTCCTTGCTCTTTATTATTTGCTGGCTATCAATTTTGCTTCGCCTTTAATTGGCCTTTAGGAACAAATATTCTTTTGCCACTTCCGCTAATCCAGTAATACTTGCTGTCATCATCCACATAAATAGTCTGACCACGGGGCCCTATCCACTCATCCGATGTTTTATCAGTAATTTTTGCTTTCCCTTTTGTTGCCAGTTTTGCTGTTTCGTTGCCTACTGCTTTAGCTCCTTTTTTGGTGCCATGCCATGCCTTCTTTGATCCTTTCTTTATGCCATGTCCTGCCTTCTTTACAATGCCGTCTTTTTTTGCTGTTGTATCCTGCGCATAAGATGGCACGGCAATCCCAATAAATGCTGCGAGTACAATGAGGCTTAAAATCTTTTTCATGCGTATTGTGTTTAGTAGTGTTATAAAATAGATTCGCAACGGGGTTCTATCTAAAACGATGCCAGTCAAATGGTTTTCACAAAACAAGATGGTTAAAAAACAATCCTTCATAAAACCAAAGCATGCTTAATAAAAAACAGAACCCCGCTGCTAACGGGGTTCTGTCTCTATAAAAAATAATTGTTACTTCATATTTTCCTTCTTCATCGGTGACATAGCTCCAGCCGGCATAGCACTCATCATTTCCATTAAGTCTTTCTGGCTGGTAAAGCCCCAATGCTCGGAGGCTTTTCCATCTTTGATCTTTACTACATCCACACTTGTGTCATCTATGTCCTTACCCACAGGCATACCCCACGGATTGGCTTTTGCCTTACCTCTCATTCTCACCATAACAAAATGATAATTATTATCCGGCGAAGTACCCTCTGAAATCACCTCCATCTTCAGCCCGTCAAAATAGTTATGAATATTTCCCAGGAAATGTTTCAAGCTGTCAAGGCCTACTATGTCTTTCCCCATATTGCCTTCATGGTCAACCACATCTTTTGTTAAAAAGCTATCCAGCTTGCTGACGTCGCCGGTTTCAATAGCCCGGTAAACTTCTTTATCATTTTCTGTGTTTCGTTTGGCCATAGCCATGTTATCGTTATCTCCTGTAGCGGTGGCGCTATCTTTTGTTTCATTACAGGAGATGAGCAGGAACATGCCTGCAGCAATAGCTAATAATCCTTTTTTCATTGTTGTTTGGTTTATGTTAGAGTTATTAAAAAAAGATGAATGGGAACAGGGAGCAGTTTTCGCAGTGTAGGGAAGCCGTCTTTTTTTTACCGTATGAATGTAAAGTTTCTTTTTTGAAAAATGAAATTTTATGTGCTGTGTAAATATGGGAATACGGCCAGCACAGGTAGTTATGATGGACGAAACTAATTGCAAACCGTTATCAACAATAAAAACCTTTGTTTTAATTTTAACCTCCGTTTTCCATCCTTTAACTCCTGTTCCCTCCCTTACCTTTATTCCTAAACCATTAATCATTATGACTAATACAAAAGCTTACGCAGCATATGATACTACAACTCCGCTGAAAGACTTTAACCTGGAACGACGCGAACCCGGAGCGCATGATGTACAGATAGAAATTTTGTACTGCGGTGTATGCCATTCCGATGTTCACCAGGTGCGCAATGAATGGGGCAATGCTATGTACCCAATGGTGCCCGGGCATGAGATTGTTGGACGGGTAACTGCTGTAGGTGCAGCCGTTACAAAATTTAAAGAAGGCGATCTTGCCGGTGTTGGCTGTTTGGTTGATAGTTGCCGGGAATGTAAAAAGTGTAAAGATGGCCTTGAACAATATTGCGAGAACGGTTCTGTAGGTACATATAATGCGCTGGAACGTGATGGCAAAACAGTTACCTATGGTGGTTACAGCAAGCAGATTGTTACCAACGAAGATTTTGTGCTTAAGG
>MWWF01000322.1_pt1 | contig 9984 bp, 11 predicted proteins | sample 1047351 | NCBI WGS metagenome assembly MWWF01 (sample SAMN06349970, study PRJNA376086) | soil metagenome | isolation source: MGM-3 sample Antarctic (ecotone) soil | place: Antarctica
TAATTTATTCCTGATGATTACAATAATTCCATACAAAAGAGAAAAAGGAAAAAGGAAAAACGGGACCACGGCAAAAACAAGACAGACAATGGTGCCCACCTGAATGGAAAATTAGAGATAACCCGCAGTGGGTTAGGCTTTGTAGTTATTGCTGATGAATCGGGCGATGTATTGGTGCGCCCCGGCGATTTTAATACTGCACTAAACGGTGACACCGTGCGGGTAAAGGTGACAAAGGAAGCTCTTAAAAATGGCAAGCGCGAAGGAAAGATTACCGATGTAGTCAACAGGAAACAAAGCGAATTTATTGGCCATATACAGTTAAGTACCAACTATGCCTTTTTTGTTCCGGATACAGACAAGCCCATGCCGGACCTGTTCATTCCGCTGGAGAGCCTGAATGGCGCCCAAAACAAAGAACGGGTAATAGCACGCATTACCAAATGGGACAATGGCAATAAAAAACCTGAAGGCGAAGTAGTGCAGGTAATACAGGCGGAGGATGAAAGTAATATTGCCATGAAGGAGATACTTGCCGAAAATGGTTTTCCCCTTTCATTTCCTGATGATGTGCTGGAAGAAGCCGCAAGGTTAAATGAGCATATACCAGAGTCGGAGATCATTACACGCAGAGACTGTCGCGACATTCTAACCTTTACCATAGACCCGGTAGATGCCCGCGATTTTGATGATGCCCTTTCTATTAAAAAACTAAAAGACAACCACTACCAGGTGGGTGTGCATATTGCTGATGTAAGCCATTATGTAGTGCCCGGCACCCTTCTGGACGATGATGCTTACCTGCGCGCAACTTCAGTATACCTGCCCGACCGCGTAAACCCCATGCTGCCCGAAAGAATATCAAATGAGCTGTGTTCGTTGCGGCCGCATGAAGATAAACTTACATTCTCCTGCATTTTTGATATGGACGAGACAGGTAAGATCCTGAAGCATTGGATTGGCCGCACCGCTATACACAGCGACCGGCGCTTTAGCTACGAAGAAGTGCAGGAGATTATTGAAACCAAAGAAGGAGATTATAAAGAAGAGGTGCTGCTGCTTAATAGTATAGCCCAACGCTTTAGAAGCGAAAGGTTCAGGAAAGGGGCCATCAATTTTTCCTCTACCGAAGTACGGTTTAAACTGGATGATAAAGGCAAGCCCATTGGCATTGTGGTAAAGGAGAGTAAAGAGGCGCACCAGTTGATTGAAGAGTTTATGCTGCTGGCCAATAAAACAGTAGCGGAGTATGTTGGCAAAATAAAAGTAAAGGGCAAGGAAGTGCCGTTTCCCTACCGAATACACGATACCCCTGATGAAAACAAACTGGCGCCTTTTATAGCCTTTGCTGCCAAATACGGCCACAAGTTCGATATATCGTCGCCGGAAAACATAGCGTATAGTTTTAACTCGATGCTGGAAGAAGTGAAAGGAAAACCCGAACAGCATGTGCTGGAACAACTCGGTATTCGCACTATGGCCAAGGCGGTGTATACCACCGAAAACATTGGCCACTATGGGTTAGGCTTTGAACACTATTGCCACTTTACCTCACCCATTCGCCGCTACCCCGATGTGCTGGTACACCGGGTGTTGCAAAGTTGTTTGGAAGGGAAACCTGTGGTAGATAAAAAAATGGACGAGAAAAGCAAGCATTCCAGCTCACAGGAGCGCAGCGCCATGGATGCCGAACGTGCAGCCAATAAATACAAACAGGTGGAGTTTTTAAAAGAACACCTGGGAGAAGAATTTATGGGTGTGGTAAGCGGTGTTGCAGGCTTTGGGTTTTGGGTAGAAACAGTAGAGCATAAGTGTGAAGGACTGATTACCGTAGCCAGTCTAAGTGAATTTGATGATTTTAGACTCTTAGAGAGCGACTATGCACTGGTAGGGATGCGCAGTGGCCGCAAATTTAGAATGGGCGATAAGGTGTGGATAAAAGTTATAGCCGCCAACCTGGGCAAACGCCAGCTTGATTATGAGTGGATCCGTAAACCCGAAGATGAGCAGGAAGAAAAGCCGAAGAAAGTACGGGCAGTTAGGCCTGCGGCGAGGGAGATAGGGAAAAGGAGAGGGAGGAAGTAGAGGGGAGGAGCTACATCATCATCTAACATTAGCCAAAGAAAGAAAAGCAAAAAGAGTTGGGTTCATTATTTAAACAGTTGATACCATAATGGAACAACTCAAACAGCATAAAACAACTTTAAATCATTTGAAGCAGAAATTATTAATGAGAGATTGGGGTAATGGCAATGAAGAACGCAGCATTAAACAATGAACAATGAGTAAGATTAGAATAAAGAATTTCGGACCTATAAAAGAAGGCTTCAGAGATGCTGATGGAGGCGAGTGGATGGATGTAAAGAAGGTGACCGTTTTTATTGGAAACCAGGGGAGCGGTAAGAGTACGGTGGCCAAGTTGATTGCCACGTTTATGTGGCTGGAAAAGGCAATGATAAGAGGTGATGTAAATGCTAATGTATCTGCAGATGACTTTGTTCAAATGCTTTCTTATCACCGAATGGAGGATTATTTACAAAGAGACTCTGTATTAAAATATGAAGGAGATGTCTTTGTCATTAGTTTACAACAAGCCGGCCCGCTAGGGCATCGCTCTATAGTTGGGGTAAAACATCGTGAAGGAACTATTAGTCTCCCTAAGATTATGTATGTGCCTGCGGAGCGAAATTTTTTATCATCCATCAAAGACTCCAATAAGATTTCTAATCTCTTGGCTGGGGGCCTGTCTGAATTTGCAGTTGAGTACCGGAGAGCGCAGTTGGATAGCGAAGGACAACCAGTTGATTTGCCCATAAATAATGCACAAATCCGCTACGATGAGGATAAGGATGAGGTGATATTAACTGTAAACGAAAAACCGCTAAAGCTCTCCAGTGCGGCCAGCGGTTTTCATTCGATTGTGCCCTTGTACTGGGTGTCTAAAAACCTGATTAAATTTATTCAGCAGGATGAAAAGACATTGTTGCAAACATTGAGCACAGACCAGATACTGCGTCGGGAACGAGAATTAAAGCAATTAAAACTGGAAGGCATTTCAGAATTGGATAGCCACAGAAAGCAGTCGCAGGTTAACAGTAGGTATATCTGTCGCCATTTTGTAAACATAGTAGAGGAGCCGGAACAAAATCTTTTTCCAACATCTCAGCAAAAGATTTTAAACAGTCTATTGGCGTTTAATAATATGGATGAGAATAATAAGCTTATAATGACTACTCATAGTCCTTATTTGATTAATTATTTGACGTTGGCGGTAAAAGCAGATGAATTAACAGACTTGGTAAAATCTGATGATTTGGAAAGGCGATTAAACATTATCGTACCCTTAGACTCCACTGTCAACCCAAATGATTTAGCGATTTATGAATTGGATGAAACAGAAGGCATAATTAAAAAGCTTGGCGACTTTGAAGGTATCCCATCTGATAAAAATTATTTAAACCAATCAATTGGGGAAGGAAACTTACTCTTTGATTCACTTTTGGAAATTGAACAAGAGTTATGAGTTTAAATTTTTTTAATGCAGATTGTCAGGAAACTTCAAGAACCGATTTGGAATTTGGTTTGTGCGATGATAAACCCGGTGAAAGAGCATACACAAAAAATATTAACCCGGATTCGTGGATTGCTACGGTCAAAAATGAAAATAGAATTGCTGTGGTTTTTACTGCAATAGACAAATGTGTTCTTCACGACAATGAATATAAAAATAGAGGCAGATGCGATGGTATGCTTACAACCGCACTTTGTTTATACCTGGTTGAATTGAAAGACCAGGAACCACCGTGGCAAACCGATGCTTTAAAACAATTGGAATCAACTATTAAGTTTCTATTGGAAAATCATGACATTAGTCAATTTAAAATCAGGAAAGTTTTTGGATGTAATAAATACAAGAAAGGTCAGTTCCTGGTTTTTGATCCTCAGGAAAATCTTCTTTTTTACAGAAAAACTTCATTCAGAAAAGATTTTCAAACGAACGTTGTAATTGTTTAAACCATGTCTTTCAACGAACAAAATACCGTCGAGCATTTTATCACTCACCAGCTATCTGGCATCAATTTAAATGCTGTATTCAGATCTCAAGAATGAAACTTAACGAATTGAGTGAAAAGGATCGTATCAGCTCAAACATTTTCTAGCTGCCACATCCCAAACCAGCAATTGTTTGTTATTACCCGCGAGTAGAAGAAGTAGATCCCACTTCTATTCCCTAAAACCCTCACCAACTTTCCGCCCCCACTTTTTACTACGAGTAACCTCTAACTTCATCCCACCCAAAACCAAACTGCATGCAAACCATACTCGGTGCCAATGGCACCATAGCCTCTGTTCTTGCCAAAGAGCTTACCGCCTACACCAATGCTATACGCCTCTTAAGTCGCCATCCTAAAAAAGTAAACGAAACAGATGAGCTTTTTGCTGCAGACCTAACCGATCCGGCCATGGTAGAGAAAGCTGTGGCGGGGTCAGAAATTGTGTACCTGCTGGTAGGGCTGGAGTATAAGTTAAGCGTCTGGCAGCAGCAATGGCCTAAGCTTATGCGGGCTACTATTGATGCCTGTATAAAACACAAGGCAAAGGTGGTTTTCTTTGATAACGTGTACTTGTACGATGCTTCAGCTGTGGGCCACCTTACTGAAGAGTCGCCCATTAACCCACCAAGCAAGAAAGGCATGGTTAGACGCGATGTTGCCGCCATGGTAATGGACGCTGTACAAGCAGGACAACTACAAGCGCTCATTGCGCGTTCAGCAGATTTTTATGGCCCCAATAATGATAAGAGCTTTCTTATTGAAGTGGTATTTAAGAACATCAAAAAGGTAAAAAGCCCATGTGGTTTGCCAATGCAGACAAAACCCACTCTTTTACCTATACCCCTGATGCAGCCAAAGCCACTGCAATACTCGGCAACACACCCGATGCGTATAACCAGGTGTGGCATTTGCCAACCGATCCGCAACAGATTACCGGCAAACAAATGATTGATCTGTTTGCTACCGAAATGCATGTTCCCTCCAGGGTGTCTATACTTCCAACGTGGATGATCAGGATAATTGGGCTCTTCTCGCCATTCATGGGTGAAATGCCAGAGATGATGTATCAGTACGACCGCGACTATTTTTTCGACTCTTCAAAGTTTGATAGGCGTTTCAACTTTACTCCTACGCCGTATGCGGATGGGGTGAAGCAAACGGTTGCAGAAATGGGTAAAGTGTTATAATGAGGAAGGGCAAATTAAGCTGCTACCCGTTGCAAAATTATTTTGCAGGGTTGGGGCGAGGTTACCACTACAAGGTGGTTAGCATAAAGGGGAATGGCAAGGTAATCTCCCGGTACAAGGTTATGGTCAACATTTTCGATGGTAATAGTACAGGTACCTTCTACGATAAGAAAGCGTTCATGTTCATCATGGTGCACTTCATCGGGGGCAATATATCCCAGCCAAACAATGGCCGTGTTGGCCTCGGCGGTATGCGCAATAAGTTTGGTATGTATAGCATTAAAATCGGCGGGCAGCACCATATCCGGCCGGTTAAGCCATTCAGCAAAATCATCTACGCTACTGCTTTCGCTTAGTAAAGGTGGATAACTTGGTGGCTCACCCTTACTCATGCGATCTATATAATCAATAGTTGCAAAAATATGGGGCCTTAGCGTAATCGGTGGTTGTACTGCAACCTCCATCGCTTTTTTCTCAATGGCCAGGCAAAGCTCATCAATCAAAGCCTGAACATGGCTGTGTTCTGTAGCCAGTTCATTCATCATTAAAGTTTCCTCGTTAGAGGTAAGCCCCAACACATAGCGATCAACCAAACCCTCTTCTATTTCGTACTGCTTGTTCATTCTTCTTTGCTTCAAATAATATCAGCTATTCCCATTAGCAGGAACCCGCCCGGTCAAAATCTTGTTATGTTAACGACATTCATTGTTACATTATTCTTTCTTCACCAGCAATTTCCATTTCCTCACCAATAATTAGTTTATTGTTATTTCTCCATTGTTCATTTTTCATTCTCCCCATAAACATACTCTTAACCCAATCATCTGGATTTACACAAAAGGATAAAACATTGGTTTTAAGTAGCTTTTAAGAAGATTAAAAACATTCGGCCGCTGTACGCAATCAATATGTCGGAAATGTTTAATTTACCTCTAAACCAAAGTATGAGAAACTAACTTAAGCAGGCAGGGTACCAAAGATAGAAGTCGCTTAATATATACGCCGGTATTATATTGCGCAAAGTGATAACAGGAGAGGGGTAGCGGCACCTGCCGCAACATATCCAAAAAGTAGTAAAACGAAAAAAACCGGAGCTATGGTATAGCACTCCGGCAGAATTTTTCATGTTGGGTAAAGACCTAATTACATTGACCCAGTACGTACCAAATAATAATAAAAACAAGAATGGTACTAAAACAGCCTCCACCTAACTTTTTGGCACCGTAACCGGCAATAAGACCCCTGAAGATGTTGTTCATTTGTTTAGTTTAATAATCTCGGTTATTAAAAATTATGCCACCGCCTCCTGCTCCGGATGCAACACTACGTTTTAGGGCAAGTGCAATACCCGCACAACCAGGTAATTGTATCCAGTGGATCTTGTGTCAAGTTTAGTCGTTAAAACTCAAATGTGAAACAGGTTCACGGGTTTTTGATGTTTGATCTTTCAGGCTTAATAGGACAACTTTAAACTTTTGCAGAGTATCGTGTGTATTAAGCAGATATCCGTCTCCTTTAATCCTTATCATTCTCAGCAGGATCGGATGAATTGTTTGTAGCAGCCAGCATTCTTGTTTCAATGATTTCTATAAACACGTTTTTCCCAAACGCACCACGCTCCAGCATTGGATCTCCTTCAAGCGGAATAAAAAGGAATGTCGGTATACTCTGTATGCCAAACAAAGAGGAAAGTTCCTGCTCCTTCTCCGTATCTATTTTGTACACCTCTATGCGACCGGCATAGTCATTTGAAAGCTCTTCCAACACCGGTGCCACTGTTTTACATGGTCCACACCAGTCGGCATCAAAATCTATTATCACCGGTAGCTTCCCTTTAAAGTGCCAGTCTTGGCCGCCGGTATAATCATATATGTTGTCTTTAAATCCCTGTGCGGTGAGTTGTTTTGTAGCCATAATATTTTTTTAGTTTAAGTATGCAGATAGCAGCGTCAAAGATAATGCCCTGCTAACGTGCAGGGTTTTGGCTGATACAACTGCCACAGCTCTAACGTAAGCAATTTAAGTTCTTCAGCCGGGTGTAAATTATTTTGGGTGGTACACTTTTGTATCTTCAACAGGCAGTAGCAAGTAGGGCCTGCGTGCTACAGGTAAAACCTTTTACATGGTCAATACAACCACACTTTCGCGGCGGCATTTTTTACAGCTCACCGCTGCAGGCCTGCTTTCGTTCAGGCCAAAACAAAACGCGCCTGAAATAGTAACAGTGCTTGGGCCAATACCATTAAGTAAAATGGGGACCACCCTGGTACACGAACATTTTCTTGTTGACTTTATTGGTGCTGATGTAATACAGGAGAGCCGCTGGAAGAAGGATGAAGTAGTGCAGAAAGTAATGCCTTACCTGCAAGCTTTAGCGCCTCATGGTGTAAAAACTGTTTTTGATTGCACCCCTGCATTCCTGGGGCGGGATGTAAAACTGCTTGTACAACTTGCCAAACAAAGCGGGCTGAACATAGTAACAAACACAGGCTATTATGGTGCGGTACAAAACAAGTATCTACCTGCATGGGCCCATACCGAAACAGCCGAACAATTGGCAACCCGCTGGACGCAGGAATTTAAACAAGGTATCGATGGCACAACGGTAAAGCCCGGCTTTATTAAGATTAGTGTTGATGGGCCACACCTTTCGCCATTGCACCAAAAGTTGGTGCGGGCAGCAGCACTTACCCATTTACAAACAGGCCTTACCATTTGCTCGCACACGGGCAGTGCCATACCTGCTTTTGAACAGCTTGATATTTTGCAACAGATGAAAGTATCGCCACGGGCTTTTGTATGGACCCATGCGCAGGTAGAAAAAGACATTAGCCTGCATAGCAAAGCAGCTAAGAAAGGTGCATGGATAAGCCTGGATGGAATAGGCTGGGGCGAAGCGGAATGGTATGCTGAAACCATTGCACAACTAAAAAAAGAAGGATGGCTAAAAAACATATTATTGAGCCACGATGCAGGCTGGTATAAACCGGGTGAAACAAATGGCGGAGAGTTTAAAGGGTACACCAACCTCTTTACCACCGTGCTTCCCTTGTTGCGCCAAAAAGGCTTTACCATGCGTGATATATATCAACTTCTTGTAACCAATCCTGCACAGGCGTTTGGTATAAGCGTTCGTAAGATGTAATCAGATAAGAATGCAAATAAGTTGTTGGTGCATTTCAGGTTGTCGCTGTTTTGTTTTTGGAACCGGCGGAAGTTTTTCATGGCATCTTCGTTGTGTCACTCTCTTGTACTGATAAATTTTCATAGCATCTTTTCTCAACCTGTTTTTAACCATTAATCAATTGCAGCGACAATTTGGGATGCGCCCTAAATTGTGTTATCAGGAACATCCATTTCTTTTTATCTACTTATTGTATGGTAGATCATCTCTTAGATTTTCCGCTGGCAGGGTATGCATAGACTAGTGTTAAGTTAAGTGTGAATTGTCAGTGGTGAATGGTGAGTAAGCCCTCTCAAAGTCGAGTAACCACTCACAACTGACTGTTGACAACTCACTTGAAATACGACATTTTACTAATAACATATCACTAGCTTCAATAGTAAGACTTCTTTACACTTACGTAATGTATCAAACGCGAATTTTAGCAACTTAACTTAACGTCCAATGGAGCTTTCAGATTACATAGAAGTTAATCCCCGGATTATGATGGGGAAGGCTGTTATTAAAGCAACCAGGCTTACTGTTGAATTAATCCTTGAGTCACTCTCTGTAGGTGAGTCGATAGATGATCTTTTAATCGCTTATCCAAGATTAACTAAAGAGGCTATATCTGCTGCTTTGGCATTTGCTGCCATTACTTTAAAAGGCGAAAAGACTTATCGTGTCACAGTATGAAATTTTTAGATGATGAAGGTGTAGACAGGAGTATCATGAACGGTCTCAAATCAATGAATTTTGATGTGTTTTATGTTTTGGATGAGATCCGTTCTCTTGAGGACGATGTTCTGCTTCAGATTGCCTTCAATGAGAAAAGAATTCTAATTACTAAAGACAAGGACTTTGGAGAATTGGTTTAACGTTTGAGGGAAGCCCACTTCGGTGTTATATTGCTAAGGCTGGAAGGACATACTTCACAAGGATATCGTTTGTCCTCTAATTTTCAAGTACAAGGAGCAATTGTATCAGGCCTTTACTGTTATTCAAAAGGGAATAATAAGAATTAGGTAAACTAGCCAGAATAGTCAAAAAAATGATTTGAGTTCACCCATGCCAAATAGATTGTATTAAAGCATAAGTGTATAACAATATGCCCCGTATTGATACTTAGTACGAGAGTGCGACCCCGCAAAAATGACGCGCCAGGCAGCAACAACTGCTAGATATTACCACTACTCCAAGGCCCAAAATCCCATAACCTAGCAAAGGAGTTTGTTATCAGAATTTGAGAAATTTGATAATGGCGGGTCAGCTCAGTAATGTTGTCCAGTATACGTGTGCGACGCAACAGCTGCTTCATAGTACCCCAACTCCCTGGCCCAAAAAATTTCTAACTCCGCTCAAGCATTTGTTACTGGACTATGTAAAATTTGATAATGGCGGTCGAGATCAGTAGCGTAGTACGGTATACCAGTTCGACCCCGAAAAAATGACAGGGCAGGCCCCGAAAAATGACAGGGCAGGCAACAACGGTGGCCTAATAGTACCACTTACTCCCTTGCCCAAAAACCCTCCAAAAGCTTTTTTAAGCCATGCCGTGAGTGCTATTAATACTTTCTAT
>MWWF01000323.1_pt1 | contig 9972 bp, 9 predicted proteins | sample 1047351 | NCBI WGS metagenome assembly MWWF01 (sample SAMN06349970, study PRJNA376086) | soil metagenome | isolation source: MGM-3 sample Antarctic (ecotone) soil | place: Antarctica
ACATAAGATTTCATTTCGTCAGCATATCTTTTTGCAATTTTTGCAGCAGCAGCAATGATGCCTTCATCGGTAGTACTGGCAGAGGAAAATAAAAAATCTTTTTTAAGCGTTGCTTTTATTAGCGATGTGCATGTAAAACCAACTGAAGTTGCTGAAGCAGGCATGAGAAAAGCGTTTCGCCATGTAAATAATTTAAGCAGCAAGCCAGAGTTTATTATCAATGGCGGTGATGCAATCATGGATGCTCTTGCTGCTGATAAAATAAAAACAGGGGCACAGTGGGATGTTTGGAATAAGGTATTGGACGATGAAAATCATTTACCAATTTATCATGTAATTGGTAACCACGATGTTTGGGGATGGCAGTTAAAAGATGAATCTGTAAAATCTGATTCACTTTATGATAAGGCATGGGCAGTGAAGCAACATAAAATGCCAAATCGTTTTTATTCATTTGAAAAAGAAGCCTGGAAATTTATTATTTTGGACAGCACCCAGGAAAATAACGGCGGCTATATTGCAAAACTTGATGAACAGCAAATGGCATGGCTTGAACAGGAATTAAAAAACACTTCATCTGACAAAAGCATTTGCATCGTCTCTCACATTCCTATTGTTTCATTTTGTTCTGCCATGTTTTTCGATGATCATTTACCCAATGGCGACTGGAAATTATCAAGGGCCTTGCTGCATGTTGATGCCAGAAAAATAATCCAGCTTTTTACAGGCTATAAAAATATCCGCTGTTGCTTAAGTGGCCATATTCATTTGCAGGATGAAGTTAAATACAAAGGCATTTCCTATTATTGCAACGGCGCAATAAGCGGCAAATGGTGGAGCGGCGATTTCAAAGGTTTTGAACCTGCGTATGCCATGTTTCAATTTGGAAAAAATGGCAGTGTGAAAAGAGAGATACTTAATTATTAGCGTTTACTTTCTTTCATTTTCTGCGTCCTCTGTTGTCTCTGCATGAAATATTTTTTGTACTAAGCTGCATTGCATTTTTCATCTTCTGTTGTGTCACTCACTTGTACGTTCTATATTTCTATTCAGCATTTGCGAAGTGAACTATTGATAATAATATTTTTGAAAACTTAGGTTTCAGGTGCTTCGTACCTCAGCATGACAAACAATCACCAAACTCAATTTACAATCATCATAATTATAATTACACCTATTCAATTATTGTGTGGCAAATAATAAATAAGCTTTCTTGTCATGCTGAGGTACGAAGCACCTGATTGTTGCTATAATACCTGATTGGATAAAATAATGAATGGTTGAATAATGCCCAATAGAATTGTTGGTGTACAAGAGTGCGACGCAACAGACGATGATAGTAGTAATGAAGATTGGTAAATAATTTTGACAAAATACTTTATACTAATCAATTTTTAATTTCTTTTTTCTCATCATTAGATGCTTCTCCTTAATTTTCAGGAATAAACTTAAAACAATGCGTTTACTGTTTTTGCTATTTACTTTTTTTATTGGCTTTGCTGCTGTGGCACAAAGCAACCAGGTTACAAAAGCAAACTATCAATTAGCCTCAAGATTTTCTCCAAAAAAATTAGACAAGATGGTTTTCAGCACTTCGGTTGATCCGCACTGGCTAAAACAATCGGATCGTTTTTGGTACAGCTACGAAACATCGAACGGGAAGAACTGGTACATTGTTGATCCTGCAAAAGGAGATAAGCGATTGTTGTTTGACAATGCAAAACTGGCAGCACAATTAACAACAATTGTAAAAGACCCGATGGATGCACAACATCTTACTATTGACAGCTTGCGTTTTATTCGGGATGAAAATTGGATCCAGTTTGAAGTGAAGAGCACTGAAGACAGTGTGATAAAAGATACAACTGCAAAAAAAGGTACGCCGCCAAAAACAGAAAAGAAAAAACTTTATTTCGAGTACAATATCAATACAAACCAGTTGGTGCTGCTGTCTGATTTTAAAAAGCCAAAACGAAATCCACGCTGGGCTTCTATTTCACCCGATGGTCAAACCATTATTTTTTCCCGCAATTTTAATTTGTACTGGATGGACAAAGCCAATTATGAAAAGGCTTTGTTGAATGAAGATGACAGCACTATAAAAGATGAGCCCATAACAAAAGATGGCGTTGAATATTTTAGTTACAGTTCGGATAGTTTTTTTGGCAACGGAGAAACCAATATTGACAAAGAAAAAAATAAGAACAAGCGAAAGCCTGCAGGCATTTTTTGGAGCCCCGATTCAAAACATTTTACCATGGTAAGAAACGATGTTAGAAAGGTAAAAGAGCTGTGGGTTATCAACAGTATTGCCGAACCAAGACCAACTTTGGAAACGTATAAATATTGGATGCCCGGAGAAAAAGAATCTCCTGTTTCTTATGTGCTGTTGTTTAACAATGCAACAAAAGGATACAAAGAGCTTGACATAAAACAATCTAAAGATCAGGACCTTGGCATTTGGAATGCACCGCAATTGCAAAATACAAGAGATGACGATTGGAGGCCATTGGTTTGGTTGGGCACAAACGAGAAATTTTATTTTACCCGTACAAGCCGCGACTTAAAAAGAATTGATCTCTGCACCGTTGATATTAATACAAATGCAGTAAAAACATTGATTCCTGAAAGATTGAACACTTACTTGGAAACAAGAAGGCCTGGATTAATTAATAATGGTGCAGAAATTATTGAGTGGAGTGAAAGAGACGGCTGGGCACATTTTTATTTGTATGATGGCAATGGGGCTTTAAAAAATCAAATCACTTCTGGCAGCTTTCATTGCGAAGACATTGTTGGCATTGACGAAAAAAAACGGGTATTGTATTTTACAGCTAACGGCAAGGAAGCGAATGAAGATTCATACCTGCTGCATTTGTACCGTGTAAATTTTGATGGCAGCGGATTGCGGTTATTGAATTCAGGAGAGTACGATCATAACTCCAGCATGAATGATAATGAGCAGTATTTTGTAGATAATTTTTCAAGAGTAAATACGGTTCCAAAATCTTTTTTATTCAATAGCGAAGGAAAGAAAATTATGGATTTGGAGACAACCGATTTTTCTTCGCTGTTTGCAGCAGGCTATAAATTTCCACAGGTATTTAAAGTGAAAGCCGATGATGGCATTACAGATTTGTATGGCGTAATGTACAAGCCATTTGATTTTGATTCAACCAAAAAATATCCCATCATCGAGTATGTTTATCCGGGACCGCAAACCGAAGCGGTAAACAAATCATGGAGCCGTGGAATGGATCGTGTTGACCGACTGGCGCAGTTGGGTTTTATTGTGGTAACAGTTGGAAATCGCGGCGGAAACCCGGGTCGTAGCAAATGGTATCATAATTATGGCTACGGAAACTTAAGAGATTATGGATTAGCAGACAGGAAAGCAGCCGTTGAACAATTGGCAGATCGTTATTCTTTTATTGACATCAACCGTGTGGGCATTCATGGCCATTCCGGTGGTGGTTTTATGAGCACCGCAGCCATGTTTGTTTATCCTGATTTTTTTAAGGTGGCAGTTTCTTCTTCGGGCAATCACGACAACTCTATTTATAACCGTTGGTGGAGTGAAAAACATCATGGGGTAAAAGAAATGATTGGTGAAAAAGGTGATACTTCTTTTATGTACAACATTGAAAAAAATCCTGACCTCGCAAAAAATCTGAAAGGTCATTTGATGTTGACCACTGGCGATATAGATAACAATGTTCATCCTGCAAATACCATAAGACTGGTGAATGCACTCATCAAAGCCAATAAACGTTTTGACCTCGTGATTCTTCCAGGCCAGCGTCATGGCTATGGCGACATGAGTGAATATTTCTTTTGGCAGTTGGCAGATTATTATTCCAAATGGTTGTTGGGAGATTTTTCTCAGCCGGTTGATATAGTGGAGATGAACAGGGAAGTGGAGAAAAAGAAATAATTTTTTAACCACAAAGAACAGTTTTTCAAAAAGATAATCCTCTGTGTTCTTTGTGGTTTTTCTTTGTGGCTGTCTGTAGCTATTTTTATTTTTCTTTAACCAATGTCAATACAATATTCATAACTGATTTCAGTTAATGGTGAAACATGAATACGCTTATGTTTTTTCCATTTGCTTTTGCATTGCTCATGGCCTGTACTAAATCTGAAGTTCCGGTAAATGAATCTTCAGTTACTCCAAAAGTTAATAAAACGGTATTGCTTCAATTGGTGAATGCATTAAGAAGCAAAGGCTGCAATTGCGGTGATGATTATTATGGGCCTGTACCTGCAGTTACCTGGAATGTTCAATTAGAAACTGCAGCTTATAATCATTCCAACGATATGTTTATAAACAAATACTTCAGTCATACTTCACCATCTGGAAGCAGTTCGGGAGAAAGAATTCGCAACGCCGGTTATAGCTGGAGTGCTTTCGGAGAAAATATTGCTGTTAGATATGCAGATGAAAAATCGGTGATAGAAGGATGGCTTGAGAGTCCGGGACATTGCAGCAACATTATGGACAAAAGCAGTAAAGAAATGGGTGTGGCTAAAGTTGGCAGTTATTGGACACAGGTTCTTGCAACTAAATAAAAAATTTACAACTGCATCAATTCTACAATTTTTTTTTCACACCATTCCTGAATAAAACGATAAGTAAAATAAAAACAGAATTGACCCCAGCTAAAAAAGCAATCTTTAAATTTTTACCAACACGAAGCAAAGTTTGGGCTGTATAACTTCTAAGCATAACACGGCATTAGCAAAATGAAATAACCAGTAATTTTTTTTATTTTTTTTGATTGTTTGTTCGTAAACAACAGACTTTAACCGGAGATTTTCGTGTGTCATTTCATATATCAATTAGGTGTCAAAAACTGTGGTAGAATGCGAGAAAAAGTAACACATTTTGACACTCACGAAATAAAAAAGCCTTGTAAATTAAGAGTTACCAGACTATAAACTTGCCCGGGACTGAAATCCTCCAATCTTAGGAATCAATTGATTTATAGACAATGTGTGTAAAAAAATGTGTCAGAGTTGTAAGAACTTCAAAGGTGTGCTGTTTTGTTTCGCTTCTTAGAGAAATGATGTTGCTTTAATTTTTGTGATTGCTTTTAGGTTCAAATCCAATATCACATGTTGTGCGGGTTGGTGAAAACAACAACCGCTAAGAAAAACGCTGCCTTATGTTTTGTTTAATTTCTTACATTTAAGTAATGTTGGTCATCATAAATGCATTGATATGGCTGCATATGATATAGAGATTATTTTAAACCGTCAGCTCGCTGATTGTCTTTCAATACCAGTTTTTATCACAGATACAACGGGTAACCTGATTTTTTATAATGAACCTGCTGAATTAATTTTAGGAACCAGGTTTGAAGAAACCGGCGAAATGAAGGTTGAGATGTGGTCAACTATTTTTAAGCCGCTTGATGAAGATAAAAATCCCCTTCCTCCCGATAACTTACCTCTTGTACAAACATTGAAGGATTGCACTCCTCATCACAAAACATTCTGGATTGAAAGCCTTAAAGGAATTGCTGAAAAAATTTCAGTAACCTCTTATCCCATCATTGGGAGAACAGGTAAATTTTTAGGAGCCGTTGCCATTTTCTGGAAACCGAATGATGTATGAAAATTTCAATAAAAGGAGTTCGTGGTTCAATCCCAACCACCGGTGCTGATACGGCATTTTATGGAGGTAATACCTCCTGCACGGTTGTATCGGAAAACGACTGGATGCTTGTACTTGATGCCGGCTCTGGCTTGCAAAAAGTAAAACTGAATAATGCTGCAAACAAGAGGATAGATATTTTATTAACGCATCTGCACTTCGATCATATACAGGGACTCGGATTTTTCGGTGCTCTTTTCGATCCTTCGATGGAAGTGCATATTTGGGGACCGGCAAGCTCAACTCAAAGTTTACATTCCCGCCTCAGCCGTTATCTTTCTCCGCCATTGTTCCCCGTACATATCCGCGACCTGCCCTGTAAACTTAGCCTGCACGATATTGAGAACAGTTCTTTTGAAATTGGACCGTTCAACATTCAATCCCGTTATGTTATCCATCCCGGGCCTACAGTGGGTTTTCGTATTACCGGGCAGAATTCGGTTTTTGCCTATATTCCCGATCATGAGCCGGCCCTGGGTATAAACGGATTGCTTTCCAATAAAAAATGGCTTTCCGGTTTCGATATTATTTCAAATGCCGACCTGTTGTTGCATGATGCTCAATATACCAGCCCGGAATATAAAATTAAGATAGGGTGGGGACACTCCAGTATGGAAGATGCAATCAGGCTCGCCATGCTTGCCGAAGTAAAGCATCTTTTATTAATGCATCATGATCCTTTCAGGTCCGATAGTCAACTCAATGAAATTTTTGCAGACCTGCAAACCAGCATAAACGAACCATACAAATACGAACTTGCTGTGGAAGGAATGGAGTTTGAATTATAATATTATGCTTGTTAGTGTACTGTTTGTTACGTCAATTAACTTGAGTCCCATTATTGCAGGTGAAATTGATAAATTAAAAAGGTGGTTACATCCAGCTGTTAGGCCATTGGTCAGACACAAGACGGCGGCTCTTTTACGCCGTCGTTCGTGTTTCATTTTGCTCCTGTGCTTAGCTGCACCAACTATCGAACTAAAGGAGAACTCATATCCCCCACCGGCCCCTTGTTGTTGGAAGCCAAAGCAGTTTGCCAACGCCTCATACCAACAACGACTTTTAAAAATTACAAATTCCATTTGATTTTCTGTTGAGTAATTTGTTCCGCCTTTGCAATTGCCTCTTCTAAAGTCAAGCCTGCTTCGGTTTGATCAGAATAAAATGAAAATTCATCAATATCATTCCAAGTTATCACATACTGTAAGCCCTCGCTATTTAGATTTATTTTTTCACCTGGGTCAAGGTTTTGATAATCTAATTCATAATAAAAGTCAAAATTTAGTTCGTAGATCCTTACATCTTTTGGTAAAATATTGTCATAATACCATTGCCTTTCGAAACAAGTCTGGCTTTAAATTTATCATTAATTAAATATTCTTTCATTCTTCAAAGTAGTACGCTATTCAATAAAATTTCCTACAACGCTTAAATTGTATTTACGCTAAATACGCTACCTCTTTGCTTCAACAATTTTTTAAATGTTTTCTTTTACAAGTAGTTATAAAATGATACGCCATCCCAACTAAAAGCGTAAATACAATTGGACATTTTCCTTGTTATTCATAAGGCAACATCTTTACGTAATTGGTATTTCATCCGGTTCTTGTGTTACCTGCACCAACCACCGAACTATAAGAGAAGCAAAAAAAATAAATAACTTTCAAAACGGTTCATGTTGTTGGTAGCCAAAGCAGTTGCCAAGCGTCATACCAACAACAGCGTTAAAACATTAAGCAAAATCAATAATTTCATTTACTAATTGTAAACAAATCTTAAATGCTGAATTCAACCAAAACGATTTTCATTTTTATCTTGCTTCTTTCTTTTTCTAAGTTTTCTTTTTCCCAATCCTATACCAGTTATTTTACGGGTGACACTACCAATGTAACTACCACTACAAAAGGTGTAACAGTATTGATGGGAGGTGCTACTGAAAATGACAATGCCATGATTTGGTTTTTACAACATAGCGGAGGTGGCGACATTGTTGTCCTTCGTGCAACAGGCAGCAATGGCTACAATACTTATTTGTATTCTGCATTGGGCGTTCCTGTAAATTCTGTCGAGACCATTGTTTTTAATAATGCTACAGCTTCATACAACCCTTATGTAATCAACCAAATCAGAAATGCTGAAGCCCTTTGGATTGCTGGTGGAAATCAATGGGATTATGTTTCTTACTGGAAGCACACTCCAATTGATACAGCTATAAATTACCTGATTAATGTAAAACATGTTCCGGTTGGAGGCACTTCAGCAGGAATGGCTGTTCAGGGCTCAATTGTCAACACCGCTCAAAACGGAAGCGTTACTTCTTCAACTGCGTTAAGCAATCCGTATAATACATCTGTTACATTGCTGAAGGATAGCTTTCTTTTTAATCCTCCATTAAATAATGTGGTTACTGATACTCATTATGATAATCCTGATCGAAAAGGAAGACATGTTACTTTTTTAGCCAGAATATTAAAGGATTACGGGGTTGTTGCAAAGGGAATTGCCTGTGAAGAATATACGGCAGTTTGCATTGATACAAATGGAATAGCCAGAGTATATGGTAACTACCCTACAAACGCTGACTATGCATATTTTCTTCAACCCAATTGCCTTTTGCCAAATGCTCCGGAAAATTGCAATTCGGGTCAACCGCTTACATGGAATAGAAATAATGGGGCTGTGAAAGTTTATAAAGTTGCAGGAACACAAAATGGAATGAACTCTTTTAATTTAAACGATTGGCGAACTGGGAGCGGAGGAACCTGGCAAAACTGGTATGTTACAAGTGGAGTTTTGAATATTGATACTTCAGCAATTGCACCTACCTGTCCAACATCTATTAGGGAGTTTGATTTAAATTTCAGAAAGGAAATTAAACTTTATCCGAACCCTTCTGAAAATCTAATTACTATTTCCATTTCCGAAAAAATAATACCACAAACAATAACTATTTTCAATTGTATCGGAGAGAAACTATTTGAAAAAGATAATCCATCTCATTTGAATCAATTAAATATTTCAGAATGGAAAAATGGTATTTATTTTCTAAAAGTGACTGGCTTAAACACTTCAACTGTTTTGAAAATAATTAAGGATTAATCAACCTTAAGTCGTCATTGGTGTTTCATCCGGTTCCTGTGCTTAGCTGATCACTGTATGGAAGAGGCTGCTCTGTATTCCACAACTTTAAGGTGTAGCATTCATTTTTTCCATAACAAATTTTTAACGGCACGAACTTAGCCGTTATTGTAAGGGTTTATGAAATCGGGCGACTAAGTATAATTATAACAATATCCTATGCTGGTAAAATAAAAATAACGGCCTCATTAAATCGTTCTCAAATTTTGCAATGTCTTATCCTATTAATACAAACTTCATTTCTTTATTATTCGTTTATATCAAATAATTTATTTTTCTATGCCTTTTCTTTGATGATTCCCTAACTAAATAAAAGTTATTATGAAATATTTATTTACCCTGTTTTTTTCTTTCTTTATAATGATTGCTTTATTTTCCTGCGCACAGCAGGTGAAAAAAATGCCACTGGAAAAAAAGCCTGCAACAGATCTTTCAAAACTTAGCCAGGCTACATTTGCTTCCGGCTGCTTCTGGTGTATGGAAGGCGTGTATGAAAGTGTTAAGGGAGTGCAGGAGGTTGTATCAGGTTATGCCGGAGGAAAAGAGCCCAATCCTACTTATGAGCAGGTTGGTTCACATTCAACAGGTCATGCAGAAACGGTGCAGGTTTATTATGATTCATCCGTTGTTTCATACGCCACTTTATTAAAAGTTTATTTTGCTTCGCAAGATCCTACACAGGTAAACGGTCAAGGTCCTGATAACGGTGCATCTTATCGTTCTATCATTTTTTATAGAACACCCGAAGAAAAAATGGAAGCTGAAAAATACATTGTCGAAATTCAAAAAAATTATACTGAGCCAATAGCAGCACAACTCCTACCGTTTGAAAAATTCTGGATTGCTGAGGATTATCACCAGGATTATATACAACACAATCCTGACGTGTCTTATGTTCGTAATGAAAGCATTCCACGTATCAAACGATTTCAAAAACAATTGCCCGAACTCATAAAGCCGGATCATAAATTTTAATACCCGGAATCAAAAAAATTACATTAAACGCTATCAATGAAAAATATATTTTTTTCCATCGGTTGCCTTTTATTGGCAACAAATATGTTTGCTCAAAAAGTGCCTTCGCACCAGCAGTGGGATAAGCTGTTGAAAAAATATGTGAATGCATCAGGGTTGGTTAATTATAAGGGCTTTCAAAAAGATAAAGCTGACCTGGATTC
>MWWF01000324.1_pt1 | contig 9946 bp, 7 predicted proteins | sample 1047351 | NCBI WGS metagenome assembly MWWF01 (sample SAMN06349970, study PRJNA376086) | soil metagenome | isolation source: MGM-3 sample Antarctic (ecotone) soil | place: Antarctica
CAGCAGGAGAGAATGATCCCAATTGAGTACACAGTAGGCCAGTCAAATGCTTCTATTGCGCTTGACAAAATGAATGTTCTTTATATAGGTGTTGATAACCCGGTATCTGTTGCAGCCTCCGGAGGTGGTGATGACAAAACGCAGGTGTCTATTTCCGGTGGTGGCGGTTCAGTTACTAAAGTGGGTAATGGAAAATACAATATTCGTGTAAGCAGTGTTACAGATGATTGCCGTATTAATGTAAGTGTTGATGGTAAATTAGCAGGAGCTTCTCAATTCCGTGTACGCAGCATTCCTACACCTGCAGCATTTGTTGGTGGCATGGAAAGTGGCAGAGGAACTACAGCAGCATCGTTAGCTAACCAGGAAGGTATATTTGCAGGTATTAAAGACTTTCCGTTTGAACTGAGATATACTGTAAGCGAATACACTGTTATAGGGCTAAATGAAGATGGAGATATAATAAAAGCAAATGGCAACGGCCCTACTTTTACACAACAGGCCCGTAACATTATAAAAGTTGCAAAACCAGGTGACCAGATAAGCATCAACAATATTTATTGTATTGGACCTGATGGTGCGAGACGAAAACTGCCAGGATTATTTTACAATATCAATTAGAAAATATGAAATCACAATTGTTTAAATTTTGTCTGCTTTTTTTAATTGCCGGCATTGTTATGCACGATGTGCAGGCACAACGAAGAGGAAGAACAAGAAATGATAATACAACTCCTCAAACACAAACCCAGCAACAAAATAACAATACAAAACCTACTAATTATAATCCCTATGGTAAATTACCTATAGAGGTTGATAGTTCCGCAGTAGGGTCAAATGCGGGTGCAGGAAAATCAATGAGGCCAGATGACGCTTTTGGTTTTAAAGATTCCATATTAAATGAAAGAACGCCGCTTCCTTATGAGTTCCTGCGTTTGGACGATGCTTTGTACAGAGAAAAAGTTTGGCGGGAATTGGACCTCCATGAAAAAATGAACAAATCATTTTTATACAATAGCCAGGAAGATAATGGTGACCAGCGATTCATCAGCATTTTATTAAAAGCTGTTCAGGATGGAAAAGTAACTGCCTTTGCTGACGAACGTTTTACTACACCTCTTTCTTTGGAGGATGTTGGGAAGGCTGCTTCCGGCGGTACTAACGACACCATCCCAATTACAGCCTTAGATGATGCATCTAAAGTGGTAAAATTGAAAGTAGTAAGAAAAGCTTTTAATCCGGAAGACATTATGAAGCTGCGTATTAAGGAAGACTGGATTTTTGATCGTGAATCAAGCCGTATGGTATGCCGCATTATCGGTATTGCCCCTTTAAAAACAGAGTATGTAGAAGGCACCAGAAGAGAATTAGGATCATCAGTAATGTTTTGGATATACTATCCTGACTTACGTCCCACACTTGCCCGTTACGAAGTATATAATGCAAAAAACATGGGTGCTAACAGAATGACCTGGGAAGAGCTTTTTGAAAGCCGTATGTTCAGCAGCTATATTACTAAGTCAACTTTAGACAATCCTGGAAATAAGCCAATTCGTCAAATGATGAAAGACCCGATCCTTGCTTTGTTGGAAGGTGAGAATATTAAAGAGCGCATTTTTAATTATGAGCAAGATCTTTGGTCATATTAAAAAGCAATAATAAATTAAATCCTGTCTCGTAAAGACAGGATTTTTTTTGCCCTTTATGTTGAATGATTTAGTTCTGATTATTTTAAAACTTTAAGCAATGAAAACTTATCAAAACGAATTGCTCAAAAACTTCAATGGAATTTAAAAAATGTGGAAACTACGTATAGGAAATGTGGTTGAACTTTGTATTTTTACCTCGGTTTTTCATAGGATATTGGATTTTAAAACGGGGCAGGATTTTTATCCAGCCCTTCTTTTTATCCCCACCCCCCATCCCCTAAAGGGGGGCTTGATTAGAGTTTTTTAGTTCTGCCTTTCACTTCGATATTCATCTGTTCCTTGTTCATCTGTTCGATATTCTTTGTTTCTTCTGTTCTCACTAATTTTCTTCAAAAAAATTTTTTATAATCTTCGCTTTTGATACGCCAACAACTCTTGCCAATTCCGACTCTGGTTGTTGCTTAATATTATTTATTGACCGGAAAGTTTTCAGTAGTGTGTTTGTCGTATTATTACCAATACCCTTTATATCCTGCAAGGCATTTTTAAAAGTTCCCTTACTTCTTTTTTTACGGTGAAAGGTTACTCCAAAACGATGCACTTCATCCCGAATCCTTCTTATCAATTTATGGCTTTCACTATCGTAGGGGAGCTTTAAAGATTCCGTATCACTTACAAAGAATAATTCTTCTTCGTTCTTTGCTAAACCTACTAAAGTCATCTGCCCCTGCAACTCCAGTTCTTCAATGGCCTCATAAGCCGCACTTAATTGCCCTTTGCCTCCATCAATAATCACCAATTGCGGGAAGTTGCCCCGTTCTTCTTTTACCCGCTTATAGCGACGGAATACCGCTTCCTTCATGGTAGCAAAATCATTGATACCCTTAACCGTTTTAACATTAAACAAACGGTAATCTTTTTTGCTGGGTTCACCATCTTTAAAACACACCATGGCTGAAACAGGATAGCTACCCTGGAAGTTGGAGTTATCAAAACATTCAATGTGCTGCGGTATAGCAGTCAATTGCAAATCGGTTTGTATTTGCAGTAACACATCTGCCTTATCACTGCCTTTCAACAACTGCAATCGTTCCTTGTTTTTTATGCTATCAATAAAATACTGAACATTCTTTTGAGAGAGCTCTAAAAGTTTTTTCTTATCGCCTCCTTTTGGGACCGTAACCACCACCTCCGGTTCAGCGTAATCAATTTCAAACGGTACCACTATTTCAATGGCTTCACTATTAAACAAGGAACGCAATTGTGCAATAGCGCCGGATAAAGTTTCTTCTATGGATTCATCCAAATGCGTTTCAACTTCAATGGTTTTGGTTTGAATGATTGTGCCGTTATTTACCATTAAATAATTTACATAGGCAATGCTACCTATTTGCTCAATGGTAAAGGCATCTACATCTCTTAGCGTAGAGTTAATGACAATAGAACGTGACTGGTAATTTTCTAAATAGGTAATTTTCTTTTTTATGATTCCGGCTTTTTCAAATTCCAAGGCCTCGGCCACCTGTTTCATTTCTTTTTTAAAATGTTGTATTACTGCACTTAAATTACCTTTTAAAAGGTTCTTTAACTGGCTAATGTTCTCCTCATAATTTTCTTCCGACTGCAAGGCTTCGCAGGGTCCTTTGCAATTACCTAAATGATATTCAAGGCAAACTTTAAATTTACCTTTTTCTATATTTCGTTGTAAAAGATTAAGAGGGCAAGTGCGTAAAGGGATGGTTTGCTTGATGAAGTTCAACAATTCCCGAACTTTTCCTACCGATGTATAAGGACCAAAATACCGAGAGCCGTCTTCAATTTTTTGGCGGGTTAAAAAAACCCTCGGAAAATGTTCATTTTTTATAACAATGTAGGGATAGGTTTTATCATCTTTTAAATTGATATTGAAAAGAGGCTGAAATTGTTTGATCAGTGAATTTTCAAGCAGGAAAGCATCCTGCTCGGTAGATACAATGGTAAATTCAATGCGCTTTATGCGCCGAACCAATTCATGGGTTTTATAGCTGGCAATGATTTTAAGAAAATATGAGCTGACTCTTTTGCGTATATTCTTGGCCTTGCCTACATATAATAACTCACCGGCATCGTTGTAATATTTATAAATGCCCGGCGCCTGTGGTAAACTTCCTGCCACTTTCTGAAATTCTTTCTGCGTCATATTCTTTGCCTTCTTCTACTTGTTTTTGCTGTTAACAGCATTCCAGAAAACCTGTATTGTTTTTGTTTGAGCCGGCAAATTTGGAGCTTCAATAGTAGTGATGATCCTGAAATTTTTGTTTGCCTCCCATAACAAATTTTTCTGTACCAAAGTATCTTTTCTCATTTCATCCATCTGGATAAAAACCGATTTAATATCATTTTTGCCTTGATCGTTTAATTGCGGGTCCAGTACCACATCTTCCCGCTTAATCGGATGGGATTCTTTAGTGGTAAAGGTAAATACAAAAGCTTCCAGCATGTCATCGTACAAATGATCTATGGTGTAGTCATTCTTTGTATCAGCCGCGCTAATGTCGGGAATGTTTGTAAAGCTGCCCGCATACCCCTTTACATCGCTGTTTCTAATAGTAGTGGTATCGGAAAAACCATCAATAGTTTCTACTTTATAAAAAGAAGAAGAGGAGGTATCAAGCTGTGCAAGCTGTCCTTGCAAATAACTTTTTACCGGGAAAAAATCGGCAGCAGGAACTTCGGGTTTTGGTTTTTTTGTTTTGCAACTTATCACGAAGAGGGTAGAAAAAATAAAAATCAGTAAATGGTTCATGTAATAAAATTAGGGAACACTCTAAAACGAAAATCCCGCCTCTACATTGTAGAGACAGGATTTATAAGCAATTAGCCAGGGATTGATTATTTGTTAAGAGATACGCCAATCTTGAGCCCAAAATCAAACAAGTTTTCCTTTACAGGATATTGGCTGATGAAACTGGAAAGTAATTGATAGCGAACCTGTGGGCCTACCTGCCACTTTGTTTTGCCGGTATTGTAGGTGACAAATGCTTCCAATGCCGTATTCACATTCCAGCGGCGGGTGAGCCACGGAACCTGCGTATAATTTTTATAGTCGGTTGTAATTAAGTAAGCCTTATCGCCCAATACATAAGTGGGTTGCATTGTGGTGGCCACACCAAACTGCATTTTATCAGAGCCGGGTAAAGTAAGCTCAATACCTACCGGCACTGAAACCTGGAAGGAAAGATTTTGCAGCCAATTGGATTTATACCCGTTGACATTACTGTAACTGGAAATAGTGTTTAATGAATCTACCCGGCTTCTTGTATTTAAAGCAATAGTCGCAATTTCTAAAGAAGAACTGAAGGCTTTAATGTCGTACCGGTTTACATTAAACTGAAGTCCTGTACGCAGCTTAATACTTTTGGTAATAGGGTACTTAGCCGTAACACCTAATTCAAATCCAAGATCAGGTTTATGTGTTACGTTATTATTTACGCTGCTATACAAGGAAGAATAATTAACTGGTGTAGGAGAGGTTACACTTCTTAAATAGGATTTATTTTCTGTGAGTTTACGATAGCTAATGGTTGGTGTAAAATGAAATTGTGTTTCTATTTTATTTTTTCCAAGTTTTAGTTTATAGGTATTAAGAACGCTTTCAATGGTTAGAGGCAGGCCACTATTTTTTGTGGCTAAGAATGGCTGATGTAATTGATTTATTGCCGGCTCATTCTCAAATTCAGTATAAGAATCCACTACAGTAGGAGTAAAATTGTTTGGCTCTATAGGTGTATCTGAGGTTTGATTAAACAATTCATTCTGTACCGGATTAGTTTCATTTGTGGTCTCCGCTGTTAGTATATGGAGTTTAGATAAATTATTTTTATAGCTAAAGCTCAAGGCTGTTTTGTTTTGAGGTTTTGATACAGTAGTTCTTGTAGAAGCCTTGATTTCCTGAAACAATTTATTTGTTGATGCAACAGGTTGACTATTAATTTGCGGTTCTAAACCGGCAGTTTGTTTCCATCCATAACTGATGGTATAATAACTAATGGCAGATGTAACTAACAGGGCTGCACTTAAACCTATAATAAAACGGCGGCGGCGCTTGTGTATTTCTTTGGAAATATTTTTCCAAATTTTATCCGGTGCCCTCATGCGCAAATCATCGGCACTGGATTTTAAAAATTCTTCGAAGGCCCCATTTGTAAATTCTCTCTTCATAATCAGTGGCAGGTTAGTTATCTTCCGATAGCAGCATATACATGCTCCTTTGGTTTATAAATGATGTTTTTCTTTACAAGCATGTCTTCAAGCATGGCCTTTGCCCTTGTATATTGGCTGCGGCTGGTGCTTTCTTCTACATCCAGCATGTCCGAAATTTCTTTGTGCGAAAATCCCTCAATGGCATACAGGTTAAGAACTGTACGGTAACCAAGCGGCAACATTCTAATACATTCTACCACTTCTTTTGCCTGGATAATGGAGGGGATAGCGTCCTCTCTTACTTGCAGGCTGGTTGCATGAATTAAATCCACACTTTCATTAAACCGTTTGTTTTTCTTTAAACTATTTATACAGGTATGTATCATAATCCGTCGCACCCAGCCTTCCAAAGCGCCGCGACTTTCGAAGCGGTGTATTTGGGTAAACACTTTTATAAATCCATCCTGTAGCATGTCCTCTGCATCTTCACGATTATGTGCATAACGGTAACAAACAGCAAACATTTTATGGCTGTATTTATCATACAGTTCTTTTTGTGCCGCCGCATTGTTTTTAATACAACCTTGTAAAAGGGCTTCCTCTGTCATAGACTTACTTTGGTTGCCTGTAAGATAAGACAAAAACTATCGTCAAATGCTGCATAGTAGCCGAAAAATCAGGAGGTAAGAATTTCGCCGTTCATTTCGGCTGGAATGGGCAGTTCCATTATTGTTAAAATAGTAGGAGCAATGTCGCTTAACTTACCTGGTTTAATGCTGCCCTTCCATTCTTTATCAATAATAAATAAGGGAACAAGATTTAGTGTGTGCGCTGTATTAGGTGTGCCATCGGCATTTATCATATAATCAGCATTGCCATGATCGGCTGTAAGGAAGACCGTATAGCCGTTCTGGAGAGCAGCCGTAACTACTTTTTCTACGCAAGCATCAACTGTCTCAACCGCTTTTATAACAGCGTTCCATATACCGGAGTGGCCAACCATATCAGCATTTGCATAATTCAAACAAATAAAATCGGCAGTACCACTTTTAATTTCTGCAACAATTGCAGCCGTGACTTCTGCCGCACTCATTTCGGGTTGTAAATCGTAGGTAGCTACTTTAGGCGATGACGCCATAATACGCTGCTCACCCTCAAAAGGCTTTTCCCTTCCGCCGCTAAAGAAAAAAGTTACATGAGGATATTTTTCTGTTTCGGCAACACGTATCTGCTTCAATCCCTGCTGTTCTATTACTTCCCCTAATGTATTGTTCAAATTATCTGCTTCAAAAATCACATGCACGTTTTTATATGTAGCATCATATTCGGTCATAGTGGTATAATGCAATTGTAAGGGTTGCATATTATGCTGCGGAAACTCCATCTGAGTAAGCGCTTTTGTTATCTCCCGGCAACGGTCAGTTCTAAAATTAAAGCAAAGTGCAGCATCGCCATTCTGTATGGTTGCTACTGGTGTTCCATCTTCTTTTATAATTACGGTTGGCTTTATAAATTCATCAGTGATGTTATGCTGGTAAGATTCAGAAATTGCTTCGATAGCGTTTCTGCTTTTTTGGCCTTCGCCCCGCACCATAGCATCATAAGCAAGCTTTACTCTTTCCCACCGGTTGTCACGGTCCATGGCAAAGTAGCGACCATTAACGGTAGCTATTTTTCCCACTGATGTTTGCAAATGCTTTTCCAGTTCGGTAATAAATTGGAGGCCGCTTTTAGGATCGGTGTCGCGGCCATCAGTGAAGGCATGTATGAAAACGTTTGTCAAACTTTCTGCCTTGCATACGTCAATTAAAGCTTTCAGATGATTGATATGCGAGTGTACGCCACCGTTACTTACCAAGCCTAAAAGATGTAATTGTTTATCATTTACTTTAGCATAGCGGATGCTTTGAAGCAATGCCTTATTTTTTTGCAACTCGCCTTCGCGGATTGCCACATTAATTCTTTGTAATTCCTGATATACAATACGGCCGGCGCCAAGATTTAAATGGCCAACTTCCGAGTTGCCCATTTGCCCACCAGGTAGTCCAACCGCTTCGCCGCAGGTAATTAAAGTCGTGTTTGGGTATTTAGGATATAACGATGAAACAAAAGGAACATGAGCATTTTGGATAGCGTCGGATGATCTCACTTTACCAAGTCCCCATCCATCCATAATCAGGAGAATAACTTTTTTGGTTGGCGTCATAAATACGTTTATGGCCTGCAAATCTATAGCATTAGTGAAGGTTTTGTTTATATTAGCCGCCTTGACAGGCCGTTTTCACTGTGGCATATTTTTAGCTTTTAGCAGGCCGGACAAAAAATTTACTTATGAAAAAGATAGTTACTCTTATTTGTGCTGCTCTTTTTGTTACACTTAGTTCGTTTAAACCGACCACCGGGTTAGATGATGTGATTAATGCTCTACGTGCGGGCAATGCGAGTGAGTTAGCTAAGTATGTTGATGATAATATTGAAATTTCTTTGCCTGCAAAAAGCGACAGCTATAGCCGCTCTCAGGCTATAATGATCTTACAGGATTTCTTTACAAGCAATGGTGTAAAAACGTTTGAGGTAAAACATCGTGGCGATAATGGAGGAAGCCAGTTTTGCATCGGCACTCTACAAACTAAGTCGGGTAGTTACCGTACTACATTTTTTATGACAGAAAAAAACGGTAAGCAACTGGTGAAAGAAATCAGGTTTCAGAACATGTGATAATGCGTATTGAATAAAGAATTTGATAAAATTCCGCTGAAGGCGGAATTTTTATTTATATGACTATTGATGTCGTGAAGTAAACACCCCTTGCATAATGAATTAAGGCCAGAAAAGCAATTTGAAGCCTTTGAGAATCGCTTAAATGAAAGCTTTCTCCGAAGGGTATCCGAATAAAAAAAGGCTGTCTCGCACTTTTGAGACAGCCTCTTAGGTTCAAATGAAGTTCTTATTACTCTTTTATAAATTTTTCTGTGTACAAAACTTTACCATCAAGCCCATAAATTTTTACAATGTACACACCCTTCCGGAGCTTTTGTAGATCTAACGTTGTAAACATATCGTTTATTGGCCCGGAATAAACAGCTCTTCCCACAACATCATATACATTCAGATTCTTACGGGTATTATCTCCTACCATATACACACTTAATTTATCTTTCGTAGGGTTTGGAAATAATTTCACCATAAGATTTCCTGCATTTGTTTGTGGTAAGCTCTGGATTGCAGCAGTTCCCAACTGTACTTTAAGTGTATAACAATTGGTGGCACTATTTGCGCCCTTATACCCATACACTCTTACATAATAAGTGCCCGCCGTATATGTGCGGGTAATGGTTTCGTTGGTAGTACCGTTGTTTTGAGAATTGGCTAACTGTGTATTTCCATTGCTGCTGTACAAACGCATATCGTAATCAAAAGGTAATGTGGTAAGTGTAATAGTAGCCGTGCCATCGGTTGTAATAACAAACTTGTAATAATCATTATCACCGGTCGGGCTTATCTGGCCTTGCACATCGGTATTAAAAGGAATGGGAGCTGCACCGCTTGCACTGCCGTTGGTGCTTACATCATAAATGCCCGGGCATGTCTGATTAGCCGTAGTGGTAAATTGTGCCTGCGAATATGCGCCGGTTGCACCGCTGCAGTTTGCCCGCACCCTGTAATCATATAAAGAACCGGACGTTAAACCGGTAAGGTTTACAGAAAGATTCGTTGTTCCGGTAACGGCATTAGTCCAGGTACCAGATGTATTCAGTTTATAATCAACATCATAATTTAATGCGCCGCTTAACGCAGTCCAACTTACAGTTGCGTCGTTTGTGGTAATAGCTGATGAAATCAGGCCGCTAACAGTACCACATGTTGGTGGTGCACTGGTAGTAAACTGTGCTTGTGTATAACCACTGGTTGCACCCGAACAATTTGCTCTAACTCTATAATCGTATAAAGAGCTTGAACTTAATCCGCTTAACGCTACTGATAGGTTTGTAGTGGCAATTGCTGCACTAACCCAAGTGCCGGAACTATTCAATTTATAATCAACATCATAGTTTAAGGCACCAGTCAGTGCAGTCCAGCTAACGGTGGCACTATTGGTAGTAATTGATGAAGCT